>MDSY01026817.1_pt1 | contig 12843 bp, 8 predicted proteins | sample 811131 | NCBI WGS metagenome assembly MDSY01 (sample SAMN05326643, study PRJNA326480) | marine metagenome | isolation source: seawater | place: Atlantic Ocean: South West | collected 2010
AGCTGGTTAGAGCGTCGGATTCATAACTCGGAGGTCGAGGGATCGTGCCCCTCTCTCGCTACAAGACCCCAATTCGGAAGAGTTGGGGTTTTTTGTTGATAATCAATAGGTTAAGTCAAATATTCTCCTTAAAACCTCACTTTAGTGACGGATTAGTTTTGTTAAATATACATCACTACTCGGTTTATAATGGCACTAATAATGGCTCTTTGTGCCACTTTTAATGCCACTTTACCGGATTTAATGAAGTAGACGACACCTTCGAAGTAGCTCATATCTAATAGAGCCGAGGGATATAAATGACTAAATTTGACGACAATATGGGGTTCATTGCACAAGGATAGTAATATCATTTATTTGAGTTCTGATGATTCGATAGATAGGCATAGTTATCGGTATACCATACGTCTTATATGTATGAATTAAGTTATTATAATCCGCATCATCCGGATGGGTTGCATGTCAAATGGAATAGCTAAGATTAAATGAGTCAATTGGCCAATCTGTTAATCTAGAAAGCGAAATAAATTCTTGCTAAGTACATTTTTCAATAAACTTTCATGTTTTATAATTTCAATTAATTAGATTTAAGGAGCATTTAAAATTCTTGTGAAAGACCTCGGGTTTTCTATCGAATCGTAGTATTATCGAATCAAATAAAGCCCGATAGATGTCCTCAACTATTGATATTATTCAAGGAAGATATTACTTAGATAATGCTTCAACCCGACCGGTATCAGAAACGCTTCTAGATAGATTTGTAAAATATTCCAAAGATTTTCCGTTTAATCTTTCGGCGTCATATAACAAGTTTAGTCTAGATGAATTAAAAAGTGACATACTAGCTACGTTTAATCTTTCGGTTATCGAGCATAGCGTTCTAGTAACCGCATCTGCATCGGAGGCATTGTCACAAGCGATTGTCGGAACTTATTTGAGTAAATTTTCTGTTTCAAATAAGGTTGTAACAACAAGGACTGAACACAAGGCTGTTTTAAAGTCGGTAGAATATTTAGAAACAATTGGTGCCGAAATAATCTATGCAGACTGTGATGACTATGGGAGAGTTGATCTATCGAGTCTTAGGGAATTGTTGAAAACGGAGCGGATACTGATGTTTTGTGTAAACCATGTAAACAATGAATCTGGCACAATTAATCCGGTGGAAGAAATCGGCAAAATCTGCTCAGAATATGATGTATTGTCCATTATTGACACCACTCAATCAATAGGAAAAACATCCTTTAATTACTCGCTCATCGACATGTTTTGCGTTTCTTCTCATAAGTTGGGGGGAATAAATGGAGTTGGTTTACTTATTAAAAGAGGAGAAGCTATTCCTTCAATAATACATGGTACTCAACAGGGAGGCCAAAGGGGAGGTTCAATCTTTGCTCCTTCGTTATTGATACTAAGAGATCTGCTTATAACGGGGCCGATATTGACAGATATTGGAGTTAAAACGCGTTTTGTTTTTGATCAACTCGATGAGAAGTTTGATAGTTGGGGAATCCTTATACCAGAAAAAGTTCGAGTGCCCTATATTATTCCAATAGTTACTAGCTACTCCAAGGTAGAAGTAACTCAAAAATTAGATGATTGGATATTCAGTTTCGGTTCATCGTGTAACTCCTCTTTAGAAGAGAAAAGTCATGTATACCGTCTGTTAACTGATAATGATGTTTTTAGGATAAGCCTATAGTTATGTTAAAAGAAGTTGACTGGCCCAACAGTGGAGTTTACCGAAGCGGAACAGAGAAGGAAGCTGTTGAATTCTATTTAGATGCATTCCAAAATAGTAATAAACTTGACTTGTTGTTGGGTTACTTTAGTACTTCGGCGATCAAGTTGATGTCTGTAGGAATCGCCTCCTTCATCGCTAATGGGGGATCAATGAGAATAGTAATTAACAACATACTGACACAAAAAGACAAGGATTTAGTTAAAGGCGATGTTTATGCAGCATCACAAATAGATCTAACTAATATTTCTAAATTATCCCGGGCGTTATCTTCATCATATGATTTACACTTTTATGAATGCCTAGCTTACTTGGTAAGTCAGAGGAGAATTGAATTCACAGTCATTGCTCCTTCAGATGGAGCAGGTATTGCTCATTATAAATCAGGATGTTTTTATGATGACATTGGTGATTCCGTTTATTTTAAAGGGTCATGTAATTTCTCTCGTAATGCTTTGATCAACAATCTTGAGGAGATTGATATAACTAGATCTTGGCTCAATGATGGTTTAGCTAAGGTTACTGGTCAAATCGAGTATTTTGAGGATATTCTGGGAGACAAGCTAGAAGTTGTAAAAACTATTGACGCCTCCCACATAGAAGTTGCATTACAAGAAAAATTCGGGAACAAGGATATAAATGATTTACTTGAGTCAGAGATTAGTCTTCAGGAAGACTTAATAAATGAATACTCGCCAATTCGTTCTTCTAGTAGACAGGAAAAAGCTATTCAGACCATTAAATCTAGGTCTGAAAAGATTCTAGCTACTCCAAGGTTCCCTTATCCACAGGGACCGTTTTCCTATCAATCAGATGCGTATGATAATTGGGTTAAGAATAATTATCGTGGGATGTTTGCCATGGCTACTGGCACAGGGAAGACTATTACCTCTTTGAACTGCCTTTTGAATGAATGGAATAAAACAGGTACTTACAGAGCCTTGATTTTGGTCCCCACTATTGCGCTCGTCAATCAGTGGAAAGAAGAGTGTAAAGGCTTCAACTTCATGAATATAATTACAGTTTCTTCTAAATCAAAATGGGAGTCAAAACTGAAAGATCACCTCATGTTAGCGAGTTTCTCCAAGAATGAGTTTATTGTTATCTCAACTTATGCTTCATTTGTGTCAAAGCGATTTATACAGTTAATGGACATGTTTCCGGAGGATATGCTGATTATTGCCGATGAAGCTCATAACGTAGGCTCAAAACAGATACTTAATCAGTTCCGAAATATTAAGATCCAGAAACGAATTGGTCTTTCTGCTACTCCGGAGCGTAAATATGATGAAGAATCTAATGATGAGATAGATAAAATATTTAATGATTCGTATCCTTATATTGTCTCATTTACAATGGAGGAAGCTTTAAGGAGGGGAAGCTTATGTAGCTATAAATACTATCCAACCCTAGTTGAATTAAGTGATAATGAGTATGAAAGGTATTATGATATATCCTTGAAAATAGCGTCGATATTTGCGGCTAGCTCAGGAGAAGTAAAAAATAATGAAGAACTAAAAAAGCTTCTTATGATTAGAAGCTCAATCATAAATAAGGCAGAGAATAAACTTCCAGCATTCAAAAGAGTTGTCGAGAACATTCACGCAACTAAAGGCACCCTTGAATATATGTTGGTTTATGCTCCAGAGGGGTCTTTACCGGAAGAGTTGCAAGAAGTATATGAAGATGATGTTGAAGACATGAAAATCATAAATGAATATACCAAAGTGATTCGTGATGTTGCTCCGAATGTTTTTGTTAGTCAATATACTTCGAGCACAAAAGATCGTCCATCGGTTTTAAAAAAGTATTCTTCCGGAGAAATAAATGTACTTACCTCAATGAAGTGTTTAGACGAAGGTGTTGATGTTCCTAGGTCTGAATTTGCCATATTTTGCTCAAGCACAGGGAATCCACGGCAATTTATACAAAGAAGAGGAAGAGTATTGAGAAAACATCCAGATAAAACAATGGCGACTATCTATGATTTAGTTGTTGTACCCACAATTAATATGAATAACGAGCATGATAATTTTGAATCATATTATAATGTGAATCGTAAATTATTGAAGAAAGAGGTTAAACGAGTTTATGACTTTTCTTATTTAGCCTTAAATTCAACCTATACTGACGATTTACTAAAAGAATATTTAGATTATTTCGAACTAAACCTTTACGAAGATGAGTACGAACAATGAGTTACTAAGGAAAATACTAAGACACCCAGATTTAGCAGGGAGTTTTGAGATGCCTAAGAATATTAATAGTCTTACGATATCTAAAGCTAGAAATTCAGACGATCCATACGTTTCTGCTTCTGCGGAGATATTGTATGATTTGGGAAAAACTAGGAATGTAAATTCAACTGAAATATACACTAAAGTTCAACGATTGTTAAGGACCAAATTATGATTATTAACAAGGTAATACTCAAAAATTATCAGTGCTACTATGGGGAGACTGAGATTGTATTTAGTGATAAGCTTAATATTCTTCTAGGTGCTAATGGGGAGGGTAAGACTAAGCTGTATGAAGGGATTATGTGGGTGCTTGATGAGCTCGATAAGAGTCAAGATATCTTAGTAGCCTCAGCAAAGGCACTTCACGAACTTAAAGTAGGAGACTCAGGAGTAACATCTGTAGCGCTTCATGTTTCAAAGAAAGTTGGCGACTTAGAAAAGTATACAATTATAAAGGAGAGGAGGTATCGAAAAAACGCAGATGGTGAAATCCACTATAGCGATGTTGATTATAGGGCAGAACATGAAACAGTATCAGGTGAACGTATCTTTATCGATGACGGTAAACATGAGTTAAACCAGCTGTTCCCAGTTGAGTATAGGCAATATTCCAATTTTGAAGGAGAAGAAGCATTAGATATTTTTGATACTACTGGGGAGAGTGATGATTCCTTATTAAACCTTATTAACCTTTTCTCAAATGCCGACAAGAACGAGAGGTATGGCAAAGTATTTACCGAGATTTCTAATAAGGCAAGAATAGCTGAAGAGAAAGGAAGAAAAAGTAGTAGTAAGGATGAAAAAGATTTTAAAGAACTCCAAGGAAATAGAAATACAACTTCAAAAAAAATTAAGAATCTAGAGGAACTGCTTAATGAATTAGAAATAGAGATTGGCAAACTCAATCAAAAAATTAATGATAGTGAGAGAATTGTTGAGAATAAGGATGTCTTTAATACACTGAACAGTCGGATTGAATCAAGGAGGGAAAAAATAAAACGTAAAAGCCAAGATATCAAAACTGCATATGTTGATTTCCTTTTTGATAGAAAGTGGATTTTAATGCATTACGAAGAAGTAATTCATGGTTTTAATAGCAAATACGATTCTTTAAACAAAGAAAGAAGAGATGCGGAGCATTCACACACGGCTAAAAAGGCCACAGCTAGAGCATTGGTCGCTGCTAAACATGATTTTACAGAACTAGCCGTGAATGTCCCGGATAGAGCGACTATGCAAGAGATGATAGATGAAGAAACATGTAAGGTTTGTGGTAGCCCAGCAGAAGAGGGCTCCGATGCTTATGTGTTTATGAATCGCAAATTAGACGCTCTAATAAAAGATATAGAAAAAACTGATAAGAAGACACCAGAACTTTATAAGTTCAACTATCTAGCGGAGCTAAGGAATAAGAGAGTGATTTTTGAAGAGAAGGTTAGTAGCGACATTAAATCCACATCTGAAGATATTATGTTTCAGTTTTCGAAAAATACAAGAACCCAGAATGAAATTGAGGAGTTGTATGAAGAGATTGAAGGGTTTAAAAAGAAGAAGGCAGAGTTAGTGGGTAGTAAGGGAAAGACGGAGTCCTCCTATGAAAACATTGTGATCAACTACGGGGCGGCGATAAAGCAACGCGAAAACAAAATTGCCGATAAAACAAGACATAAAAACGAAGTGAAAACTCTAAATATTGAATTAGCAGAGATCACGGGTAAAATGGAGAAAATAAATAGCAAGGGTGGTGATGGGTTCTTAAGTCTTTCTAGAAAGTTACTAGAATCGTTGAACAGTGTATTTGACAAAATAAAAAATGACGAATTTGATATAATACTTCAAGATCTAGAGGATAGAACGAATAAGATTTTTGAAAAAATTAATATTGAATCATTTCAAGGAAAAATCAAGATCGAGCGGTATAAGTATGGATACGATAAACATTCTGTTAGAGTTGTACATGAATTGCATAATGGTCAACGTTTTTTAACACCAAATCAATCATTGAAAACTTCCGTCAATATTGCGATAATAATGGCTGTATCAGATATGGCGAAGTCGAAAGACGATTTCACAACTTATCCGCTGATTTTTGATGCACCTATATCATCTTTTGATAGGGACAAATCCTCACAATTCTTAAATATGCTTGGATCCATTTCGGGTCAAAAAATCATCATGTTAAAGGATTTTGTATCTAAAGAAAAGGGTACAGTAAGGGTCATGGATGAATTTACTGAGCTAGCATGTGATTCGTCATATTTACTCAGTTTAAAAAGACCATTCAACAAGACTGACTTAACTACAATTGAAACTCAAGTGAAAAGGTTATGAGTAGTATCTTCCAAAAATTCGGATCGAAATCACCGCAGTATAATAAGAAGTACAAGGAAACATTATTTGAAAAATTTACTATTAAGGGAGGAGGGTCATTGGAAAAAAAGAGAGCACATGGTGCCTTCTTTGAGACTAACTATGAATTCCTTTTGTATGGTTTTTTCTTAGGCTTATATATGGATAGTCGATTAGAGTTATTACCACCAGAAAAAGTATCATTTTCTCACCAAATTGAGAATTGGGGATCTAAGAAGATAACGGATGCTAGAAAAAAATTCGAATATATTCAAGATGCATTATTTCAAGCTGCATTTGTAAAAACAGATATTGATTGGCTTAGTGTTGAGATGGGTGATACTTCGGTTGATGAGGCTGTTAAGAAACTAATACAAACAGTTGAAGAATATGCAAATGGTGGATTTGAGTTTTTATTAGATAAAGTGGAACAACGACGTATCATTCCAGACGAACACTTTTTCTTACAACTATTGAAAGAATCCAAAAAAAAGTAAAACTTCGATGAATTCGTCATTAATTTATTATCAGTAGGGACTCTATTATTTAAATAAAACAACTAGAACATCCTATTCCTTCGGAGTTTAGGATTTCATCTTTCCAATTAACTTGATTCTGAGCGTGCTTCTGAGCGCTCTCAGTTCTTTTTATATAATTCGATTTTATTTGATTGACCCTTTCTGGTTTCATTAAATCGGTTAGTGATTCTTCAGCCCAAGTAAACCCGTCTTTTTCGTATTCAGTAGCCTTTTTAAACAACTCTGGATGTTGTTCTAATAACCATACCCACTCAATTTTCTGTTGGAAAAAACAGAAGAAACATCCAGAACGTGATCTAGAATAGGTACCTTTTTTTATTTCACCATCGACATCGGCAGTAAATTCTACTGGAAGGTAATAGGCTGGTATTCCCACACCAGACTCTTCAAGAAGCTTGAAGATATCATCGATGCCAAGTATTTCCTTGTTATCCAAAAGAGGGTAGTGATCAAGCTTGCCAATTGGATAATCTGTATTCTTTAGTACTTTATGAATTGCATGGTTAAATGCAGGTGTATTAAAATCTAGCAGTGACTCTACTTTGTGGTTCAATGTAAAGGTCAGGCTAAGTGAGGTATCAAATATATTAAGGGCAGCTTCTGTCTCTTTTGTGTCTAGTTGTTTTGCTAAAGCGTTTCTTAAAATGTCAATGTGTTGTTTTGAAAACGCAATTTTAATAACATCACTTGACCAAATGTTTTTGCGGAAAGGAAAAATGGTTTGGATATTTTCACGTTTTGAGATATATCCTTCGCGGTTTTCATCACCACGTATTCCGACATAGGAGATCGTAGGTTCGTCACCAACGTTCTTTTCAAAAGGTTCTAGCTTCATTTTTTGAGTACACCATCTTTGACCACTAGAAGGCAAGAAATGTCCATAAGAAGCTAGGAAATGGTCAAAGGGATTATCGATAGCTACCTTACTCTCATCAAAACTATTGTATTTAACAACTTCTTTTCCTAATGCGGACTCTAGTCGACCTATCAGCTCATAAGTCTCTGTAAGTTCCTTTCCAGTGTCACAAGTATAGTATTCGACATCTAGCTCTGGATAATTGGATTGCATGTATAATGCTAGCGCTGCGCTGTCTTTTCCTCCCGAAATACCTAAAAGTTGTTTGATGTTACTCATGTGAAAGTGCAATTAGTAGTTTGTTTGCCAAAGATTCAAGCTCTGAAGAGCTGAGCTTCTTGCCCTTTTGATCGGCTTTATTCATAATACGTCGGAACGTAGTTCCATCCGCAAGTGTGAGTTTTAATACAAATTGATTTTCGCCATCTCCCGATGCATATAGCTGACAAGCCTCAAGTAAATCATCAATTCTTGATTTGACTTGCTTAAAGGCTGAATCAAGCTCTTTATCCTCAATGGATTCTAGATTTTTGCCTATAACAGCATCTACCACAGATCTAGTCCAGGCGTCTTTAATGTCAAGTGGACTCTGAAGTCTGGTATATAAAACTCGACTTTCTTTGCTTAATTGATTTAAGTCAACGCCTTGAGTTGAAGATTTAAAACCTTCTTTTATCTCTTTCATTGAGGCATCAGCATGGAATCCTAGAGATGTAGCGATCAGTTCATAGAATTCGCCAAGAAGTATCTCAAAACACTCGCCTAACTCACTTTCAACCTCTTTCATTTTCTTGAAATAAGCTGATATTTGGTTGGCATTGAGACTTAATACGTCGTTGAATCCTATTGCATTTGGTATTAATGAAAGTAAAGCTTCTTCTGGATCATTGGCATGTAGTAATGCATTTCTAAAACCGATGGAATCTTTACTTAGCCTTGAATTAGTCTTCTTGGTGAATACTTCTAGGTTCTTGAGTTTACTTAGAAGTTCGCCATAAATTCTAAAGTATGCCGTGCGTGCGCTAGAAGAATCTCCTTGTTCAAGATAAATTGAAGATCTTTTATATTCGGCGATTAATTCATCGGAAAGACGATCGTAATTATAACGCTTCACTAAAAAATTCTCTGGCTTCTTAATTATGGATTCGTAGATATCATCTGAGAAGTAGGGGAGAAACTTATTTTCCGGAGAATAGTATAAGGCGTAGTTTTCTTCTTCTGCGACTAAAAAGAACATAAGCCATATCTTAACTAGCCCATCTTTCAATCCATAAGGAGCTCTTTTGAGAATTTCAATTAATTCATGAAGGCTTTTCTTTCCGTTGCGGCTGTTTTCAAGAAACTCAAGTCCAGCATTCCAGGCGTCATAGTAGCTCGATGATTTCTTTGGAGCACTAATCACACCATTCTTGGTATCGAACATCCCCTCTTTGATTAGCGTAGAGTGGATGATAGTTTTATCCGCAGGGAATTTTTTGGCGTCATAGCCTAAAGCTGGGTCTTGGTATCTGTCAAGTAGTTTTCTAAGTAAAGCCCTACGCGCAGTATTAATACTCGAGGAAAGAACAGATTTATTGATTAGCTCATTGTTTATGTATGGTGAGTAACAATACTTATTGACAAAGAATTGAGACAATAGAGAGTTAAATTCTCTCTGGGAGGTTACACTCTCTTTCGTACCATTAAATTTCCAAACGGACTCTGTAAAGACCTTTGTCAAAAATGCTTTTTGAAGCTTTTCAAGAGAATAAGAATGCTCTCGAGTAATAATCTTCTTTACAACGAAGTCTTCGGAATATTTTGAAAGAATTACCTCATACTTTAAAACATCACGAATAAGGTCTTCTAATTCCTTAGCTCCATTGAGTTTACATGAAATTTCAGCTGATTCAGCAGAGCTCTTTTTAGTACTTACGAAAACATGAGTATTTCCGTCTAATTCTGAATACTTGTTATCATAAGATCCTAGTGTGAGATGAAATTCAGCAAACCTTGGTGTCCCAGTTGTTAGGTAGTGTCTCTTGGCTAGAGCTGGCGCTATTGTTATCAATCTACTGAATTCACTTTCTAGATCAAGCGAAACAGGTATCCGTCTGTTAGCCTCTGATAACTCACCTTGGATGTTAATATCTGTACCTTCAACAAACGATAACTTTCCTTTGTGCCTTAAGAATTGGATAATATTCTTATCGGTAAGTTCATCTAAAGTAGACCCAGCTTCTTTGCCATAAGCTAACCGGAAATAGTCTTTAGCCTTATCAATATCAAAAATTCCTTCTCTACCAAATACATTAATTAATAAAATTGATTTAAGAATTGGATGAGAAATTTTTGGATCTATCGTTGGATGATGATCAGCTCTTTGAATTGCTCGTTCAGCAGATTCCCATTGGAGTTTATCTGGATTACCACTTGAGTAAATGACATGAGAAAGCCGATCAATAGCGTAGTTATAGAAGTCATTGAGCAAATAGGCCTTATCTAATTTATGGTTTCGAATACTGTGTGAGCCCGTTGCGTTAAGAAATGAGAATAGGGATCTTTCGTTTTGTCCATACTTTTGAAGCAAGCTGATGACCACATAGCTGGTTAAACTATCCAATGGACTTACTTGAACATTACTTTTTTCTAAGGCAGTATTATAGCCCACAGGAAGTAATTTCGAGTCATGAATAATTTTGTTTAATTTGAAACTTACATTTTCTGTACTGCCTAAATTTTGTAAGGTCGGCGATGCTAATTTTATGAGAGTCTCAGCCGGCTCGTTGAAATTCACCGGTGTGAATCGACCGCTTACTTTCTCCCATTCAATAGCATCGGTTTGACTGACTCCCGCAGTATATGCGTCAAAATTCTGGTGCTGGGTAGTGATTAGCACGCATAAATCTAGGTCATTTACCGTCTCCGCAAGTTGTTGGAAAAAGTACGTTTCTTCTTTAGGGTTATTTGACAAGGCATATTCTAAGCATTTACCAAACTCATCGATAATAATAAAGAGTGCATGCTTTTTAGCACTTCGGACATTTAAAGTGTTAATTATCTCTGAAACCGAATCTGAACATTTTAATTCTTTAGCAAGTGAAGTCCGAAGTGATTCCTTTGGATCGCCGATAATTTTTATAAAATCAGATTTCTTAGGGTTGACTTTACCCTTGAAATACTGTGTTCGACCTTTAACAGTCGATTCCATTGCAATTAAAAAAGAGCTTTTCCCAGTACCATATGATCCAATTAAATTGAAGCAACTTATTTTGCTACTGAGCGCCTCAGTTACTTGTTTGTAAATGGACTGGGTATTTTTCGTTACGATATAGTCTAAAGAGGACTCATCGTTTTTTAATATGTTCGAGGATATCAGCATGCTTAGTAGTGATGTTTTTTTGCAAATTCAATCCATGTTCCCTTCGGGCTGATTTGTAATTCTTGAATTCCAGTACCTTCATTCTGTTTGAAAGAAAACTCTGAACTAAAGTCTGTAGCAACACCCTCTAATATTTTAGAAAACGTATCACGATTGAGGAGTAGGAGAGTGCCTAATTGGAGGTATACATCGTCAAGGGAAATACTCGCGTTTTTTGATGAAGCGAATGATTTTAATAGTAAGGTAGCGAAGAGAGTAGTGCTTTCATTTTCAGCTGCTTGAGTGTTCAGCTCATATATGGTGTCATTTTCCCCAGATCTAAAATCCGTTCGCTTAATAAGATCAAGTTCTGTCAAGAGTGTTGTATAATTATCCTCAAGTGTGGCTTTCTTACTTTTTTTTATGGAATAAGTGTCTATGAGACATCTGAAATCAGAACTTAGTGACTTTAGCGAGGGGAGTTTCTCTCCTTCACCTTTAACATAACTAGCTAATGCTCCAATAAATTCACTTTCCGAAAATGTCCTTGTAGATTTTCGTTTGAAATACTCTTTAAAGAAGTAGGAATATATACTAGCATAACCTCGAGAACAGATTTCATGGTGTAAAATCCAAAGTGTGAACTTGTCTTCAATGAATGCGTCTAAATTATTATCGTCATCATCTTCAGCAAAAATTAATGTTGCAATTTCACTAAAGTCATTTTGCTCGAGGTCTATTATTCCGAATGAGAGTAGCCAATGTTTGATGGCATTGACCATGTTTTTACCAACCCCTAAATCTATGGTAGGTAAATGCCCGTTAAGTTTTGATATAACTAATTGATTTTCAGAATCTCGTCTAGTATTAAGAAAATCAATTCCTTTATAGAGCCAAGTTGTTCTACAAGCAAAAGTATCGTGTCCGCTAAATCTCATGTGCTTTTTCGTTGAAAATTAAAAGTACAAAATTAGTTCTACTGGTCAAATGTTCACCAGTAGATTAATGTTAACGAGTTATCAACTCTCGATCTAGATATCTGAGGATGCTATCGATTTAAAAATGGCACTTTTAAAACTCTATTTTAGATTTGTTATGACAAATGATTATGGTAAAAGGAACGTGTGAATAGCTCGTTAATAAGCCAACATCTCAAAAATTGACTTTGTGATTGGAGAAAAGTAACTTTGACCTCGTGTTTATTTATTCACTCACCCTCCGAGGGGTGGGAGAGTAAACAAACAAACGTGGGCAAAGCTAAAAATTGCTTAATAAGGGAACATTTACCCTAATCTTCAGATTCAGCTAGCGCTCAATTCCATCGACTTTTAGGTCTCCAATTTCCCGTTTGTGTTCAAGCCATGAGGACGGTGATGTAGTTAAATATTGGTCTTGACATTTTACCCCGCCCTAGGTAGATTATGCTATTTGGATTCCAAATTTAATTATGATTCCTATAGGTTTGGTGAGTCCTCCAAATCTAGCCGTGACACTTATAATCCTCGTAAATAGGTAAGGGATACTTTCATATCGCTATGACCCATTACCTTCTGTGGATCGCGGAGAGATAACGAGCCTTTTCAGAAAGAGTTTGTAGACTATATATGTTCTGATGTTTCCATATCTTCGTTTTCAACCAATTAATCTAAAATGGATCAAGAGACTTATTTAAAAGAGCTGGCAAAACACGTGCAAAGGAATACTACCAATCCAAAGTCAAATCAGGACTCGAATCAGAAACAAGTCCAGATATCGATGCACAAAGAAACCAAGATGGA
>MDSY01056624.1_pt1 | contig 12843 bp, 10 predicted proteins | sample 811131 | NCBI WGS metagenome assembly MDSY01 (sample SAMN05326643, study PRJNA326480) | marine metagenome | isolation source: seawater | place: Atlantic Ocean: South West | collected 2010
AAAAAAACTTGAAAGTAGTAGTGATTGGATAAAATTTAAAGAATTACGCCCTGTAGGTAATAATGGTGGTGATTTTGTGCAAATACTCCAATTAATGGAAACTATCGATAAAAAGAAGTTAAATAAAAAGTATGTAAGAGCTCGTATGAAGCTAAAAATCAATCAAGATAAATTAGCCGAAAATAGTAAGGTATTCTATGAATTACGTAATCAATTAAAATCACATAATTTTAATCTTTGGCTATCATTACATGCAATTTACAATACTTCAAATAACTTTTTAAAGGAACTGATTGCAGATTACAAAACTCCTATTAATATTGTGACCACAAAAGATAGTGCGTCTGTTTTAGATTTACTTGCTTTTAATGGGTTTGCCTCTAAATATTTTATTGTCTGGGGAAGAGAGCAGTTAAAATCAAAGCGACAACAAATTAGTGAGATTAAAGGACAAAATAAATCTAATGTCTTACATTTTATTGAGGATAATATACAAAATCTACAAAGTTGCCGTGATTCAGGTGTGAAGCTTTATCTAGCAATGTGGGGCTATGTAGATGCAGAAATTTCTGATACAAAAGAAATAAAACTAATAAACTCCTTAAGTGATATCAATTTATCTAATGTTTAAGAATACAAAAAACATGGGAATGATTGTAGTAGCTGCTGGACTAGGTAGTCGATTAGCTCCACATACTAATGATAAACCAAAATGTTTAGTTTGTGTTAATGGAAAACCTATACTGTGGTATATTTTAAAAAATATTTCAGAGTTTCACTGGACCCGCATTGTTATTGTAGTTGGGTATAAAAAAGATCTAATAATTGAATATCAGAAAACTCACTTTCCGTCACTAGAAATTGATTTTATCGAAAATACTGACCCAAAAAATACAGGTTGTTTGGACTCTTTAATGCTTGTTCCACAGACTAGTAGTATAGATTATTGGTGTTATACTAACTCTGATTTATTACTATCTAAAAAAGCATTTGAGCGAGTATTGTTTGCAAATCAAGAAAATACGATAGGATTAAAACTTTTAAAGAATGAAGGTATTTCAGAAACCATACTTCAAAAAGCTTTAGTTTCAAATAATACAGTAAAGTGCATGGACCTTGAATTAGACGGTAAATATACTCATGAAGCGGTAGGGCCAGTTAAATTAAGTTATCATTTTTTTGAGACTCTAAGATACCATTGGAATAATCCGCAAGGCAATTTACCTCGAGAGAATCGTTGTTATTCAGCAATTGGCGCACGTCTTGGAAGATTTGCTCTTTCCAGTATATTACTAAATAATAATGAATGGGCTGATATTAATACACTTGAAGATTTAGCTATTGCGCAAAAAAAAATCTTAAGGTTCTGAAATGATAATAGTTGCATCTAATTCTTATAAGGAAGTTATGTGTTCATATAAAGTAAATGAACATATAATAAATGGTTGTTTGAGTTCAAATGATTTGAAAGAAAAAGATATTTTTAATTACCCTATGTCAGACGGGGGAGATGGTATGAACTTAACATATTCGTACTATCAAAAATGCCAGACTATTAATATTAAAGTTCGTGATCCAATCGGCAGAGAGGCTGAAACTTCAATACTATTTGATGAAAAAGCTAATATTGTATTAATTGAATGTGCAAATGTATCAGGCCTTCAAATGGTACCAAAAAATAGAAGAGAATTAAGTAAAAGTTGGAGCTTTGGTGTTGGTGATGCGATTAAAGCTGCAAAAAAACTTAATCCACAAAAGATTATAATTGGAATGGGTGGTAGTGGTTTTGCTGATTTAGGTGTTGGGGCATTAACAACATTAGGTGCAATTATTGAGGTAGATAATAATAGAATTAATATAAAGTCAGGATTAGACATAAGCAGTTTGGCAAGCATAACAAAAATAGATTTAACCCCAGTTTATGAGTTTCTTGATAATACTGAAATTATTTTTTTACATGATGTTAATAATCCATTACTTGGAAAAACAGGTGCTGCAAACACTTATGGCCCTCAAAAAGGAGCATCAAATGATCAGATAATAATGATTGAAAATATAGCTAAAAAAATTGTTAATTTATTGAGTAACAAATATGATGTTGATTTTAACCGCGCTGGGATAGGTGCAGCAGGAGGCTTGTGTCTTGGATTTTTAGGCAGAAAAGAAACAAGTCTTCGTTTAGGGGCATCATTTTTCGTGGAAATATCCAAAATTTTATCATTGGACAAAATACCTGAAGTTTTAATTACTGGTGAGGGTCGATTTGACCATACAAGTTTCTTTGATAAATTGCCTAAATTTCTTGTAGAACAAACAAGGTTGAAATATCCTAATACCCATATTATTGGTGTTTTTGGACAGAATTGGTGCCCAAAAGAAACAAAAACTTTATTTAATAACACATATACATTAGATTCTGATAATACTGTTAAACCTATTCCACAATTAATTAAGGTTATGCCTAACAAACTAAATAATATTGGTAAAAAAATTGCCAAAATTTATGATACTTATTAATTATACTAATTTATAAAATTTCAAAATAATGAAAAACAAATGAAAAAGATAAGAAAAGCAGTATTTCCTGTAGCAGGATTTGGAACTTGATTCCTACCAGCCACAAAAGCAATGCCTAAAGAACTTTTGCCAATTATTGATAAGGCGCTAATACAGTATGCTGTAGAAGAAGCAATTCTAGCAGGAATTGATACTCTTATTTTTGTCACTGGGCGAAACAAACGTGCAATTGAGGATCATTTTGACAATAACTTCGAGCTTGAAATGGCGCTACGTAAAAAAGGCAAAGTTTTACAAGCAGACATGATTCGTAATATCTTACCAAAAGGTGTCGAGTGTATATTTGTCCGCCAAACTGAACAACTTGGCCTTGGGCATGCAGTTTTGTGTGCAGAAAGAGCTGTTGGAGCTGAACCATTTACAGTATTGCTAGCTGACGATTTTATTACATTTGATGGAGCTGGGATTACGTCTGATCTCGTGAAAGCATATGAATTGACAAATAAAATTCAACTTAGCGTTATGGAGGTTAATGGCCCAGATATTAGTAAGTATGGTGTCATTATTCCTGGACGTGAAAAAAATAGTGTTCAAGGTCTTATAGAAAAACCATCATATGAAAAGGCTCCTTCGAAACTTGCAAGCATTGGACGTTATGTATTAACGCCCAACATTTTTAAAATCCTTCGTGATCAGCCAATTGGAGTTAAAGGTGAAATTGAGTTAACTGATGCAATCAATTCTGCTGCTTCAGAAAATAATGTTGAAAGCATGATGCTAAATGGATACCGCTTTGATTGCGGAAGCGTAAAAGGATACATAGAAGCTATTGTTCACATGTCTGAAGGTCTATTATAAAATATTATTATTTTTTAGCTTTAGATTCTATATGCTAAAGTTAAAACTACGCTAAAACTTTAAAATTTTAGTTTTTCAAACCTAACATTCTTTTTTTAAAAGTCTTAATCTTTAGTGTATTTTATGATCCATGTTTTAAAGTAAGTCTCATTTATAATCTGAATTTAAAAACATTAAATCTTTTAATCTTTTAATATTACAATTTATTTGATATGTATTTCTTTAATTAATCTTTAACACCAGAGATGTAAAATATGAGTTCAATTGAACAAATTAATGTTGATGAAACAATAAATATGAAAGAATTTGTTCTTTGTTTATGGGCTTACAAGTTGCTGATATTTTTAACGTGTTCTCTTGGTATTTTTATTGGTGGTTTCTTTGCATTGAATTCCGATAAAAAATTTACCTCTGGTGCAGTTTTTCATCATTCAGAGGGCCCTAGACAATCAACTTTCTCTTCTTTGTCCGCACAATTTGGTAATTTAACTAGTTCAGGCTTAGGTGGCTTACAAGGAAACAAAAATATAGCTATAGAAGAACTTAAAGGTAGAGTTTTCATAGAAACCCTCGAACCAAAACTAAATTTTACTAAAGACACATATTTTAATAAGTATGACCCAAACTATATTGATCCAACGTGGAAAGCATTGGTAAAAAAAATAATCGGTTATGAAAGACCTGAATTAGATTCAAAAGAGGTAATATGGCAAAGCATTGTCAAGCAGTATTCAAAAAATATATCCATCACAACAACAAAGAGTGGTGCGACTAAAATCACAGTTACGCATAGAGATAATTCTCGTGCAGCAGAAATTGCAAATGCTATTATGGTTGGAATACTAGATTATCAAGAAGCAAGAAAAAACAAACGATTGGATTCACAAATAGATTTCTTATCAAGATCTGTTGCAAATGCACTAAATGATCTAGAATTATCACAGTCAAAACTAAAAACTTTTGCATTAGAAAATAGTGCACTTCCATTAGAAAGTTTTGCAGAAGGATCTTTGGAACTTGAAGGGCTTCGGGTACAGTTAAGCAATACAATTGAATTAACAGATGCTCTTTTTGAGCTTGAATTAATGATAAAAAATGAAAATAAAAGTGAAAAGGATTATTTGGATTTAAGTAAAAAATTTCCAATTGTAGATCAGGTCGAATTTAGAAGTATTCTTGGGCAAAGTGAAAATATTAGCTATTGGACTTGGCCAAATATCAAGTCTGTTGTTGCAGTATCAAATACACTAGTTGAGCGTAAAATGCGTTTAAAATCACAAATTGAAACTGCTCAGAAAAATGCTGAAAAATCAAGATTAGCATATGATATTTATGGAAAGCTTCAACGTGAAGCCAAAATTGCCGAGGCAACATATACAGTTCTTATCGAAACAGTTAAGGCACAGAGTATGGCATCAGGTCACAGGCCAGATCGATCAATTATATATGAATACGCAGTTCCATCCATATCGGCATCATCACCTAATCGAAGTTTATTGATGCTTGTAGGGGCAATAATTGGGGCGTTTTTAGGAGGTATTGTTTCTATAATTATTTCCAATTATAAGAGAGTATATTATTCGAAAGATTTAATAATTTCTGATACTGAAGCAAATTATGTTGCAAGTATTAAACAGTTATTGTCATTGCGCAAATTAAACATGCCTAATATTAAATTAGCAATTAGTAAGAAGTCATTTCCAATTCTACGAGATCTTGCTGTAGAAATTCATAATAATTCTTTCAAATATATATTGGTAACATCATTTGGATCAAAGCTAACAGGCTATGAGTTTACTAAGATTTTAGCGAAATACATAGAGTCTGATAAATTAAAAATTGCCATACTTAATTTTTCTCAAAAAGAAAGTGGATTAATAGGTAAAGATAATTATCCTGAGGGTGAAAAATTTATTACATATGAAGAAGATGCCTATACATCTGTCTTGATACCTAATACTAATAAATTAATTATAGATTTTTTGGGGTATCAGAATTTTACTGAAAATCTACAAAATTTAAATGTTTCATATGATCTTATTTTTGTCTGTGCAGATAACTATGATACTTTAAGCCTTGCTCGCGCTGTTCAATTTCAAAAATTATTTCACATATCACTAGTGAGAAGCAAGTTCACAAAAAAGAGAGACTTTCTGCAAGTGGGATCTCTATTGCCATATCAAGGATTGCTTCATGAATAAGTTTAAATCAATTTTTAATATGATAATTTTATTGTTCTTTATTCAAGGTTGCTCAGAAATCTTAGAACCTGTTCTTCTTAAAGGTAGCTTGGTAAATGATACAATAAAAGAACAAGAGGAATTTAAAGTTAACATTGATACGCTGAATTTTCATAATGTAAAACAAGCAAATAAAGATCCCTATTTGAGAAAAATTATGGTCAATGGTAGTGGATCAAAGGCAAATGTTTTTAATGAAGTGGACTTTTTGTTTAATTCTATACCTGAGCCTCTTAAAATGAATGATTATAAGATGAGTATGGGTGATATTTTAAGCTTTCATTTGATGCATTCATATAAAAATGAAAAAGTTCAATGGCCAACAGATAATGCAATAACAGATTATGTGTTGGGAGTAGGCGATGAACTGCACTTTATTCAAAAAACATCATCAGATATTAATACAATTTCAATTGCTAGAGAAACACGAGCTTTAAGTAGTAATCAAGAAAAAACAAATAACATTGTATCAATAGATGGTGTCATAGGTAGTGATGAAAATATACTTTTACTAGGTATTGGAAATATTCGAGCTGCAGGTCGAAAATTGAAAGACATACGCTCTGAGATAAGAAATATTTTAATCAGGAATGGCTCTGAAACTAATTTTCAATTAGAAATAAAGTCCTTTAACAGTCAAAAAGCGTATGTCTCGAGTAAAATAAAAGATATGAACTCAGCTGAAGCAGTAAAAGAAGTTGATGTTTTGCCAATAACAAATGTTTCGATTTCTCTTCGTGAAGTTGCTTTGTCGTCTGGATTATCCGTTAAAAGTAAAAATCGTGCTATTATTATATTAACACGAAACAAAAAAAATTACAGGTTTACAGCAGAACAATTTTTTGACGAAAATTCACCGAGGATACAAATAAAAGATAAAGATGAAATAGCAATAGAATTATCAAGCGGCCCCATAGTAAATAATAATATTACCATAGGGACAAAAGGGTATGTTCTTTTGCCAGGAATTGGAAAATTAATTGCAGCAAATCGTACATTAGAACAGTTACGTACTGAAGTGAAAAACATACTTATAAAGGATGGTTTTGAAGAAAATTTTCAATTGGAATTAAAAAAACCTAATAATAAAAAAATATACGTAATTCTGAGAAATCAAAAAAGTGTTATTAAAATTCTATCTCAAAATGCATCAACATTAAAAGATGTAGTTTTAGGGAGTTCAGATGAAAATGGTAGTGTGCATGATAAAAGCCTAGTTGTCATTACATTGAAGCGAGGGAAGAAAATCTATCGGTTAACAATGGATAAAATTTTAGATATGAGCACACCTAAAATTTTGCTACAAAAAGATGATCAAATAGAAATAGATTACTTTAAATATAAACCTGGACAAGTATTTGCTTTGAATGGGGCTGGTTATGCATCAATAATCAACATTGACCCTTCAAAAAGGGAAACACTGGCAGATATTCTTTTTGTTTCAAATGGTGCTTTTAGTAATTTATTGGCAAAACGTTCTGAAGTTTATCTTTTGCGCGGAAGAAATCCATCTGTCGCATATCATCTTGACACTCAAAATGTTTCAAGAATATTAATTGCAGCAAAAACAGAACTTAGGCCAAATGATATAATATATATAGCAGATCGACCAATTATATCGTTCGGAAGGCTTCTTTCCGAACTTACACCACTTAGAATATTATTAAGGGATATTGACAGTGGAAATATTCCATAAATCAGACAATGTAATTTTTTCTTTTGAAAACATTATTTAGAAAATATAAATAATACTTGTAGCTATATGAGATCGATTTTATTATAAATAAAATTTTTATGAGTAATATTATGAAGCTGATTCCAGAAAAAATAATTATTTCACAAAATTTGATTTATTGGAATTTTAAGCGTTTTTTTGACGTAATTATAAGTCTAACATTGCTTCCATTATTTTTTATAGTTTTGATTATTCTTTTAATTTTAAACCCAAAATATAATAAAGGAAAAGTTTTTTATATTCAAAAAAGGATGGGTATAAACTGCACATCTTTTAATGCTATAAAATTCCGAACTATGGTCGATATTGGTAGAATTAATAGGCAATTTTATGATCCATTAGAAGTTGATAGAATTACAGTTTTGTGACATTTCCTTAGAAAAACTAGATTGGATGAATTGCCACAGATTATAAATGTAATAAAAGGAGAAATGAGCTTAATTGGACCAAGGCCAGAATATTATGAACATGCCTTATTTTTTATAGATAAGATTTCTTTTTATAGGTCACGACATTTAATTAGGCCTGGAATATCTGGGCTATCTCAAATTCGTATGGGCTATGCGGAGGGTCTAGATGCAACAAGACGAAAGGTAAAAATTGATATATTTTATATAAAAAATGCTGGGTTTCTTCTTGATATTAAAATATTTTTTGGAACTATATTAACAATTTTAAAGTCTCTAGGTAAATAATGATTTTATAGTAATTGCACCTTTATTATTTACATTCAATTAACTACTTCAATATATTAAAACTGTTGGATACATTGACAAAGATATATTTTAATTTTCTTTTAAAAATAATCCTGCCCCTATTTTATCAAAAACGCCACCATCAAATTTCATAGAAATTTTTCCATTAATAGTATCTTTATAAAATAAATATGCATTACCATTAATTTCAGTTGCTGGAATTATGACTTGAATATTTTTACCTTTAAGTTTTATTTTTGTTGGATGAAATTCATCAGGTGATAGCATAAAGTTAATTGCAGACATTTGGTTCGAAAGATTAATAAAGTCATCACCCGTTTTTAGTTCTAGTAATGTATAACCATCAAAAAGTTCCGATGAAGATACATGAATATAATATGTTGAGTCTAATTTCTTATTTGTTATTGGCATTTCACCTTCTAAAACGACGTCATAACCCATATCTGTATTTTCTATTTCAAAGCCATCTATATCCATAAATTTTGTTAAGATATTCTCTAACGCTTCAACTTGTGCTCGCGCTTCTTCATTTAGCTCTCCAAAATTACTGAATTTTGCTTCAAATTCCACTACGCTTTCTTCACCATTAGCCGCCGCAAACACATCTTCAGCTTTGATATCCAATTCTACAATTTCAGCCTTACAGGCAATCAGTAAAATATTTGACATGAGAAATAGCAAAATATTTTTTATATTCATCAAACGCTCCAGTTGTAACTAAATAAATTATTATTAAATATCTATTTTTTTAATAAACTGTCAAATATTAATTGAATAATTTTGTATTGATAATATCATTTATATATTTTCATATCGTATAAACATTTACTTACAACTTAATTCTAATGGAAAAAGGCATAATCCTGTTGTAATCTTAGAAACCACTCTTGTTCTTACTAACCTTAAAGAACTATTCAAAAATGTATCTCTAAGTGTATGCCTTAAAAACATCGATAAAATACGAGTGGATAACTCTTTTATATCAATTTTTGGTTTCTTTATAGCTCTTTAATAAGCCAATGGTATTCAATCAAATCTAATCAAAGACTATATCCCTTTGATCAGAAGTTTCCCAGTAAATTTTTGGGACAGATAATAATTTATTTATTAAATTTAATTTTAAAGGCTACTTTCATTAAAATATTATTGATGAAGAAAAACCAACTCCATAACCACTTTTAATATTAGCCTTATCTAAATTAAAAGTTTGTTTGTAAATATCTCCATTAAAGTTGATTTTATTTTTTACCCAAGAAATGCTAAGAGAACTTATATAGCCCAGTTGGCGATTTGATGAGAGGCGATGTCCTGACCAATTATTATCATTAATAACGATTGATTTTGTTGCGAATTCAATATTTATTTTCTCTGATATTTGAGAACGTACGTAGAGATCTAAAGAAGTTCCCTCTGTATCGATTGCTGCTCCCATTGATTTCCCGTAATTTGTATAATGATAAATATTATTGTTATACATGGTATTTGGGCCACAGTAACCATGTTCTGTTTCGTCTATACGGGTATCCACAGTTTCGAATCCTAAAATTATTGGATATTTAGATTTTGAATTTGACCATTCAAGCCCTGCTAAATAGGCATAGCATGATGGTAAACTTCCCGCCTCGTCCTCCCCAATCGCTTGTCCATAAATACGTAATGGTATTGTATTGCTTGGTATTAAATATGAAATACCAAAGCCTGCCATTTTGTTAATGTTAGAGTTTGAACCACTGTTTGAGTCTAAAAATAAAGCAGATCCTAATGCTGATATTCCTTTGTCATAACCTTCGCCACCCCACTGACTAGTTTGAATTAGCTCAAAGTCTAACCCTTCGTATGGAGATAATGTGGCTCGTGTGCCAAGCAGCATGGATTTATTATTATTTAAAGAGCCTTCATTGAACCCATTGAAAACTTCAAGTGACCAATTAGCTTTTGAGGGCAACCAATCATATTTAAACTTATTCTCTAATTTTAGATAAATAGATTCAGTGGGACGCGCATTCTGCGACAGGACTAGTGAAGTATTGTTTGAAAAAGACCAATGACGGTCAATTAAGCCGGCGCCAAAAGTTAATATACCTGAGGTATGTTGAATATAAGATCCGTCAAGAGTGAGCTTTTCGTTCCTACTATAATTTAATGAAAGTTTTGATGATAAGTTATCTAAATCAGGACTTATACTAAATTTTATCATACTTTTATTTGGATGTCTGTGTCCATTTTTTGCACCTAAAAATTTTTCTGAAAAGAAACTCAGATCTGTTTTTATTTGCATTGATTGCGTTTGTGCAAAAATAGGTTGAATATTTATGTGTATAAATAATAATAAAAATATAGTTCGATACATAAAGTTTCGTTTCATGATAGGTAAGTTGTCTCATATTAATATTAAATAATATTATTATTTAATAAACTTATCAACATGTAAATTGGAGACCCTCGGTGGATTTGAACCACCAACCCTCCCCTTAGGAAGGGCCTGCTCTATCAAGTTGAGCCATGGAGCTAATTCTACTTTTTAATAAAGGCTAAAAATCATTAAAGGCGGGATTTTTTGTTTGCCATATATATTTGCACAGCGGTCAAAAACGAACTTTAGGTATAAAATAAGTCACCAACTAAACAATTTTTTGTATTCACAAGAAATAATTCTCAACATAAACTTTAAAGACAAATAACCTAATATCTTACTTTTCTAATAAAAGCAGCTAGTTTAGGGGACCGCTTCTTAATTAAGAACCATATTGATAAAGGATTAACAAATTTTCGCAAAAATAGAACTGCTTGGTCATAGTATGGTAACTCACCTTTTGCAAAAATTGGAACCACACCATAGTCATCAAGCTTAGGGCGATCATATGGTTCAACTTCACTTATTAGTGCTAACCTTCTCGACTCAACTGTTGAGGATCCAGATCCGTGGATTGTATTAGAATGAAAAATAATAATATCGCCTCTTTTTGAAATCACCGAATGAACATCCAATCCTTTTGGTAGTTCTGGAAGAATGAGTTGATTATCCCCAGATTCTTCATGCTCAACTTTTCTAACATGCTCTAGTTTGCCTAATTTGTGGCTTCTAGGAACTAATTTCAAGCAACCATTTTTTTCGTTCATATCCTCAAGGCATATAAATATAGCAAAACCACTTCTCAGATCATGATTGCTTTTGTACCCATTATCTTGATGAAAGTACCAATCAGCTTCTTTAAAAGGTGTCTTGAAAGACACTTTAGCGTGAGTAAATATAGCCCTTTCACTAAAAAATTTGTTTATTAAGGAGCTTATTAATGGAGATTGATATAGATCAAATGATTTTGATTTTACATCTCGGAATATGTTAACAAACTGTCTCGGTGATCCATCTGGCCCTCTAAAAGCCTTATCGCCATCAACAGGGGAAGCATTTTCATAATAATCTTTTAAAAATTTTATTTTGTTAATAAATTGCGGATCATTATTACGTATATGCAAATAGCCTTCATTTTTATAAAAATTTGTTGCATTAACGTCTAAGCTATCAAATATCATTTTAATCTCACCATGTTTGCAGTTGTGTTATTTAGCATTTTAAAATAAATCTTATCAACAGTTAATAGCAACATTTCGATGATTAGAGTTACAATAAAATTAAAGGCTCACTAAACAAAATATTTACTTCTGAGGTATAGTTACATGGTAAAAACTCAAATTACGAAATTATCTGAAATAGAAAATTTTTGGAATCAAGAAAGTTGTGGAGAGCGCTATGCCAATGGCGAAAGTGAATTAGAATTTTATACTTCTGAATCTGAAAGTCGATATACTCTGGAGCCCTATATTATTGATTTTGCACAATTTGACGAATTTCACAGATTAGATGTTCTCGAAATTGGAGTTGGGATGGGATCAGATCATGCCAAAATTGCCCAGAGTGAACCATCTTCTTTAACTGGAGTCGATCTTACTACCCGCGCTATTTTGCATACTAAAAAAAGATTTAGTTCTCTTAATTTATCTTCGAACCTTATGACAGATAATGCAGAAAATTTATCTTTTGATGATGAATGCTTTGATGCCGTTTATAGCTGGGGAGTTTTGCATCATTCTCCAAACACGCAACAGTGCATTAATGAAGTTTGGAGAGTATTGAGACCTAATGGTTGTGCAAAAATAATGATATATTACAAGTATTCTCTAGTAGGTTTAATGTTATGGATTAAATATGGGTTATTAAAATTTAAGCCATTTATTAGTTTAAACGAGATCTATGCGAAATACCTTGAGTCACCAGGAACAAAAGCCTACTCAATTTCTGAAGCTAAAAAGCTTTGCGCAGATTTCTCTCAAATGAACTATACTATTCAACTCTGTCATGGTGATCTTTTAGAAGGAGACGTAGGCGCTAGGCACAAAGGCCTTTTACTAAGTATAGCAAAATTAACTTACCCACGCTTTCTAATAAAAATAATCAATAAAATATTTCCAATGGGTTTATTCCTGCTTATTACTTTAAAAAAATAGCTTAAATAATTTGTTTAGAATTTACGATTAATTGTTAACAAAGTTGTGTATTTAGTAGACACCGTATTTTTTAAAAAAACTGTAACTTATTGTAATTGTGTATTAATTTGGTGACCCTGGGTGGATTCGAACCACCAACCTGCCCCTTAGGAGGGGGCTGCTCTATCCAGTTGAGCCACAGAGTCACATTTACATTCTAATGAAAGTAATAGATCATGAAAAGACGAAAACCTTGTGATGTTTGAATGATTAACGTAAAACTTTAAGATGA
>MDSY01011269.1_pt1 | contig 12836 bp, 14 predicted proteins | sample 811131 | NCBI WGS metagenome assembly MDSY01 (sample SAMN05326643, study PRJNA326480) | marine metagenome | isolation source: seawater | place: Atlantic Ocean: South West | collected 2010
CGTGCGCGAGGCGGACCTGGGCGCGCTCGCTCGGCGCGACCCGGGCGCGCTGGTGGACGCAGTCTGCGCGCTTCCCCCTGCGGCGCTCACTGCGCACGCCGCCTCCCTCATATGCCAGCAATTGCGCTCCGCGCGCGGGTGCGAGGCGCGCGCGGACGCGATGCAGGTGCTCCGCACGCTGTACCGCGAATCCCCCGTGCCCTGCCTCGAGCGCTTTCTGCAGGGCAAGCGCATCATCGCATTCCAACGCAAGGCGGCGAGCTTCACGCGCACAAGGCTCGAGTGGGCGCTGGAGGACTGGCTGTGCATTTCGCAGCGCACCAAGAAGGAGCTCGCAAGAGCCATGCGGGCGCTCGGCGTCCACCTCGGGACCGGCGCCTACTTCGGGAGCGCCGCCGTCCTCGCGAACAAGATACGCACCGGCGAGCTTCGCGCCGTCAGATTCGCGGACTTGAAGAAACATGCGCTCTTGAAGCGCTGCCTTATCGATGTGCCGCGCTGAGGCCCGCTCTCTGCCGCGGGGCCCGCGCGCGGAAAGCGTGGCGGGTGGTGGCGGGGGGCGACGTGGCGCACGCGCTCAACAATATTAGAACAAATACTCTTTGTTTCGATAAAGCACGTGTCGAGTCTGTTCTCAACGAGTTGCAAAAGATAAAGTCAGGGCGTTTATACAACATCATTTAGATGGTAAAGAGGTTGGTGAAAATGAACGCCTTAGTGCTAAATAAGGTCAACCCCAGCGCGGGTACGAGCTCAAAGGTTGGCGCCCCCGCAGCAAGAAATTGCCGCCAGAAAAAACCCCCATTTTTTGCGCCAGACGCGACGAGCAACTGTCAGCAAACCACGCGACTTTTCGCGCAGACGCGACGATGGCCCAGTGCGTCCCCAGCCTCGAGCACTTCCTGAAGGGTAGGTGCATCATCGCGTTCCAACGCAAGGCGGAGAACTTCACGCGCACAAAGCTCCAGTGTGCGCTGGAGGAGTGGCTGTGCATTTCGCAATGCACCAAGAAGGAGCTCGCAAGCGCCATACGGGCGCTCGGCATCTACCTCGGGACCGGCGCCTACTTCGGAAGCGCCGCCGAACAAGATACGCACCGGCGAGCTCCGCGCCGTCAGCTCCGCGGCAGTGAAGAAACATGCGCTCTTGAAGCGCTGCCTTGTCGTTGTGTCGCACTGAGGCCTGCTCTCTGCCGCGCGGTGGGCCCGCGCGAGGAAAGCGTGGCGGGTGGTGGCGGGGGCCCCGTGGCCGCGCGGCGCATGCGCTCCAGCGCCGCGTGCCGCTTGCTGTAGAAGTAGGACAACACGCCGATGCCAACGCACAGCGTCAGCGTGAGCACGAACGCCTGCGTGAACTTGGCCACGACCGACTCGTCGTCGTTGAAGATTCGCCCCGTCGCCAAGCTGAACGCATCGCTCCACGCCAACGACACCACCAGGAAGACGGACTGCAGCACGCATTTGAAGATGATGCGGTCCACGCGGAACGCCTTCGACTCTTCTACAAAGTTTTCCATTTAGACGACGGTATATTAGGTCTTACTCAACAAAAAACGAGACACGCCCTTAAGGCTTTACCTGCGACCACAACAGGCTGATGAAAAGCACGTCTGCAAACATGTACTCGACGTGTGCCGCCGTGAGCGATTCTCGCAGAAAGCCATTGTAGAATGCGCCCGCGCTCGCCGACGCCTCCGGCGACTTCTGCACCGTTGCAGTGGGAAACAGCGTTTGGCCCAGCGCCGTCGCGAGTCCCAGCGTCGTTCCGGGGGCCAGCGACCGTTTCCGCGCAAACGCCGTCTGCACGTCCACCGCGTTCGCGACGCGCGGCAGCCGCGAGAGGTCTTCCGACGCGCCCCAGAACAGCTTGCGCGTCCCCTCCGACCCCAGGAAGGACGCGATCTGCGCCTCGCACGGCCCGAACGGCAGCACCAGCGCGACCCTCTTCCCAGCGTCAAAGAACTGCACCCACTGGGCCGAAAGCGGGTGCAGGCATTCCGCGTTGAAGGCGTGGCGCCGCTGGTTGAAACCCTCCGAGTCCACCGCCACGCACCCTCCCATCGACGCCAGGATCGGCGCGTGCTCTTTGCCCACATAGACGCGCACGCCGTGCCGAACGCGGTACGCGGAGGCCTCCGTCGTCATGAACATCACCGGCTTGAAACTCTTGTCCAGAATCGCGCCCACCTCTTCTCGGTGCAAGTCCAAAAACCTAGCCGCCAACTCCTGCTTCGAGCCCTCCCCGGTCGCAACGTTGAAACGCACGCGACCCGCGCTCCACGGAGCGCCTCCGAACATCTGCACTTCCAGGTGCGCGACTAGCTCCTTTGTGGTAAACCTAGAGCGGACGCGGCCGAGCTGTGCGAGGCGATTCAACTGCACCAGGGCTTCGGGAGGCATGTTGAAAAACACGCGGCGAGCGGGCGGAACGTTATCTGAGGGGGGGATTAATTAGCCCTTTCGCGCCTCGGCGCACTGCGCGCTCCAACCGCCCAGAAATCGACCGCGCCCCCAAACCGACGCACGGCATGAGTTCCCAGGCTGCACACCGCAGCGAAAAGTCCATCGCCGCGACCCTGAAGAAGTTGCGTGCGGAGGCAAAACTGACCTCCCCGGTGGACCTGGCGGGCGTGTTCCAGTCGGTGCGGGCGCACCTGGGCTTTCATGAAGACCTCACGCGCAAAAGCCTGCGCACGTGCCTGGACGCGGCGGGCGTGACGAGCTTCGACGCTGAAACCATCGTCCGCGTCCACTTCAAGTCGACGCACGCGAACGCGGAGAAGTTTGAGGAGAAGCTCACCAAGCACGCGCGCGTGCAAACCAAGCAGGGCCAGAACCGGGCGATGCGTCGATACGCACTCGCTGCAAAGCTGCTGGACATCCACGGCGGAGACGCGGTCAAGGCGTTCGCCGAGTTCCGCAAGGTGAAGACGTCGCGGCTGGTGGAGGACATCTGGAGGGTGGTCTTGGAGAGGAAGCTGCACGAAGTGGCCGTCAAGAGCATCATCGTGGCAAACGGAAGGAAGCGGCGCACGCAGAGTGAAGAAGACAAGTGGGGCATGCAGAGCATGCGTGTGTACATGGACGTGGCGGACGTCGACCTGGCCCTTCGGCTATCGTAGTGATATGGGTGGGGTGGGAGTGTGTCTACATGAATTGTATAGAAGGGAGTCTTTTTTTTCTATATAAAATGAAAAGGATACGGAGTTGAGGAAATGCCGTGTGCGTGTGGATACTCGAAACCTAACGTGCGTCCGCGTCCGCGGCTCGGCGAGGCGGTCGAGCAGCGCCCTCCACAGACGCGCGCCGCTCGCGTGGTGAAAGTACAGGGAACGCTCTTCGGCCTCATTCGAGGCTCTGACCCGGAACGCACGCGGCGTAAATAAAATAAGGTGTTGGTTTGTTCATTTTTTTTATTAAAGCAACACGACGCAGTGCACTCCCCCAAACATTAATCAACATTCGAAGAAGAGTCCCTCACGACCCCGAATTGGGGATGCTAGGCCAACCTTACACAGAGAGCCGCGGAGTCACCATGTGGCGAAACGGCGCCACCACCCCCCGGGACGTGGAGCTGGCCCCCGTGCAGCCAGAGAAGCCGACGCCGCCACCACCAACCTCAGCCACGCGGAGGCTGCTTCGCAAGGCACTCGGCCTCCGCGGGCTGAACCTGGCGATGGCGGTACTTCACTCAGTCCTCTTTGCGGTGGTGCTGGCCACGGCAGACTTTGGCCTGCAGGTTGATGTGTTCAAGATCCAGCTCTACGGCGGCAACGTGACCAAGCTCAGCCTCATGACACCCGCGGAGCTGGACAAGGTGGTGCGCGGACCGCCCTTCTACCTCGCGCCCAGCGCAAAGGAGCGCAGCGAGCTCTCGCTACCGGTCACGTACATGGTGGCCAGCTTCTTCGCGATCACCGCGCTCTTCCATGTGGGCAACGCGTTTGTGTGGTACCGCTCCTACCGCGAGAACATCGCGGACTGCGCCTGCCCCTCCAGATGGCTCGAGTACAGCATCACCGCCTCGATCATGATTGTAATCATCGGATACTCGGCGGGCGTCGTCGTCGACTCGGAGCTGGCGTCGCTCGTGGCCCTCACCCTGGCCACCATGGCCTTTGGACACCTTGCAGAACGCACTGCGCGGCCATCTCCGTCCACAGACGAATGGACCGCGTCGTTGACCGCACGTCTGCTGCCGCACCTGATGGGCGTGTTCGCACAGTTCGTCGTATGGGTGCTCATCCTGATGAGGTACTCAGAAAACGCGAAAGAGGCACCCGCCTTCGTCACAGGAATCGTCATCACGCAGCTGGCGCTCTTTTGCAGCTTCGGCGCGGTGCAGTTCGCGGTGCTGCTCCGAGCGCCGTCCAAGTACGTGCAGGGCGAGGTGGCATACGTGGTTCTATCGCTGGTGTCGAAAGCCACCCTGGGGCTCATCCTGGTCGCCAGTCTGCTGCACTTCAACAACTGGGAGTGCGCCATGGACGACGTGCGCGCCCTGCTCCCCAGCGACTACTGCTGAACAACCAAAAAAAGGCGGTTGCGATCGGCTTCGCTGGGGGTGTCGCGTGTTTTTCGACACTCACCCCTGTGAAGGCAGGGGGGTCCGATTAAGCATGGCCAGCGCTCAGGATTTCGTGATCACCTCAGCGCCGCTGCACGAGCGCGGCACACTGTGGGGCGTGTTCGAGTGCCGGCTGTCGCACCGTAAGCTCTCCTGCCGGATTAGCGGCGAGTGGCCGTGCGAACCGGGTTGCATCGTTCCTGGCATGGCCTTTAGGGCCAAGCTCTCCGAGTTCTCTTACAACGGCAAGCGCGAGTTCAAGTTCGCCAAGGGCGACGTGCACAGCCAGGAGCCGAGGCTCTTCGCCACGTGCCAGATCTTACTGGACACGCTCGGGCGCAAGTTCCGCCCGCCCATCAAGTTGCTGGCGGACGCCTTCGGGTCTTCTCTGCCGGATCGCCTTTGCGACACCGAGCTGAGCTGCCGCGGCATCTCCAAGGCGCGCATGGCCGAAATCACCAAGTGCTTCCACGAGAACGGCGTGCGCGAACACGTGGACGTGCTGCTGCGATACCCGATGCTCCCAGCGGAGTGGGCCAGGCACGTGCAGCCGCGCCTCGCCTGCTTCGTCGCCAACCCGTACCTGCTCTACGACCTGGTGCTTCGCGCAGAGCGGCCTCGGAGTCTGGCGGTGTGTGACCAGATCAGCCAGAGCCTGCCCGGCCTCGAGGCACACGTGCGCCACGACGCCTACGTAAAGCACAGTCTGCTCACCGTGCACCAGAGCTCGGGGGGGTTCTATTTCGAGCGGGAGAGCGTCGTTGCCAAGGCGCACGCTCTAGCGCCAGACCTCTGTGCGGATTCTCTCTGCACCTCGTGCGAGTCCGTGCTCGTCGAGAACGGCGGCTTGGTAACCCTTCCGCATGTGCAGTCTCTGGAGGTGAACCTGGCCATGCGGCTGTGCACGTTCATGCGGCGGAACTACGGAAGGGGCGCTATCCATACCACAAACGAGGCCGGGGGCAAACTCGACCCGGAGCAACGCCTCGCCGTGGCCAACGCGCTGTCTGAGCCAATCTCGGTTGTCTGCGGAAAGGCGGGCACCGGGAAGACTTTCACGATTAGCAGCGTTCTCGAGGCCTTGCACGAAGCGGGCCTTAAGGTGCTCCTCTGTGCGCCGACGGGGAAGGCCGCTCAGCGCATGCGCGAGGCCGTGGGCGCTAAGTATGAGGCTTACACTGTGCACAGCATACTCAGCCGCGGCGCCCCCCCGAAGACGACTCCGCCTCAGCGGTTCGGGCTGATCGTGGACGAGTCCTCGATGTTGTCCGTGAAGCTCTGCAACGAACTCATGGCCCTGGTGGAAGATGACGCGAGGTTCCAGCGGCTCGTCTTCGCAGGCGATCCCAACCAGCTGCCCTCGATCGACCCGGGCGCACTTCTGCGCGACCTCGTTGCGACCAGCTGCGTGCCGACGACAGAGCTGAAGCGCGTGCACCGACAGGGTGAGGGCAGTGCGATCGTGGCCAACGCGCACAAGCTTCTCGTGGGGGAGCCTCTGTGCAACATCGAAGGCGAGTTCGCGCTGATCTCGACTGAGAACCCGGTCGACGATGCGCTGGCGCACGCGCAGGCCATGCTGCCGCAGCGAGCACAGTTCATCGTGCAGACAAACGCAACGCGCCATATGGCCAACAAATGGCTGCAGGAGCTCTACAACCCGGGGGCAGCGCTGCAATCCGGCGTTCGCTACCGCGTGGGCGATCCCGTGATCAGCCTCGCGAACGTGTACGATGATACTTCGAAACCCATTCGGATGCGTATCTCCAACGGGAGTCTTGGGAAGGTGGTCGCCATGACTTCTCGTAGCGATGGAAAGACCGCGCTGACCGTCATTTTTGATGAAGAGACTTTGATGTTTACGGCAGACTCCGATAACATCGACCTCGCCTACGCGACCACACTGCATAAGTTCCAGGGTTCAGAGGCGGAGACCGTCGTGTTCGTCCTGGACAACGTCCCCCGGTTCCAGTCCAAGCAGGTTGCGTACACAGCCTTCACGCGCGCGAGGCGGAGCATACGTGCGTTCGGCACGGCGGAAGCCATCGCGGCGGCACTGAGCAACGACGAACCCGCCATGCGGCACACGCTGCTCAGCCAGCGCCTCGACGCCTTGCACGCACAGCAAACCTGCTCGCGCTTCTTCAACCCGTCGTGATTTTTTTTAGTCGTTGTAACAAAAAAAATGAAACTGCAGCTCGTGGCACCCGCGGCCGTGGCTTTTGGCGTTCTGTTCTGTATCGCTCGCGTCCAGTTTCACCCGGGCGCGTTCCTCTGGTTTGCGGCGCTCGCGGCCCTAGTGTACGCCCTGTGTCTGACCAGTCAGCAATTGTAGGAGGGCAGCGCCAAGCGCGTGTTCGCAGGACGTAAAAAAATTTCTTAAGCTCACACAAGAAACAGATGCTTACTCAGGAAGAGTCAGAGCTTGCGTTCGCGCAAGACCCATCCCACGGGCTTGGCGACGGGCCCGACCCATCCAGACCCCGCCTCCGGGCAGCCGAGGTGGTGGAGCAAAGCCACGCTTTCCTGCCCTTGCCCACACGCCCGATGGGCCTCCTCCCCGATTCAGAGCGAGCCGTGGGCGACGAAGACCTCGAAGTTGTCGGATACGCCTACGACGAATCCGGCTCGGTCGTCGGCGAACACCTACAGCGCAAGCTCCCGCAGGCAAACGCCGCTTACGGCAGCGTCGTAGGCACATCGGCGCGGAACCTGGAGCGGTGCATGGGCATGTCGACGAACCACCTAGGCAGGCACAAGGCTGAGGTTGAGGCCGTCGTCAACGGCGCGGACCTCATACACGGCGATGCAGAGATCGCAATGTCGCGCCTGAACGCGCAGGTGGAGGCCTTCTCGCGCGACACCTTCTTCAACCGCAGCCATGTGCAAGAGCAACCCGACATAGATACTGGCCGCGACATGTACGCGGGCTTCAACCTGCGCCTTCCCCACAGCGCGCGGATGCGCCCCATCGAGCCCAGCCAGCGTGAAGCGCACGCGCGCAACGTGCCCGTGCAGCCGCACGCGGCGCTGCTCGGCGAAGGTCGAGCGGGCGGTGGCACGCGGCGCACCAAACAACAGACGCACGGCGACATGTTTGGGCGAACCCTGCAGCCCGACTCTGTGATCAGCGCGGACGCGGTGGCGCGCGCAGCAGCCTCGTCGCAGCGTGCACGGGCGTCCAACGAGAGCGCAGCGCGCGCTGCAGACCTGACCGGCAAGGCCCGCGTCGAGGCCGACCCCGTGCGCGCCTCGCGCCGTCTGGCCTCACGGCCCGATGCGGCGCAGGTGGATCCACGAGCGACTCGCGCCGTCGAGCTCGGCGGCGCCGCGCGGGCGCGGTCCGCGGCGCCGATGCAGCAGCGACAGGCCCCTGGAGCGGCGGCGCTGGAAGCGACTCGGCGCGGCGCGGCAGTGGAAGGTTCCAGCGCAGTCCGCGCGCAGGCAGGCGTGCCAACGCAGCAGCGGCAGGTGCCGGGCGCGACGGCGCAGGAGACTCCGCGTTGGGGCGCGGCGGTGGAGGGTTCCGGAGCAGCCCGCGCGGGGGCGGAGTCGCCGACGCAGCAGCGGCAGGCGCCGGGCGCGGCAGCGCTGGCGGCGCCGCGAAGGGGCGCGGCAGTGGAGGGTGCGGCCGGGAGGGCGCGCGCGGAAGCGCAGGCGCCGCTGCGCGCCGACGCACATGCATCGTCGGTTTCGCGCGCAGAAGTGCTGGCGTTCGGCGCTCGCACGCGCGCAGCCGTCGGCCAGCTTCCGCAGCAACGTGAGAAGGGGGCCACGCAACACGTGGCTGCGGGGCGGGTGTCCGTGGGTGGTTCGATGCCAGCGGCAGGCGTGCACGTGCACAGTGCCCGCGACGCTCAGCCTACACGCGGGCACGTGCGCCCCGAGACGCGCGGAATGGAGGCTCGCGCGGTCGGCGCCGGCGAAGTGCGAGTGTCGCGAAAAGACGCGCTGTGCGTACCCTCTGCGACTGGGTCTCGGCAGGCGGGGGTGCAGGCGTGTGCAGTGGCGGTGGGCATGCTTTCGACAGGGCGGCGCGTGGACGCAAAGTCACTGCCGCCGTCTCGCGCGGTGGCGCCGGTGCAGCAAGGCGGCGTGGCAAGCGGCCTCTTCGCACCTATCCGCGCGATGGCGGGTGTGCACCTGGGCCCAGACAGACTGAGCGGGGGGCCGAAGTGGGAGGCGCCCGCGCTGGCCTCCGCAGGCGTTTCGGAACGAGGTCGCTGCACGCCGATCCCGCTGCGCTAAGCAATGGAAAGATCTCGATGGCCTGCGCCTGCGCGAGCGCGCCTCTGGTGCTCGAGGAATTGGGCGTACGAGCCTGTTTTCGCGCCGCGTAGGCGGACTGTGTCCGTGCCACGCGAGGGCTTGTCGTCGAGGCGCGCCTCGGACCACCTGAGATCCCGCACGCGCCGGTCTCTGAGAACATGGGCGTGCCTGTCCCTTGTGGCGTTGCTGCTTTGGATGGCACTGGCTTCGTAGGCAGCAGCTTCTTGCACTTCCTCGGCGATCGCCTTCGATCCAGAAGGCGAGCGCACGCGAACGATCTTCCGGAGGATCAGCCGGTACCTTTCCCTGGGGAGTGCGTGCACGGGTAGCCCAGATCCGCGACTTACATATTGGCAGAAGGCGTCGAGCCCAGCGTTTGTGTCCCAGTAGTCGTCGCAACGCGACGTTTCAAGTGTGAAGCGAAGCATGGTTTTAGAAAAGTGCGCCAAAAAAAACCAGGAGACGCAAGACGCGCGACCAAGAGACGTGTTTCGAAAAAGGTGCACTGAGTGTATGTGAAGGCGAATGCAGTCGTCGTGCCTCTACACGGGCATTTTCCTGCACGAGTTCGCAGTGTCGCTACTGCAGGCCTGTCAGGCACTGATGGCGAACGTGTTCGAGGACCTGCTGTGCATGTGCCAGCGGGTCTCTGACCCTAAGTCTCGCTTCGTGCACCTTGTCGACCGCGTTCCCGACTGGGGCGACGAGATATTCGAGCGAGAAGTAGGTGCCATATCTGCGGCGTTTCCTTTTTTCGAGGATGCCGTCCAGCGCTCGTTCGAGCACTTCGTGCGGAGCTTCTTCCGGCGCAGCGACCGCGTTCGGGAAGTGCGCAACATGTCGGCGTTCGAATTCGTGCAGGCGTTCACTCAGGTTTCCTCGCGGTGCAGTTTTGTTCGTGAGGCAAGCTTCTTTGACATGAGCCTGGTCGACCAGAGGGGCGTGCTCATGGACCTCATCCGCGCGGTGTTTCGGGCAAGCATTGACGACCACGTGATGCTTGCTGACTGTGGTGGGTCGCCTGTGGACCCCGAGGTCGGTCCGAGCGATTCAATCTCGAACGTGTGTCTCGGAGAAGAGGGGTGAGCGATCTCAATTGCGCTGCTTTTCGGAGAAGGACACGTAGCCGCTACCGGAGCGAAAGCGGGTCGCCGACCAGAGGTGTCCGTTTGCCGTGGGCATGTAGCAGAGGCCGCCAGCGGTGAACCTGTCGGAAGGGCAGTTGGGAGAAACGCGGGTCTTCGCTGCGCCGTCGGCCCGGGCGAGCGTCTTCTCGACGTTTGCGTCGTTTCCCAGGCGAGACGAGAGCGGCCTAGAGAGGTCCTGTGCAGCACTCATGATTGTTCGGTGGTTGGCTTTGAGTCTCTGTCAACAAAAAAAAAGTACACGCGTGTTTGCATGGATCAGAGCTCGTCTTTCATATCCGAGAGGATGTGGCAGAGTCCGCACGAGTTGCTGCAGTCTCGAGCCATGGCGATGGGGTTCTTCTCGCACTCTCCCTCCTGCGCCCACTGGCGGCATGCGGCAGCCTTGTCCGTGCAAGCCGTCACACAGACGCCACACGTTTCTGGACAGTCGCGTAGCATGGCGCCGGGGTTGCGGTTGCACTCGTCGCGGCCCCAGATCTGGCACTGCGTGCGGTTGTAGTCTTCGCATCCGTCGCTGCAGACGCCGCAGCTGCGCGGGCAGTTGGCGAGGGCGAACCCGGGGTTTTCGAAGCAGGCGGACTCGCGCGCCCACCCAGAGCAATCTTGGTGGAGGTCCAAGCAGGCGCTGGCGCAGACGCCACAGGTCTTTGGACAGAGGCGCAGCATGATCTCGGAGTTACAGGAAGAGGGGTCACAGAGAGTGGAGAGCTTGTCGGCACACTTGGTGGACTTGCAAAGGCCGCAGCTCTCAGGACAGGCGCTTAGCATGTGGTCTGGGTTGGCTTCGCACTCTCCCTGGCGCTGCCAGCTTCCGCAAGCATCGCTGGCGTCGGAGCATCCGGGCTCACACACGCGGCAGCTGGCCGGGCACGTGGTGCGCACAACGTAGGCGTTTGCTCCGTCGCAGTGTCCGTCCGCAGCCCAACTGGAGCAGCTGCTGGAGAGGTCGCTGCAAAGGTTCTCGGGTCGCGCGCCAGCGATGAAGAGTGACAGAACGAGGGTGTGGAAGCGCATCACACCGGTGGCTTGCTTGTCGGTTCACTTCGAAAATCGCGCTGCCCAATCGAACGCGTGGCTGCTCCAGAAGCCAACTACGGCCGCGGCGACCGCGAGGAAGCACCAGGCTGGGGCGAATTCGAAGCTGCCGTGCGGCCGCGCTGCGTCGGGAACAGACACGCTAGTCGGGAGCGTCGACGCGATGCGCCGGCACACCGTGTGCACGAAGAGGCGCTCTGAGTCGGAGCACGGCATCGGGCGTCCTTACTGGCCCCTGTTTTTTTTTTGGCTGGCTGCTCCACGCGCGGTCAGATTGTTGCCCGGGGATGGGATTTGCCAGTGCGAGAATGGCGACCGACCCCAAGCACCGGTACAGCACGGCAAAGTTCCTCTTCAAAGTGACTGGGGGCTGGGCGCGGAGCATCGAAGTGGAACGCGCCATCTACGCGTACGCCAGCTGCGAGCAGGGTTACATCGACAAGGCGCGCCAGGTTTGCTACAACATGCGCATTAACGCGTTGCTGCACGCGCTGCCCCCGCGGCACTTGGTGGCGATGAGCAACGCCGAACTGGCGGAGAACACTATCGTCGAGCGCGTGTACGCAGAGCAGCGCGTGCGGGAGAAGCACTTCGCAGAGCTGCTGCTCGCCAAGACGGAGAAGACCTGGGACAAGGGCGCGTCGCTGCTGCGGTGTCGACACTGCGGCGGCTCGGACATCGCCTGGGAACAGAAGCAGACGCGCGGCGCCGACGAGGCCATGACCATTTTTTGCACCTGCAACTCCTGTAAGACACGTTGGAAGATGAGCTAAGTCGCGCGTGCTGTAACAAAATCGTAAAAATGATCATTTTTTTTTGTGTATGGTTATGGTAAACAGCCTCGACGAAAGTGATTACACGCAATCGTTCTGAACACGCAACGTACGATGCGACCTCCGAGATGGGTCACCATGCTCGGTTTCGTGTTTGGCGTGGCCGACGCGGCGCTCTACGTGGGCATAGCCGTGACCGACACAGGATATTACGGTTCTAACAAAAATTTCGTGTCGATTTCATCCAAGTGGTTCCAGGTTCTGCGCGATGGCGTGCCTCTCCCGACCGGCCCTGCCCTCTTCTACAACCCCGTAAACGGCGCGTACGAACGCATGACTTACGAAGAGAACGGCACAGTATACTACGTCGACGGCAGTTCGGGTTCGTACAAGGCGTATCATTTACTGGATACTAACTTTTTCAGCTCCGCCGATGGCGATGCAGACGCTCATTGGAGCCTAACATCCACACCCCATGCTTACATGAGTGTGTGTGACTCCACCGAGTGCGTCGGGGGCAACATGACCGCCCGCTTCCTGGGGGCTAGGCGCATGCGATCTGGATTCATCGTCGCCGCCGAGTCGCCGGAGGGACCATGGAGCGTCCGAGGAGGGTGGGACTACGGCACCGAAGATTTTGTCTGGAATGAGTACAAAAACTCCCTGGACAACAAGTACGAATGCCACTATTTCGAAGAAACGGGCATCATACAAAATTGCCCATCTAGGGGTGTGGCGTGTGACACCCTGCCGATGCAACCGACCGAAGGCTATTCGGACGCCCAGATCATGTACGAAGCGGAGTTGTATTGCCAAGCAAACACATGCGCTGACGGCACGTTCACCTGCAATTATTACGCTCTCACTCGCCCGGAACGGGGCTACCTGCGTTACATGGGATACCTGCCGGAAGACTACCTTACGTGTGAACGAGACGAGTGCGAACCAATCGTTAACTTGTTCCTCTCTTATATGACCGTGGTCGAGCTCTCACCGCCATCGCCGCCACCGCCGCCGAGCCCACCCTCCCTCCCCCCGCTCCCCC
>MDSY01044893.1_pt1 | contig 12836 bp, 10 predicted proteins | sample 811131 | NCBI WGS metagenome assembly MDSY01 (sample SAMN05326643, study PRJNA326480) | marine metagenome | isolation source: seawater | place: Atlantic Ocean: South West | collected 2010
CTCTGGTGTCCATTCCCGTGATATATTCTACCAATTGCTTTAAGTGCTTTAGCTGACTTCCGCCACCTGTGAGTACAATTCCAGCAATTAATTTTTTCTTTTGTTCTTCGTGACCATAATTTTTAATTTCAACATACACCTGCTCTATAATTTCAACAACTCTTGCGTGTATTATTTTAGATAGGTTTTTAAGTGTAATTTCTTTAGGGTCTCTCCCTCTCAAACCAGGGATAGAAACAATCTCATTATCTTTATTTTCTCCTGGCCAAGCGGATCCAAATTTGATTTTCAATAACTCTGCTTGCTTTTCTATAATCGAGCAACCTTCTTTGATATCTTCAGTGATCACATTACCACCAAATGGAATGACGGCTGTATGTCGAATAATGCCGTCTTTAAAAACAGCTAAATCTGTAGTACCACCCCCAATATCTATCAAGGCAACTCCTGCTTCTTTTTCTTCCTGGCTCAGTACAGCATTTGCCGATGCCAATGGCTCAAGGGTAATCCCTTCTAAGTTTAAGCCTGCTGTTTGTACGCATCGACCAATATTTCGGATGGAAGATACCTGACCAACAACCACATGAAAATTGGCCTCAAGACGCTCGCCATACATGCCAATAGGCTCTTTTATTTCGGCTTGTCCATCTACTTTGTAATCCTGAGGTAAGACATGAATAATTTCTTCTCCTGGCAGCATTACTAGTTTATGAACTTGATTAATAAGGCGATCAATATCTTCTTCATTAATTACTAATTCAGAGTTTTCTCTAGTGATATAATCACTATGCTGAAGGCTGCGAATGTGCTGGCCTGCAATACCTACAGTAACCTCCCCAATTTTTAGGCCTGAATCAGACTCAGAGTCAGAAACAGCTTGTTGGATAGACTGAATAGTTTGCGTGATATTGTTCACAACACCTCTATGCACTCCAAGACTTTTAGACTTTCCAATACCAAGTATTTCAAGTTTATCATACTCGTTTTTACGACCTATCATAGCCACAATTTTTGTGGTACCAATATCTAATCCTACTGAAATATTCTGAGCTTCCATACTATTATTTTTCTGTGCAAACAACTTGATTCTCAAACTGTAAATTCACGCTTTTATAAACATCTAACATATTATCTTTTTTTGCTTTCTGATAAAATGCTTTTAAATTTCTTAACTTTATTTCCAAGTTATCTAGATTTCCCACTAAAATCTCAAAATCTAATAACCTCATTTTTAAACTAATTTCTTTATTTTCGTTTTGAAAAATTTCAGTGATGTACATTTTTAAAAATGAATCATTGAACAACAATGACGCGACTTTGTAAACTGACTCTAAATCTTCATGATCCAAAACTCCATACACCAATGGAACACGTGCGCTATGCTCAGAAGACAATGGCATTCTAAAACCGTCTTCATCAATATAAAATACGTCACTAGAATAAACCCTAGCGATGGGACATTTTTGCTCAACCTTAGCCCTGACTTCTCCGTTTACAGTTAGATATACCTGAGCAGACTTTATCATGTCGTTTGACTCTAGTAAAAACTCCATCTCTTTCAAATCTATATCTTCTTTTGGTAAAAAATATAGTTTTTCTTGACTTTGTATTAACAATTTATTAACCATTTCGGACGTAATAAAAACGTTATCCTCTCCTGTAAACTCAACATTTAAACTAGACACTGGGCGGTTGTTGTTTTTTAAGGATGAAAAGGCATACAAAAACAACACTAAACCCAGCAAAAACAGCCCTTTAACTAAACTCCAATTAATACGCATAACTCAGTTTTTCTTTTAATTCAGTTACTTCAACACCAATATCACCAGCTCCAATGGTAATAAAAACCGGATACCCCAAATCCTTTATCTCCCCTACTATCTCAGATTTAGAAATTAATTTTTTTATTGGACTTTTTATTTTTCCCAATAACCACTCAGAATCAACTCCCGCTATAGGAAGCTCTCTTGCTGGATAAATTTCTAACAAAAAAGTGGCATCAAATTGAGACAAGCTCGTTGCAAATTCATCAATAAAATCTTTAGTTCTACTAAACAAATGTGGCTGGAACACCACGGCTACTTTTTTAGATGGATACATCTCTCTCACTGCTTGATGTACAGCATTTATTTCTGTCGGATGATGCGCATAGTCATCAATAAATACAAAATCCTCTGTTTTGATTTGATAGGTAAAACGTCTTTGAACTCCTTTATAAGACTCCAACGCTTGAACTAAGCCCGAAACCGGACACCCAAACTCAAGCGCCATCGCCATGGCCACCAATGCATTAGATATATTATGAATTCCGGGAAGACTAAAGTGTATGTTTTGTATTAACTCTGAAGGAGTTTGTATGTCAAAACAGTAAACGCCCTTTAAAATACGAATGTTTAACGCACTATAATCGGCTTGCTCATTAACGCCGTAAGAAATGCCCTCAAAAGGCAATCCTTTTTTGATAAATAATTTACCAGAAGATTTTATTTTTTTAGCAAATTCTTTAAAAGTTACCTGCATGTCCTCAGCGGAGCCATATACATCTAAGTGATCTGCATCTATGGATGTAATACAGGCAAAATCTGGGCTGAGTGTTAAAAAAGATCGATCGAACTCATCAGCTTCAACTACTGAAATTTCTGTACCTAGCTGTATGAAATTTGATTGATAGTTTTCAGAAACACCCCCAACAAAAGCAGTTATTTTTTCGTTATTCTGATACAACAGATGAGCCAAGATACTAGTGATGGTTGTCTTGCCATGTGTACCAGCTATTGCCAAGCATAGTGTGTTTTTAGTTACTATACCCAACACTTCCGATCTTTTAAGAACTTGAAAACTATTGGATTTAAAATAATTTAAAAGTTGGTTAGTCTGCAAAACCGCCGGCGTAAAAACCACCAAAGTTTTCAATGGATCTGTAAATGATTCATGAATATTGCTAGAGTTGGCTTCAAATTGAATACTAATTCCCAAGTCTATCAAAGAATCTGTAGCTAGTGAAGGCTTTTTATCGTAACCACCAACTATTTTACCCACAGACACAAAGTACTTTGCAAGCGCACTCATTCCAACACCACCGATGCCAATGAAATAAATGTTATGGATAGATTTTAAATTCATTTAGTTAGTAATTTTTCAATTTCATCAACAATTGTTTTTGTAGCCTCTCTTAAAGCTAATTTTTTTATATTTTCTGACAATAATTCTTGCTGAGATTCGGAACTAAAAAGCTCAGAGAATTTTGTTTCAAAAATTAAATCTAACTCCTTCTCAGCTATTAGTATAGCAGCTTTATTTTTGGTTACTGCATTGGCATTTTTAGTTTGATGATCTTCAGAAACATTTGGAGATGGAATAAAAATAACTGGCTTTCCAACGACACAAAGCTCAGAAACTGAACTTGCCCCAGCCCTTGAAATCACAAAGTCAGCTGCAGCATACGCTAAATCCATTTTATTAATAAACGCATGAACTTGCACTAAATCACTGGAGTTATATTTACTGTAATCTTCGGAATATAATTTCCCACACTGCCAAACAACCTGAACCCCTAAAGACTTAAAGTAGTCTAGCTTAGACTCGATAAGCTGATTAATGCGACGCGCTCCGAGACTTCCACCCAATACTAACAGCGTTTTTTTATCAGTTTCTAATTTAAAAAAGGAATAAGCCTCATCCGTTTTCTGCTCCAAATCTAAAAGATCTTGTCGGACTGGATTCCCACTTAGAATTATTTTATTATTAGGGAAAAACCTATCTAAACCCTGATAAGCAACACAGACCTTATTAACTCTTTTTGATAGTAATTTATTTGTAATTCCTGGAAATGAGTTTTGTTCTTGAATGAGCGTTGGCACTCCCCTCATTGAAGCCACTTGTAATACAGGACCACTTGCAAAACCACCTGTTCCAATTACAATATCGGGTTTAAAAGCACCTACAATTTGAATGGATTTAAGTAAACTAAAAATTAACTTAAATGGAAATAATAAATTTTTAAACGTTAGCCTCCTTTGAAATCCAGAGATCCACAAGCCAACAATTGAATAACCCGCTTGCGGCACTTTTTGCATTTCCATCTTATCGCTTGCGCCTACAAATAAAAATTCAGTTGACGGAAATCTTAGCTTCAATTCGTTAGCAATAGCTATAGCAGGGTAAATATGCCCCCCCGTTCCACCACCTGATAATATGACTTTATACGACTTCATTATAATGCTTCGCTTAATATTTCTAATGGATGCTGCTCTTCCTCTTCTTTAATTTTATCTTCATCTCTTTTCGCACTCACACTTAATACAATACCCAATGCTAAACAAGTTACCCATATTGAAGTTCCACCACTACTAATAAGTGGCAACGTTTGCCCAGTTACAGGAAACAGCTGTACAGCAACCCCCATATTAACAAGCGCTTGAAAAACAATTGGAATTCCAACCCCAATAGCCAATAGCGTCCCAAAAACAGAATCTGACTTTTGAGCAACAATTACTATCCTAAATAGCAACCACAAATAAAGGAACAACAAAAACACACCTCCTATAAGCCCATACTCCTCAATAATAATAGCAAAAATAAAATCCGAAGAAGACTGAGGCAAAAAGTTTTTTTGCACACTTTTCCCTGGACCTAAGCCCTGAATTCCCCCAGTAGCAATTGCTATTTTAGCTTTTTCAATTTGATAATCCTCTTGATTAACTTCAGAGTCCACAAAACTAGCAACTCGGCTGGTCCAAGTATCTACCCTGTTAGGCATTAAGTCCGGGAAAGCCTTCGCTGTCAAAACAAATAAAGAAAGAACAAGAATACCGCTCCCTATAATAATTGATAGATACTTGAGAGGATACCCCCCCATATAAGTGAGCAATATTACCGTTGAAAAAATCAGTGCAGCAGTTGAGAAATTAGCTGGCAATATCAAAGCTAAAACAATAAAAACCGGCAACCATAGCGGCAAAACAGACCCCTTAAAAGAGATAACCTCATCTTTAATTTTAGACAAATAACGCGCCACATACACCATTAAAACCAAAGCAGCCAAGGTAGATGGCTGAAATGTAAACCCAACAATTGGAACTCGAATCCAACGACTTGCATTGGCACCTCCAATAGTTGCCCCCTGAAGCATTGTTATGATTAATAATATTAAAACAACTGGAATCATTACCATTGAAAGCCCCCTAAAATACCTGTATGGGATTTTATGAACTCCGTAAATAATAGAAAAACCTAAAAACAGATGAACAAAGTGCTTGATAAAATAACTAAAGGTATTGCTCCCACTGCCTACATAGGCCAGGTTACTAGCAGCACTATATACGGGTAGAAATGAGAATATTGCCAACAATGCCGCAATAGCCCAAATAATCCGATCCCCTTTTATGTTATCAAATACTGTTTTCATTATAGTTTTCTTACAGCTGATTTAAATTGCTGACCTCTATCTTCATAACTCTCAAACAAATCAAAACTCGCACAAGCAGGAGATAATAAAACAGCCTCTCCAGCTGTGGCAACATTATAAGCAATTTTAACAGCCTCACTCATGTACTGCGTTTCAATAATTATATCAACCATATTTCCAAAAGCGTCAAATAACGCCTCGTTATCTTTACCTAAACATATGATTGCTTTAACTTTTTCATTCACAAAAGGAAATAATGACGTGTAATCATTCCCTTTATCAACACCTCCTACAATCCAAACTGTAGGAACATTCATGCTCTCTAAAGCATAATATGTAGCATTAATATTAGTGGCCTTTGAATCATTTACATATTTAACTTTGTTAATTGTAAGGACCTGCTCCAAACGATGCTCTGCGCCCTGAAACCCCTCAAGACTTTCTCGAATAGTGGCTTTTCTGATTTTCAACAGATGTGCTACCGTGGCAGCGGCCATGGCGTTTTTTACGTTGTGCTTTCCTTCTAAAGCTAAGTTTGATGTTGGCATAATTATGTCTCTATTGTTAAATTCTATTATTATATTATTTTGTTCTAAGTACGTCCCATTAGCTACTACTTTAGAAAGCGAAAAGGGCACTAATTGTGATTGAATTGGATGATTTTTTATGTAAGATGTAATGACCTCATCGTCCGAGTCATACAGTAAATAATCTTTTGACGTTTGGTTCATTACAATCCTAAACTTTGAATCAATATAATTCTCAAACTTATGGTCGTAACGATCCAAATGATCAGGAGTTATATTGGTAATAACTGCTATGTGCGGTCTAAAACTCTGTATTCCATCCAATTGAAAACTACTAAGCTCTAGAACATAATTAGAAGTATCATTAATAACTTGTTTAGCGAAACTTTCTCCGATATTACCTCCCATGGCTACGTCCAACCCAGCCTGTCTTAGAATATGATAAACCATCATAGTCGTTGTTGTTTTTCCATTACTCCCCGTGATTCCAATGATATTTCCACTGGTAAAGGTTGCTGCAAATTCAATTTCAGACACTACCGAAATAGCTGTATTACGTAATTTCTTGACTATAGAAACCTTGTCAGGGATACCAGGACTTTTAACAACTAAATCAGCGCCTAAGATTTTAGATTCCGTATGAGTTCCATCTTCCCATTCAATCCCATTATGTATAAGAACGTCTTTATATTTTTTATCAATCTTTCCTGAATCAGAAAGAAACACTTCATACTTTTTATCCTTCCCTAATAAAGCAGCTCCTACGCCACTTTCTCCTCCACCAAGAATCACTAATCGTTTCATTTAACGGATTTTCAAAGTGACTATAGTGAGTATTGCCAATAGGATGCCTACAATCCAAAATCGTGTTACAATTTTACTTTCATGATATCCTGATTTTTGGTAATGATGATGTAGCGGAGACATTTTAAAAATGCGACGACCAGTACCATACTTCTTTTTCGTATACTTAAAATACCCAACTTGCATAACCACTGAAAGATTTTCAGCTAAGAAAATCCCACAAAGAACTGGAATCAACCATTCTTTACGAACCACTATAGCAATGACTGCAATAATTCCTCCAATAGTCAAACTACCAGTATCACCCATAAAAACCTGAGCTGGAAAGGTGTTATACCAAAGAAACCCTATCAAGGCTCCCACAAAAGCAGCTATATATATTGTAATTTCCTCAACCCTTGGTATGTACATTATATTTAGATAGTCAGAGAAAATAATATTCCCAGAAACCCAGGCAAAGATCCCTAGGGTTAAGACAATAATAGCAGACGTCCCGGCAGCAAGGCCATCAATGCCATCAGTTAGATTAGCGCCATTAGACACCGCAGCTATGATAAATATAACTGCCAATACAAATACAATCCAAGCATATTTTTCCAATCCAGGATGAATCCAAGTGATTAGGTCCGCATAATCAAACTCATTTGATTTGACAAAAGGAATTGTAGTCTTAGTAGATTTTGTTTCAGGGTAAAACTGAAGGGTAGATGCTTGTTTTGACTCCGATTGAACCTGTAAGTGTACCGGTATTTTTTCTTTGATAGTAACGTCATTATGAAAAAACAAAGTAGTGCCAACAATAATCCCTAAACCGATCTGACCAAGGATTTTAAACCGCCCCTTTAAACCTTCCTTGTCATTTTTAAATTTCTTTATATAGTCATCAATAAACCCAATAACACCCATCCATAAGGTTGTAACTAATAATAAAATGATATAAATATTATCCAACTTAGCCAGCAAAAGAACAGGAATTATTGTGGCCAAAATAATAATCACACCCCCCATTGTTGGAGTGCCTGCTTTTTCCTTCTGTCCTTCTAAACCTAAATCTCTTATTGTTTCTCCAACCTGTTGTTTTTGGAGAAAACTAATAATCCGCTTCCCAAAAACAGTAGAGATTAATAGGGATAAAATAATAGCAACTGCAGCTCTAAACGTAAGAAACCCAAATAGAGATGCTCCAGTAAACTGGTATGTTTCTTCCAAATATTTAAATAAGTAGTACAGCATATTATTTATTTAATTGAATTAAAAATTCTTGCGTAATAACAGAATCGTTAAACTCACTTTTAACCCCAGCAACATCCTGATACGTCTCGTGGCCTTTTCCAGCTACAAGAATAATATCATTAGGGCTCGCTAACTGACAGGCGGTTTTAATAGCTTGTTTACGATCCGTGATTGACATAGTTTTTTTGAAGTTCTGTGACTCAACACCAACTTCCATTTCTGATATAATTTGATCTGGATTTTCCGACCTTGGATTATCACTTGTAAAGATTACTTTGGTACTTAATGCAGAAGCAATATGCGCCATCTTTGGACGCTTGGACTTGTCTCTGTCTCCCCCGCAACCAACAACAGTGATTAAAGTTTCATTTTTGGTTCGTATTGAATTGATCGTTTCCAAAACATTTTTTAAAGCATCTGGGGTATGCGCATAATCTACAATTGTAGTAATATTGGTGTCAGATATAAAGTACTCAAACCTTCCGTTTACATTGTCAAGCGCGCTCATAAGACGCAAGGTTTCTTCTAATTTTAAACCTAATAGTTCAGCAGCACCGTAAATTGCAGTTAAGTTATAAGCATTAAAATCACCTATTAACTTAACCCATACTTCGTTATCATTGACCTTAAGTAAAAGTCCCCTAAACTGATTTTCTAAAATTTGGACTCGAAAATCTGCATAACTCTTTAGAGCGTAGGTGTAATGTTTTGCTTTTGAATTTTGGAGCATCACAGATCCATTTTTATCATCACCATTGACCAATGCAAATGCTGTTGACTGAAGCTGATCAAAGAATGATTTCTTCACATCTCTATACTTAGAAAATGTTTCATGGTAATCCAAATGATCATGAGACAGATTAGTAAATATACCTCCAGCAAAATTTAATCCTTCGGTTCTAAATTGATGAATCCCATGAGAGCTTACTTCCATAAAACAAAACTCAACCCCTTCAAAACTCATCTGATTTAAATACCTATTAATGACAAGAGAGTCTGGAGTGGTATGGGTCGTTGGATACTCTTTTGTATCAACCATAATTTTCACTGTAGAAATAAGCCCTACTTTATACCCAGCATTTTTAAACAACTCATAAAGAAGAGTCGCTATGGTTGTCTTTCCGTTAGTCCCTGTAATCCCTACAAGCTTTAAGTTTTTTGATGGGCTTTCATAGTAATTGGAAGCCATAATCGCCAAGGATTTACTTGTATTCCCAACCACAACATAAGTGATTCCTTTGATCAATTTGACTGGAAGATTCTCACAAACAACCACAGATACGCCTTGCTCAATCGCTTTAGAGATAAATTCATGTCCGTCAAATGCACTTCCTTTTATAGCTACAAAAACATCATCCTGACCAACGATACGGGAGTCATACTGCAAGGCCACAATAAGTCGGTCAGTGTTTCCTATGACAGACTCAATAGATACCCCATATAATATGTTTTTTAAGTCCTTCAAGATAATTCAAGCTTTATTAAAGATTGGGATTTAATTTTCTGACCTTTTTTTACAGACTGACTAGTCACACGACCACTCCCACTAACCTGAACCTTAAGACCCATGTTTTCTAAAATAGAAATAGCATCCATTGCCGACATTCCCTTTAAATCTGGCATCACTGACTTATATTTTTGAGCTACCACATAATACTGACTGTAATCACTTTTAACAGACTCTGATTTTAGATTTACATCATCAACCTCATCAATGAGCGGGGAATCTGTATAAATTTTCTGGGCAATTTTTTTAAACACAGGTCCTGAAACATCTGCTCCGTAATACCCCACGCTTTTATCGGGCTCATGAATGACCACAATACAAGAATATTTAGGGTTATCTGCTGGAAAATATCCAGAAAAAGAAGATATATAATTTAACTGATCTTTGTTCGAGTAATCTTTCTGACAAGTCCCTGTTTTTCCTGCCATTGAAAATTTTTCTGAATACAATTTATGACCTGTTCCGTGTTCTTTTTGAACCACATTTTTAAGTAGTTGCTGTAATTTCAATACGGTTTCTTTTGAGCAAATCTGAGGATTAATAACTTCCGTTTCAAAAGTTTCAATTGATGCATCAATTTCTTTAATTTCTCTTAAAAACTTTGGCCTTACCATCACACCACCGTTAGCAATAGCATTATAAAATGTTAGAGTCTGAAGCGGAGTAAAAGACACGCCGTAACCGTAAGCCATCCATTCCAAAGCAATACCACTCCAACGGCCATTTTTAATTCTTGGATCCGGAATAATAGAAAGCCCTTCTCCAATAAGCGGAAGCTCTAGAGAGTTTTGAAGATTCATTCTATACAGGCCATCTACAAATTTTTCAGGATTGTCTTTATAAGCTCCATGGATAGCTTTTACAATTCCCGTGTTTGAAGAAACTTCAAAAGCTCTAGCAATTGATATTTTTCCATAACCACCTCTTTTTGAATCCCTCACCTTTTTACCATAATAGGACAGAACACCTTTCTCGGTATCAACTATAGATGTTGTATCTACTACTTTATCTTCTAGAGCAACCGCTAAAGCAATAAGCTTAAATGTAGAGCCAGGCTCATGCGATTCACCAACTGCATAATTAAGACGCTCATAATATAGCCCTTCTCTATTCCTTCCTAGATTGGATATTGCTCTAATTTCTCCTGTTTTGGTTTCCATTACAACGATAGTCCCATGATCTGCTTTATACTTTTCTAACTGCTCCAGAAGTGCATGGTGAGCTATATCTTGAATATTAACATCAATAGTCGTGTAAACATCATAACCATCTTGTGGCTCAAGCTGATTAAAATCGTCTATTGGCTTCCATTGTCCTTTTCCAATTTTTTGCTTACGTCTCTGCCCATCTATCCCTCTCAAATATTTCTCTCCAAACGCGCCATCAATACCAACACGCGTAACATTTCCTAGGTCATCAAAACGCTCATATCCAATTAATCTTTGAGCAATTACACCCATCGGGTAATCACGCTTTGTAGACTGCTCTACGATTAACCCCCCTTTGAATGCACCTTGATTTAAAAGTGGAAAATCTCTAAATCGCAAATATTGAGAATACCCTAAATTACTAGCTAAGAGAAAATATCGATTTTTATTTTGACGGGCTAAATGTAATTTTCGCTTAAAGTCACTAGAAGATGTTCCGTGAAAACTTGCCAATGAATCACTTAAAGCACTTATAAAGTCTTTGTAGTTTTTATTTGAAGGGGTCACTAGATCAATTCGAATATCATACTTTGGAACCGATGTAGCTAATAAACTTCCACCTACAGAAAACACATTTCCGCGATTGGCAGGAATCTTAACATCTTTAATCGTTCGCTGCTCTGCAAGCCCACGATATTCAGCCCCTTGAACAAACTGAATTGTGATTAACTTATATACCACTAAAAGCGCAAAAACGAACATGACTCCAGAAACGAAGTACAATTTGTTCATAATAGACTTTTCAGTTGAAAGCATTGATTTAATTTGATTTAGAATTAACAATAATTTTAAAAGGTGGATTTACGGAGGACTTAATTCCTTTGTCGGCTAGCCGTTTTTTGACAACTGACTCCATTTTAAAATCCATTAACAATGCACGTGTTTCAACATAAGACGAACGAAGTGCCTTTACCTGCTCACTTAACTGAGCAATTTTATGAACCTTACGATCCGTAGTGTGAGAACTGGCAATCATGAGGATCGCTAATGCTAAAAAAAAGAAAATCAGACGCCAATTTTTAAAAGCTCCATCGCTAACGAGAAAGGTTCCTTTTAAAATATTATACATTCTATTTTTCATTTATTTACTTGAATTTACTTTTTTAGCAATCCTCAACTTAGCGCTTCTCGCTCTGTTATTTAACTTTACTTCAGCTGGGGTTGGAACAATTAAGTTTCCAACTTTTTTTAGAGGAACTTCGAAATTTCCGAAAACATCTTTTACAGGCTCCCCTTCAAATAAACCATTTCTTATAAATCGCTTAACCAATCGATCTTCTAAAGAGTGGTATGAAATAACACTCAGACGTCCGTTATCGTTTAACAAAGAAGGCGTCTGCAATAAAAAATCCTTAAGCACTTCTATTTCTTGATTCACTTCTATCCTAATCGCTTGATATATTTGCGCTAGAATCTTATTTTCTCTCCCTTTAGGCAGGTGTTTACTTAAAACAGTCTTTAAATCAAATGTGGTATCAATCGACTTAAGCTCTCGGGCTTGAACAATTGTCTTTGCTAAGGCTGGAGCAGTTCTTAACTCTCCATACTGCCAAAATACCTGTCTTAAAGCCTCCTCTTCATACGAATTAACTAGCGAATGTGCCGACAATACATCTTGTTGATTCATCCTCATATCTAACAAGGCGTCAAAACGAATCGAAAATCCTCTTTCTGGCTGGTCAAATTGATGTGATGAAACACCAAAATCAGCTAAAATCCCATCCACTGACTTAACCCCGTGAAATCTTAAAAACCGTTGCATAAATCTAAAATTCTCATTGATTAACAAAAATCTAGAATCATCAATAACATTTAAAAGAGCGTCTTTATCTTGATCAAAAGCTATAAGTCGACCCTTAGGGCCTAGAGACGCTAATATCTCTCTGCTATGTCCGCCACCACCAAAGGTTACATCTACGTACACACCATCTTGTTTTATATCTAAACCTTTTACGGTTTCTTTAAGTAATACAGGGTTATGATACTCCATCCACATCGTCTTGCCCCATCACATCTTCTACAAGGTCTGCAAAGTCTCCTGCAGTATCATTAATAGCCTTTTCATACTTGTCCTTATCCCAAATTTCAATAATATTCACCGCAGAAGTCACTACAATCTCCTTAGAAATCCCAGCAAAACCAACAAGATC
>MDSY01053861.1_pt1 | contig 12836 bp, 13 predicted proteins | sample 811131 | NCBI WGS metagenome assembly MDSY01 (sample SAMN05326643, study PRJNA326480) | marine metagenome | isolation source: seawater | place: Atlantic Ocean: South West | collected 2010
AGGCATTTTACTGGCTTGCTGATTCACTAATCTAAACTTAGTAGCTACTTCATATATTTTCTGATTAGAGCTTCTGGAGGCACTTATATTAATATGGTCTGAAAGTCCATAAACAAAATTCAAGTGGGTTACAGCTTCATCTAAACCAAAAAGATTTTGAAATCCATTTTTCACAGTCCCAAAGCGGTGCGATACAATAAAATTAAATCCACCTTTAGCCACTAACTTCGTGGATTCAAAATTAATCACTTTTAAGCCTTTAAATACGGCAGAAGCATAGAGCGGTGTTTCAGTAGCTGTATCAATTTCACTAAATAAATCGTCTTGAGAAAAAAGAAGCAACGTAAAAAACAAAAACAAAGTAGTAAAATATTTTTTCATTGGATAAAGTTAAAAAAAAACCATTAGAAATAGATCTAATGGTTTTTTAAATTATAATAAAAAGCGGTCTTACTGTTTGACAATACGTTTTGTTTGAGAGAAATTAGCTGTATTGACATTCATTAAGTAAATACCGGTGTTCCACTCAGAAGTATTAATTTTTGAGTTCCATTGATCCATTGTAGAGCTATACACAAGAGTACCTAAGACATTGTAAACCGAAATAGTTGCTTGTGTAACAGCAGCCGGGAATTCTACTGTAAGCTCATTAGTTACTGGATTTGGATGTACATTAAACTCTGGTGGTGCCGCAACAATCTCAGACGTTCCAAATGTACCAATAGCAACGCCTCTTGTTTGATATTTTGTTTGTGTTAAGTCGAGACTAACGCCCATTGCCCATGCCATTGGAAGACTTGCTCCGTTTGTTGTTAGGAACGTGAAGTCGTTAGAATTGCCTGTTGATGTGGCACGAGTCGCGACAATTGTGCGTACGCCACTACTAATTGCATTGCTTGATTCTGTCCAATTTTGTATAGGATCAGCGCGGGGCTGAGTTGGATAGCCAGTAAATTTTCGGTCAGACAATGTACCATTGGAAGCATGTGATATAATTACGTCTCCACTACTCAACAAAGTGGTAACACCCAAGGCAACTCCTAGCCATACATCACTAGGTCCAACCATAGTCATTGTGACTATATCCGTTGATGCATTAACATCAAACTGAATCGTGAAACCTGAAGTAAGGGTCACAACTCCAGTTGAGGTGTTTTGAGCAAACGCAAAGCAACTTATTAGTAGGGATAAGATTAAAGTAGTTTTTTTCATAATAAGGTTTATTTGAGGATATATAAAATTTGATTTAACTTGTTGTCGTTATGCACTTTTACAAAATCCAACGGCGATTGATCTACGTTGTTTTTAATATTGATATCAGCATCTGATTCAATTAATAGTGCTGTAATTATATGGCTTTTGAACATAACTGCATAATGTAGGCAGTGGTTCCATTAGCGTCTGTTAAATTTGCATTTGCCGCTGCATTAATTAATATGCTACCCTCCTCTGTATGTCCTTTGACAACAGCTCCCATAAGTGTAGAGCCTTGATTACTATTGCCATTTATCGTTTCAACCTTCTCTATCAAAAAGTTTACAACCCCAATATTGTTATGATAAGCGGCAAGTGTTAGAGGCGAACTTCGTCTGGAGTCGAGTGAGTCAATAACTTTTGGGTTGGAATGATACAAGGCTTCAATTTATTCAACTGTTCAAGATCGCGCACAATCAAATATATTTATCTGTGCAGATGAAAAATTAATAGCTAACAAAAAGAGTATACATTTCATATTTAAAATTTAATCGAACTACATTGATCAAGTTTAATTTCTTCAAGTAAATCATCAAACCCTATACATCTCCCTTTAATTACTATCGAATCATGGACCGAAAAACCACTTACAGGACTATCAAACTTACAAGAAATTTTATTATTTATTGTTAAATTATCAGAGCTCAACGATGTAATGACGCCTGTAACCACAATTGTTTGATCTAAATATTTTACTTCTGCAAGCGTTAAGTTGTCAATAAACTCCTTAAAAATAAGAGTAGCCTCAGCACTATACAAAGGTTTTTCCTTTTCGATTGACCTGTGTTCAGGAAATACGTAATTATAAAATATCAAAAAGCCTGCCAGTACCGTTATAAATAAAACAATTTTTTTTTTCATGAGTGATTTAAATTTTAGAATATAGTAAAAAAAAGATTTTAGTGAAAGTTAAAAAAAAAAGAATTAAATTTGAATATACCAATTATTCGTGTAAAATGAAGACCAATCTTTTTTTTTTAATAACTACTTTGTGTATGGCAACTTTCTCTTGTACTAACACAAGTGAAAAAGACTTAATTGAACAAATTGATCTTACTCAACCAATCTCCTATTCAGAACACATAAAGCCTGTATTTGATTCCAATTGTATTTCTTGCCACTCTAGCCCTGCAATTAACGGATCAGGGGTGTCATTGACTAGCTATAGCAATGTTAAAAGTTCAATTGAAAATACGAATCTTATTGATAGAATTAACTGGCAACCAGGACAAGCCGGGTTTATGCCACTTGCTGGGTCAAGATTACCTCAGAACTTAATTGACTTAATTGTACAATGGCAGTCAGAAGGGTTTGTTGAATAACTTAAAATAATTATATGAAAAGAGTCTATTTATTGTTTATGTTCATTTCATTTCTTGGGTTTGCCCAAGAGAAATACCTTACAAAAACAGGGCTGCTTAGCTTTGAAGCCAGTGTCGCTTCGTTTGAAGAAATAAAAGCAACCAATACAAATGTGACTTCTATTTTTAATGCATCAAACGGGCAATTTGCAGCACTTGCCTTGGTCAAAGGATTTCGTTTTAAAAATGCCCTCATGGAAGAGCATTTCAATGAAAGTTATGCAGAATCTGACAGCTACCCTAAAGCCATATTTAAGGGCACACTTAAGGGGTATACTGAAAATAATAATCTTAACTCTTATCGCATTGAAGGAACGCTTAATTTTCATGGCGTTACAAAAACACTAGAAAACGTTAATGTTGATGTTAAAGCTTCTAAAAATTCTCTAATTTTTAAAGGGGTTTTTAAATTAACTCCGAAAGATTTTGATGTAGAAATACCAAAAATTGTGAGTTCAAAAATAGCAGAAACCGTAGCGGTTCTTTTTGAATTTGACATGAAAATAAAAAGCGACTAAAAGCCGCTTTTTATTTACTTTATCAACTCTATTTTTATAACTGAACTAGAGTTTAAATAATATTATATCAAAAAGTGTTATTCTGATACTGTGATACTCCCAAACATAGAATTGGGATGAGGATCGCACACATATTCAGTGGAGCCAATCTCCGTAAATTCATACATAAACTGATATCCTGAACTGCTGTGGTATCCAGAATCAAAGGATTCAACTCCTGAAGTGGATCTTAAATTATGAGTGCCACTTCCCCAAGTCCACCTGACGGTATCCCCTACTTTTATGTTTAATTCCTGGTTAGTACTAATACTAGAGTTTTGCCAAACCAAGTCATACAAAGTCAGGCCTTCCTGTTCAGTTGTAGAAGTCGTTAAATCTGAAATACTATCATTTGTACAACTAGAAATTAATAGTACTCCAAAATACACAATAGTCAGCTTTATAAGGTGTTTGTTAAACATACTATTTACTTAAATACATTTTACGTCTGGAATATAAATCATAAAATTCATCATCCTTAAGGCTGTCTATAAATAAAATGCTTTCACCAGTACTCTTCATTTCTGGCCCTAGTTGTTTATTCACATTTGGAAACTTGTTAAACGAAAATACAGGTTGCTTAATCGCATAACCCTCTAATTGTGGATTGAAGTCAAAGTCAGTAACTTTCTTTTCACCTAACATTACTTTAGTCGCATAATTCACATAAGGTTCGCCATAGGCTTTAGCGATGAAAGGAACGGTTCTGGAAGCTCTTGGGTTTGCTTCAATGATGTATACCATATCATCTTTTACGGCAAACTGTATGTTTATAAGACCGACTGTGTTAAGAGCTAATGCAATTTTCTTAGTATGATCTTTAATTTGCTGCATGACTAAATTACCAAGGTTAAATGGTGGTAAGGTCGCATTACTATCACCAGAGTGAATTCCACAAGGTTCAATATGTTCCATGATTCCAATGATATAAACATTTTCACCATCACATATAGCATCGGCTTCTGCTTCTATCGCCCCATCAAGATAATGATCTAGAAGGAGTTGATTACCAGGCATTCTACTTTGTAGTTCAACAACGTGTTTTTCTAACTCTTCTTTATTGATTACAATTTTCATTCCCTGTCCTCCAAGTACATAAGATGGACGTACTAAAATTGGGAAATCTAAGACATCTGCAATCTTAGCTGCTTCATCGGCTGTAGTCGCAATGTCAAACTCCGGGTAGGGTATGTTATTTTCTTTAAGAAGGTTAGAGAATAAGCCTCTGTCTTCAGCTAAGTCTAACGATTCAAAACTAGTACCTAGTATCTTTACACCATATTTAGTTAATTTTTCAGCTAGCTTTAAAGCAGTTTGACCTCCTAATTGCACGATGACGCCTTCCGGCTTTTCGTGTTTAATAATATCGTAAATATGCTCCCAAAATACTGGTTCAAAATATAGTTTATCAGCTGTGTCAAAGTCCGTAGAGACGGTCTCAGGATTACAGTTAATCATTATGGTTTCATAACCACACTCGGCAGCAGCTAATACTCCGTGTACACAACAGTAGTCAAATTCAATTCCTTGACCAATTCTATTGGGGCCAGACCCTAACACAATTACTTTTTTCTTATCTGTAACAACACTTTCATTATCAGAAAAACGGTGGCCATCGGATGTTTGCATATCACTTTCAAACGTTGAATAGTAATATGGTGTTTTTGCTTCAAATTCAGCAGCACAAGTATCAACTAACTTATATACTCTATTGACGCCTAATTCTTCTCGTTTTTTATAGACTTGACTTTCTAAACAGCCTAACATGTGTGCAATCTGTCGATCGCCATATCCTTTTTGCTTTGCTTCTAATAAAAGAGGTTTTTCTATCGTCTCTATATTGAAAGTAGAAATTTCATTTTTTAATAAATATAATTCTTCGTATTGCTTCAAAAACCACATATCAATTTTAGTGATTTCATGAATTCGACTCAAAGGGATACCCATCTGAATGGCATCATAAATTATAAACACACGATCCCAAGAGGCATGGGTTAGTTTATCAATAATTTGATTGTAATCTTTATTTTCTTTTCCGTCAGCTCCTAAGCCGTTACGTTTAATTTCTAAGGACTGCGTCGCTTTGTGAAGTGCTTCTTGAAACGAACGACCAATACCCATCACTTCACCTACAGATTTCATTTGCAAGCCTAAAGTTCGATCAGAACCTTCAAATTTATCAAAATTCCAACGTGGGATTTTGACAATTACATAATCTAAAGTTGGTTCAAATAAAGCAGAAGTCGATTTTGTGATTTGATTACTTAGTTCATCTAAATGATACCCTAAGGCTAGTTTAGCAGCAATTTTTGCAATTGGATATCCAGTAGCCTTACTTGCCAATGCTGAAGACCTAGAAACACGTGGGTTAATTTCAATTGCTATAATATCTTCTTTCTCTTCTGGAGATACTGCAAATTGAACGTTACAACCTCCTGCAAAATCTCCTATACTACGCATCATGTGTATCGCCATATCACGCATTCTTTGATAGGTGCGATCGCTTAGTGTCATCGCAGGAGCAACTGTTATAGAATCCCCAGTATGGATTCCCATAGGATCCATATTTTCAATAGAACAAATAATAACCACGTTGTTATTTAAATCTCTAAGTAGTTCTAATTCATATTCCTTCCACCCTAACAGCGCCTTATCAATCATAACTTCATGAATTGGGGAAATCTCCAATCCTCGAGTTAATAATTCATCAAAATCTTCTTCTTTATGTACAATAGCCGCACCATCACCTCCCAGAGTAAAAGAAGCTCTAATGACTAATGGAAATCCAAATTCTTGAGCAATTTCTTTTCCTTTCAAAAAGGACGTTGCTGTTGCTTGAGGTGCCATTGGAATTCCAATTTTAAGCATTAATTCACGAAACTTCTCTCTATCTTCTGTGATATTAATAGCATCAATGTCTACTCCAATAATATCGACATCAAAGTCAGTCCATATGCCTTTTTCATCTGCTTCAATACAAAGGTTTAAGGCCGTTTGACCACCCATCGTTGGCAATACTGCATCAATTTGTGGGTGTTCTTTTAATATCTTAATAATAGACTTAGTGGTCAAAGGCAACAAGTAAACATGATCGGCCATTGCTGGATCGGTCATAATAGTTGCAGGATTAGAATTAATTAAAATAGTTTCGATTCCGTCTTCCCTTAATGAGCGAAGTGCTTGCGTTCCAGAATAATCAAATTCACATGCTTGACCAATAACGATGGGTCCTGAACCAATAATTAAAATTGATTTTAAATCTTTACTTTTTGGCATTTTTTAATGTAATTGATTGAATTATACTTATGTTTCAAAATTAGTTAACGTTTGAATATAAAAAAAGGCATTGCTAAAGCAATACCTTTAAAATGTTAACAATTGTTAATCATTATTTTTTGTGACGAAGTTCTGAAGAAACACTAATTTTCTTTCTTCCCTTTGATCTTCTTCTAGCTAGAACTTTTCTTCCATTGGCAGAAGCCATTCTTTCTCTGAAACCATGTTTGTTTTTTCTTTTTCTCTTCGATGGTTGAAACGTTCTTTTCATTATAGTATATTTTTAAAACTTTACGAGTGATATTTTCTTTAAAAAAGCGTTTTTTCATCTTCTTCAAAACGCAGGGCAAATATACAAAGAGTTTTTACTTTGACAAACCTAATTTTAAAATAATTTTGATTTGTTTTTACTACCTTTGTACTCGCTAAATAAAACCATAGATATGTTCAACAAAAATATAAAACTAGTTCTTGCTGTTGCGATTCTCGCATATGCTATTTATCAAATCACAGAGACTTATGTCGGAAATGGAATAATGCTTATTCTTTTGGCTTTGATTTTTGTATTTCTCTATTTTAAAAACGAAATGATTTTACTGGCATTTCTTAAGTTAAGGAAACAAGATTTTCCAGGAACTAATCGATTATTAAACAAAATTAAAAAACCAAAATCAGCGCTGACTCGAAAACAACAAGGGTACTATAATTTTCTTAAAGGGATTATGGTATCACAAACAAACATGAATGCTGCTGAGAAATTCTTCAAAGATGCTATTACTCTTGGATTGTCTATGAACCATGATTTAGCAATGGCTAAACTTAATCTTGCGGGTATAGCGTTTACAAAACGACGAAAGCAAGAAGCTCAAAAATTACTTCAAGAAGCTCAGAAACTTGATAAAAGGGATATGTTGTCTGAACAAATTAAAATCATGAAGCAACAAATGAAAAAAGCATCTATGCCAAATCAGCATTTTGGAGGTGGACAGCAACGTGGAGGTAAAAGGCGCTAGTTTAAATCTATATAATACTCTTTTGTAGGGATCTGAAAAGTATATACTTTTCTGGACTTGTTATTTAGAAATGTTTCTCTAAGCCAAGGATTGTGTATTTTAAGCTGTTTATAATTCAATCCAAAAAAATTCGCAAACTTGACAAAATCAGTCACTGCTGTGTCTACCTTAACTTTATAAGTTGGCAAAGGGGCATATAAATCATCTTCAGAAAAGTTAAAGCCGTATTTTTTTGGGCGGCTCATAATTTCCTTCAAAGCTACAATCCTAAACATGTAACGTCCAGTTTCCTCCCCTAAGAGTAAATCATAATAACTTGAAACTTCTTGCCTACTTAGCTGTTTAGATATACCACTAATTCCCGCATTATAGGAGGCTGCTGCTAAAGTCCAATTACCAAATTTAGCTTTGGCTTTTAATAAGTATTTACATGCAAATATAGTGGAAAGCTCTAAATTATTACGCTCATCAACATTTGAATTGATTTCTAAACCATACTCTTTTCCTGTGCGCTTCATAATTTGCCAAAAGCCTTTTGCTCCTGCAGATGATGTTACATTTTGCAAACCACTTTCAATAAGTGCTAGGTATTTAAAATCGTTAGGAACACCATACGATTCTAGGATAGGTTCAATGATTGGAAAGTAGCGATGCGAACGCTTAAACATTAACAAGCCATTTGACTGCCAATAAGTATTAACTAAAAGCTCACGGTCTATACGCTCACGAATATCAGGGATATTGATTGGCATAGATTCTCCAGAAAAATATAACTCAGGTGGAATCTCAATCGCATAAATATTATACCCATTTTCAGGACTGGATATTTGAATATTAGAATTTGGTTTGGCCGAGAAGGCCAGTAAAACAAAACCAAATAATACTAAAATTATTAGAGACAAAGAAATAGTTTTAAAATGTTGCATGATCAGAGATTATTTAAAGACAAACTATAAAAAAATAGCTTAAATATTAGTTATTGATTAATTTGGGTAAGTTTTCATTTAGCCATTTATATTTATTCAAAATCATTACATGTGTTCCCCCTTTGACCACAATACACTCTTTGATGTTTTCAATTGGAAAAATGGAGTCTAAATCGCCATGAATATGAACTAAATTAGTATCGTAAGTTGTTTGATCCCACAACACTACTTGCTTTATAGCCCAATCTAAATATCGTTTATCTGTGATCGACAAATAGAGTTTATACAAATCTAATCGCTTCACAATAGTCTTAGTAAATGCAAATTTAGACAGCAAATCTATATTTTGAGCAAACAGACTTGTAGGGACTAACTTATAGGCCTTTGTTTTTCCTACCAACTGAAGGTGGAGCGGTAATTCATCACGAGTTTTAACACTTGATATAATAATGATTTTCTTGAACTGGCGAACTAAGCCCATTTCTTGTGCAATGATACCTCCAAAAGAAACTCCAACTAAAACAGCATTTTCGTGCTTAACTTTATCACAAAAACGCAAGGCATAATCTACTATAGACTCGTTATGATCAGGGATCATCCATTCCAAGTAGAAAGTTTCAAAAGCATCTGGAGCGAGTTTTATGTTTTTAAAAATACTCGGATTCGCGGCTAAACCTGGCAAAAAGTATATGGGTGTCTTGGTGATTTTTTTGGGCACTAAACTATAATTAATAAGTTAGATATATTTTTCGTAAATTTGCACTCAAGAGTAATCTTAATCTTACCAAATCTTTTTATTATGGTTGACGCTTCTAATTTAATAGACAATGTTTTTTTACGCCAATACGAACTTAAAGTTGGTGGTGAGCTAGCAACTCTTGAGTATTCTCAACAAGAACGAAAAATTTTCTTAACAAAACTAAATATTCCTGATGTTTTAATGTCTGAAGCATTTTTAGAAAACTTCCTGAAAATAGTTTTAGAGAATATCATTCAAAAGGATATAAGTGTGGTTCCTACAAGTCCACCGGTTGCCAAATTTATTCGACGAAATCGCCGCTACAGAAAAATGCTTCCTGTAGGAATTCGTATCTAAGTTTACCTTTATTAATATTTAAATTTAATCCTTACCAATCCGTCCGAATCAATTTCTGTAAGCATAACCTTGTGAAGCGTATTTACTAAGCTTGGATTCCATGGTGACTTTACTTTGACGTAATTCTCTGTAAACCCATGAATATACCCTTCCTTATTTTCTCCTTCAAACAAGACCGTATGGGGAGTGTTAATTTGAGACTCGTAAAAGGCACGTCGTTTTTTGGCCGAAAGACCTCTTAACATTTTACTTCTTTTAGAACGAACAGACTTTGAAACTTCGTTTGCAAGTGTCGCTGCATGTGTATTTGGACGTTCTGAATAAGAAAATACATGTAAATAAGAAACATCCAAACTATTTAAAAAATTGTAAGTCTCTAAAAATATATCATCGGTTTCACCAGGAAAGCCAACAATTATATCTACTCCAATACATGCATTTGGCAATACTCTTTTAATATGCTCTACTCTATCTACATAAAGCGCTTTCATATAGCGTCTTCGCATCGCCTTTAACACCACATTGCTGCCGCTTTGTAGAGGAATATGAAAATGAGGTACAAAAGAATTACTATTGGCTACAAAATCAATTGTTTCATTTTTTAATAAATTCGGCTCAATGGAAGAAATGCGCAATCTATGTATTCCGGAAATTGTATCTAAGGCTTGGACTAACTCAAAAAACGTATGCTCATGTTTTTTTTTACCATATTCTCCTTTTCCATAATCCCCTATATTCACCCCAGTTAAGACAATTTCCTTGATGCCCAGATCGGCGATTTTTTTAGCATTATCTAATACATTTTGAAGTGTATCAGATCTAGAAATACCACGAGCTAAAGGAATAGTGCAATAAGTACATTTATAATCACAACCGTCTTGAACTTTCAAAAAAGCACGGGTACGATCTCCAATTGAATAACTACTAACATAAAAGTCAGCGTCTGCAATTTCACAAGAATGTATGGCAGCTATATCATTTTTGGTCAATTGGTTTAAATAGTCTGTAATTTTAAACTTTTCTGTAGCTCCCAAAACTAAATCAACTCCATTAACAGCAGCCAACTCTTCTGGTTGCAACTGGGCGTAACAGCCTACAGCAACTATAAATGCAGCTTCATTAATTCGTTGAGCTTGCTTAACAATTGTTTTAAATCGCCTATCAGCGTTCTCTGTAACTGAGCATGTATTAATCACATAAATATCCGCGAAACTAGAGAACTCAACACGATCAAAACCCTCATCTTGAATGTTTCTTGCAATCGTTGCAGTTTCCGAAAAATTAAGTTTACACCCTAAAGTATAAAAAGCAACTTTTTTTCTATCAATCATTCTTGTACTTTTACAAAGTGGACAAATTTACAACTAACATCTATAATGACAAAACAAGGCTATAAATACTTACTAGTTTACCTTGGTAGCATTCTTGTTTTGTGCAACTTGACTTTAAGCTGTAACACAACAGCTAATAACTCTCGTTCTGAACAAGTTTTTAGATACAATGAACACAAAAATATCAGCTCACTAGACCCTGCATTTTCCAAAGACAATGCAGATATATGGGCCGTTAATCAACTATTTAACGGCTTGGTGCAGATGGACTCAACAATGTCCATTTCTCCTGCTATAGCAAGTTCCTGGAAAATCTCTGATAAAGGGATGGTATACACGTTTAATTTGAGAGAAGACGTTTACTTTCATCCCCATAAATTATTTGGAAAAAGCAATACTCGAACTGTAAACGCCAGTGATTTCGTGTATAGTTTTGACCGATTGAAATCTCCACAATTAGCCTCACCAGGAAGCTGGGTGCTTAAAAATGTGAAGTCTTACAAAGCAATTGATGGTAACCACTTACAGATAACGTTAAAAAAACCGTTTCCAGCGTTTCTGGGCCTATTAACCATGAAGTACTGTAGCGTAGTTCCAAAGGAAATCACATCTCATTACGGAGCTGATTTTAGATCAAATCCAATTGGAACCGGTCCTTATAAGTTTAAACGTTGGGAGGAAAATATTAAATTGATTTTTAGGAAAAATAATCGCTATTTTGAATTCAACTCTAAAGGGGAACGACTTCCCTATTTGGAAGCTATCTCTATTACCTTTTTAGCAGACAAACAAAGTGAGTTTCTACAATTTATACAGGGTAATATAGACTTTATATCAGGGTTGGATACCTCCTACAAAGATGACATTTTAAGTGCTGATGGAAATCTTAATACTACCTATACTGCAGCTGTTAAAATTCTACGAGCCCCCTATCTTAATACAGAATACTTAGGATTCAATTTAGATTCACAAAAGAGTGAATATCAAAATCAATTATTACGCCAGGCTGTCAACTATGGGTTTGATCGTGAAAAAATGATGACCTATTTAAGAAATGGAATTGGAATACCTGGTACCGGTGGTTTTATTCCAAAGGGACTGCCTGGACATCAAAAAAGAAGTGGGTATACTTACCAACCAAATAAAGCGAGAAAACTCTTAGAAATTTACAAATCAGAATCAGGAAATCAAACGCCTGAGTTGATATTATGCACTACAGCCAACTATTTGAGTTTTTGTGAGTTTATTCAACGTGAACTGCAAACAATTGGTTTGAAAATAAGAATTGAAGTCATGCCTCCTTCATCATTAAAAACTGCAAAATCAAATGGAAAATTAGATTTATTTAGAGCAAGTTGGGTTGCTGACTATCCAGACGCACAAAACTACTTATCGTTATTTTATAGCAAAAATTTCGCTCCAAACGGTCCTAACTATACGCACTTTAAAAATTCAGAGTTTGATTCATGGTACGAAAAGGCTATGCAAGAAACGGATACACAATCCCGAATTATCCTTTATAAAAAAATGGATTCACTAGTAATCGAAAAAGCACCTGTCGTTGTGTTATTTTATGATGAAGTAATTCGGTTTACATTAGCAAATGTAAACGGATTAGGCATTAACCCTACAAACCTGTTAGAAGTAAAAAACGTTCGTAAAAACTAATCTTTTCTGAAAACAGAAGAATCTTTGAACACTTGCTCTAAAATAGATTTATCTTGACTTAAAAACTCCAAACCACGGCGACTCATTAACAAATTAGCAACTTCGAAAGCCTTTGAAGTTAAATAGGTTGAGAAGCCACTAGCTCCACCCCAACTAAAACTTGGAATAAAATTACGAGGAAACCCGCTGCCAAATATATTTGCACTAACACCTATGACGGTTCCGGTATTAAACATCGTATTGATGCCACACTTGCTATGATCTCCCATCATCAGGCCACAGAACTGTAGACCAGTCTTAGCAAAGTTTTCAGTCTCATAACTCCACAAACGAACTTCCGCATAATTGTTTTTA
>MDSY01095957.1_pt1 | contig 12835 bp, 12 predicted proteins | sample 811131 | NCBI WGS metagenome assembly MDSY01 (sample SAMN05326643, study PRJNA326480) | marine metagenome | isolation source: seawater | place: Atlantic Ocean: South West | collected 2010
TTACGCAAGCTGGACCCTACAAGCCTGAACACTATAGATATTAATTAAACTTTCCGTAGAGGTAAGTTGGCTTACCTCTACAGGAATAATTAATAAAAAGACTAATACTACGAGCAGCGATACTAACGCGTGGTATGTACTCTGTACCAAGCCCAGAATCGAAAAAAAAGTAGCAGAGCGTCTTTGCTGCGGGATACAATGCCTATCAATAATGGTCAAATACACTCATCCTGTATTTCAGATGCGAAAATGTTTGTAACGAGTAATTTTTTTACTTATTTACGGTGCTTACACATCTATTTTATCCTTAATTTCACATTCCAAACCAGTGCTTCTAGTGAACAAAGTGATTCTTGCAGTCACCTCTTCGCTCTTGGCCAACCTGTGAACCAAAGCTACCCCTCCTAAGTGAGAAAACGCGATGGGACTCACAGCGGCGAAGCCGTAAAAACCCAAACCACCTTTTGGACCTTCTAGGACCTCTTATTACCTCCAAAACCCGTCTGAAGCTACTTACACGCTTCTTCTTAAACCAAAGCGTTGACGGCTACCTCCACGGACTCTCCAAGGAGCTGGATGAAAACACCAACAGCATACGAGTAGAACTTAACCGCCTAGAGAAGGCAGGATTACTTGCGTCCAAAACTAAAGGTCGTCGTAAGCTCTACTCCGTAAATAATTCCCACCCACTAACTTCAGATTTAACCTCCATCGTACGTAAAGTATCAGGTATTGATGCTTTGATAGAAAGGGTTACCGCCAACCTCCCTTCCCTCGAGCAGGTATGGGTCTGTGGCGACTTGTCTAGAGGCCTGCCGAGTGAGTATATTGAAACTACATTAATTGGAGCGGATTTAGATCGAAGATACATTAAGCGGCTAACCAATAAGGCGCAGTCGCTCACCGGAAAAACCATTACGGTAAAGGTGAAAGAAGAAACAGAACTCAGCGGCACAAAAGACGGCCTTTTAGTCTGGCAAAAAGAGAACGAAAAATGATTGCCCGGTTGCAGGCAGCTTTAATAGTAAACAACAACGAAAAACAAGCACAGGACATGACTGTGTCATTATAATAACATGGAAAAGAAAATAGTAGTTATTGGATTAGGATATGTTGGGCTTCCACTTGCTGTGGAGTTCGCGAAACAATATCCTACCGTAGGTTTTGACATCAATAGCCCTCGCGTAGATGAGCTGATGAACGGTCACGATCGAACACTTGAAGTAGAAGATGAAGATTTGAAACAAGTGATTGCTTCAGATCTTGTTTCAATAGAAAAAAAAGGCAAAGGATTGTATTGTTCTACAGCAGTAGGTGATATTGAATCTTCAAACTTTTATGTAGTCACTGTTCCAACGCCAACGGATAAAAACAAACGTCCAGTCCTTACGCCACTTATTAAGGCTTCCGAAAGCGTTGGAAAAGTGCTTAAAAAAGGAGATTACGTCATCTATGAAAGCACTGTTTATCCTGGAGTAACCGAAGATGAGTGTGTTCCTGTTCTTGAACAAGTTTCTGGTCTAAAGTTTAATGAAGATTTCTTTGTAGGATATTCCCCTGAGCGCATTAACCCGGGGGATAAAGAGCGCACGGTAACTAAGATTTTGAAAGTAACCTCAGGTTCTACTCCTGAATCAGCAAAAGTTATTGATGACCTCTACAAGTCTGTAATTACTGCTGGAACACATTTAGCGCCAACTATCAAGGTAGCCGAAGCAGCTAAAGTCATTGAGAATAGTCAGCGTGATATCAATATTGCCTTTGTGAATGAACTAGCAAAGATTTTTAATAAACTCAATATTGACACTCATTCAGTTTTAGAAGCTGCCGGTACCAAATGGAATTTCTTGCCGTTTAAACCGGGTTTAGTCGGAGGTCACTGTATAGGGGTTGATCCATATTATTTGGCCCAAAAAGCCCAAGAGGCGGGCTATCATCCAGAAATCATTTTAAGCGGCCGCCGTCTGAACGACGATATGGGTAAGTATGTTGCCGGTGAAGTTGTTAAACTCATGATGAAGCGTTCTCTTCCCGTTCACGGATCAAATGTTTTAATGCTTGGTATCACATTCAAAGAGAATTGTCCTGACATCAGAAACACACGCGCCATCGATGTTTATGAAGAACTACAATCATATAATGTTAACGTGGATGTTTATGATCCTTGGGCAGATTCAAAAGATGTGAAAGTTGAGTTTGGCTTTAATCTAACCGAAAATCCAAAAAATAAATATCATGCAGTAATTCTGACAGTTGCGCACAAAGAATTCTTGAATCAGGATTTAAGATCACACTTAATCGATGGAGGAATTCTTTATGACGTAAAAGGAATTTTGGATACAAAATTTATAGATGCACGCTTATAATGAATAAAAAAATCAATTTATTAATAACCGGAGGTGCTGGGTTTATAGGCTCCAACCTAGTTGAGTACTTTCTGCAAGACGAACGTGTTGGGTTGGTAAGAGTATTGGATAACCTAAGTAACGGCTACATTGAAAACATCCAAGAGTTTTTTGATCACCCTCGTTTTGAATTTATTGAAGGAGATATCCGAGATTATAAAATGTGTTTAAAGGCTTGTGAGGGAATAAGTAAAATTTCTCATCAAGCAGCACTTGGTTCAGTGCCTCGCAGTATTGAAAATCCAATGCAAAGTACTGAAGTCAATATATTGGGTACAGTTAACCTAATGTATGCCGCAGTCCAGCAAAATGTCGAAAGAATAATTTTAGCTTTCAGTTCCAGTACTTATGGTGATCATCCAGATTTGCCCAAAGTGGAAGAAAACATTGGAAACCCATTAAGCCCTTACGCAGTAACAAAAGCAGCTATTGAGCAATTTGCTGATGTGTTCGGTAAAACCTATGGTCTGAATTGGGTAGGATTGCGATACTTCAACGTTTTTGGTCCCCGACAAAATCCAGGAAACCCCTATGCAGCAGTGATTCCGATCTTCAGTAAAGCTTTCTTGAACAACACGGAATGTATCATCAATGGCGATGGCGAGACTTCAAGAGACTTCACCTATGTCAAGAACGTGATTCAAATGAATACAAGATCGCTATTTACAACCAATGAAGAAGCCTTAAATAACACATACAACACTGCATGTAATGACCAAGTTACTTTGAATCAGCTGGTAAAATATTTGGCGAACATAACGGGTAACGATGCCAAAGTAACATACGGCCCTGAACGACCAGGTGATGTCCGGCACTCCTTTGCTGATATCTCTAAGGCTCAAAATTTATTAGGTTACAACCCAGAGGTATTATTCCAAGAAGGACTTGAATCTACAGTTAACTGGTATAAAGAAAACTTGTAATACAGAATTTTATGTGTGGTATTAACGGAGTTGTTTCCAACTATGAGATAAGCGACCTTACCAAAAGAATTACCTCAATGAATGATGCAATAGGGCATCGAGGTAAAGATTCATTTGGAACACTTGTAGATGGAAATGTCGCTCTTGGACATAGAAGACTAAGCATCATCGATCTGAATCCGACTGGGCATCAACCCATGACAGCAAATTCGGGAAATTGGAGCATTGTTTTCAACGGGGAGATTTATAACCATCTAGAAATTCGAAATCAAATTCGAAATTACTCTTTCAAAGGAAATTCAGATACCGAAGTAATTCTTGCTGCAATTGAATTACATGGTACGGATTGGTTTTTAGAAAGAGCAAATGGAATGTTTGCAATTGCTGCATACAACCACTTTTCTGGAGAGGTTTTTCTCATAAGAGACAGACTTGGAATCAAGCCATTGTACTATTACCATGATAATGGGGTTCTTATCTTTTCATCCGAGATTAAAGGAATTCTCACAAGTGGATTGGTTGACGCATCCTTTAATGATCTCGCCATTGACGACTATTTGGCCTATCGCTATGTAAGGGAACCCAATACTTTCTTCAAAGAAATTTATCAGGTTGAATCAGGTCACTACCTTGAATTTTGTGATGGTAATCTAGTAAAAGATCATATCTACTGGGATGTTCCAACTAAATGGAATACCCTAAAAGAATTCGACGAGAATCAAATAAAAAAGGAATTCAAAGTACGTTTGACAGATGCTGTCAAGAAAAGAATGATGGCGGAAGTTCCCCTAGGATGTTACCTTAGTGGCGGCGTAGATTCCAGTTTATTAACGGCAATTGTTCAGCAGAATTTGGAAGGCTCCGTTAATACGTATAACATTGGTTTCAAAGGGTTAAATGAATTTGAATATGCGAGGATTATCGCTGATCAATACGACACAATTCATCACGAAATTTTAGTTGAAGACGATGTTTATTTTGATGAATGGGATAAGTTGATCTGGTATAAAGACGCTCCATTAGCCGTGCCAAATGAAATTCCACTATCCATTATGTCGACTAGACTGAGACAAGATATCACTGTGGTTCTGTCTGGTGAAGGCGCTGATGAACTTTTAGGCGGGTACGGTCGAATATTCAGAAGTTATTTTGACTTTGCAAATCACACACCGGCAAACTCCTTTTACGACTATTTCTCTTCTCAATATGAATATGTGAGCAGGGAGATGAGGAATAAGTATTTGCAAAACCCCAAAGGATACAGGGAGGAATTCGACAGCAAGATTAAAAATCTATTCAATAACTCAACTGGAGAACAAGCAATCTTTAGATTCTTCCACAAATACCATGTCAAAGGCCTTCTTCAAAGAGTAGACATGTCTACCATGCAAGCGACCGTTGAAGCGAGAGTTCCTTTTCTTGATCACGAATTGATTGAATTTGTTTACGAACAGATCCCGTATGACCTAAAATTGAAGTGGAAGAGCAAAGAGGCGAAGGTAAAAGCAAAAGAATTATACTCCAAGGAATATAGCGAAGACCTCGATACGCCTAAGTACCTTCTTAAAGAAGTTGCATATGACTATTTGGATCCGCGAGTTATCGCTAGAAAGAAAGTTGGGTTCCCTGTACCATTGGACAGTTGGATGTCTAAGTTAGGTGAGATAGCCGATAACGAACTAAAAGATGCGCCCTGGTTAACTTGTGACTCAATAACTAGTTTAATAGAAAGTAGCAAGAATGAAACTCGTTCAGGTCAAATCCTATGGATGTTTATCAATATTGAAAGATTTAGAAAAAGATATTTTACAAAAGAATGGAAATGGTAAAGAAAACTATAGTTGGTTATACCTCAGGTGTATATGATTTGTTTCATGTCGGTCATCTCAATTTATTAAAGAATGCTTCAAGTTTGTGCGACAATCTTATTGTAGGTGTATCAACTGATGAACTGGTTTCATACAAGAATAAGAAAGCTGTAATTCCACATGCCGAAAGAATGGAAATCATTCGTAACATTAAAGGCGTAGATACTGTAGTTCCACAAGAGGATATGAATAAATTTAAAATGTGGGAAAGGCTAAAATTTGACGTTATGTTTGTTGGTGATGATTGGTTCGAGACTGACAAATGGAGAGAAATAGAAGCGAAATTTAACGAAGTAGGCGTTAAAATTATTTATTTTCCCTACACCAAAGGAACTTCTTCAACACTTCTGAACCAGGTGCTAGTTAAACTACGCAATTAGTAATATATCATTTTGGACTCAATGATAGTTGTTGGCAGAGTTGGAAGTTATCCAACAACCGAATTTAATAATGTAGGTAAATATGCTTTTGAGCTATCAAAACACGATAGTCTCAAGACTTTTGTGTTTACGCCCAAGTATCCTGGCAACCTACTTGAAAATCCTAACGTAAAAGAGGTAAGTTCTTATAAAGTCTGGGCGAGAAGATCATTTCCGCAAAATCTAATCCTAAAACAAATAGCAAGATTGTGTTGGATGATTTACATGCTGTTGGTTCAAATTAAAGCTATTTTTTACTTCGCGACCAAATCTATCCAAGTAATTCACCTTCACTCTCAGATGTACAGCCTTGTTGCCGTTTGGGCAAGAATCATGAAAAAGAAAGTCTTTTTAACCTTTCACGGGGAAGATTACAATAATCTTCTGAATAACAGGGTTTTACAGTCATTACTCTTCCCATATGACAGCATCTTTGTGATTTCACCAATAATGAAAGTTGGGGTCGAACAGTGGTTTAAGAGAGATGTTGTATATACCCCAAACGGTGTTGACAGCACTCTATATCAAGACCTTAATCAGGAAAGGACTAATGATATTATATGTGTTGCATCATTTAAAAAAGTGAAACGTCACAAAATCCTAATAGATGGCTTCGCACACTTATTGAGTGAATATCAAGATGGCGAAAGCAGATTGATTTTGGCAGGCTCTGGTCCATTGGAGAAAAAATTGAGAGAGCAAGCCCACGAACTAGGCATTTCCAACAAAGTCATATTCACGGGAAATTTAAGGGCCTCTGAACTGGTTCAAGAATACAACAAAGCTCAAGTGCTGGTACTTATATCTGAAAGAGAGGGTTTCCCTAAGGTGATTTTAGAAGGCCTTTCCTGTGGGATTAAAGTTGCTTCGACTCAAGTTGGAGCAGTTTCAGAAATCTTGGGTGAACAATACCCATTTTATCTGAAAGATCTCAGTCCAAAAGGAGTGGGAGACCTGTTATCAAAGGCGCTAGAGTGCGAAAATTACCCAGACCTAGAAATAGGCATGTACTCGTGGGATAAATTACGTGAAAAAGTTATTGGCTACTATGTTTAAAAAAATCAGCTTATCCGAGGTGAGAGAGAAAACCAGACGATCCAATGCGGATACAAATAACCGTATTCACTGGTTTTCGTCAAAATTTTCGGTCTATTTCTCCTATTTCTTTATAAACATAGGTTTATCTGCGGATCGCGTAACTAATTTATTTCTTCTAGCTGGTGTCGTTGGAGCGATTTACGTAAAGTACCCGGTAATTTCTTATTTATTATGGAGGTTGCATATTATTCTCGATATGAGCGATGGAGATATAGCTAGATTTAATCAAACCTACAGCATTCGAGGAAAATACTGGGACGCGTTGAATCACTCAATAATCAATCCCGGATATTGTTTTTTTATCGGACTAAATTTCTATAATAAATATGACGATGTGTTTTATTTATATTTAGGTGCATCAATGATGTTCGCACAGTCCTTTATTCTAAACTCTAAGTATTTTATTGAATCTGATCATTCAGAGATAAGATTTCGTTTTTCGAGTAATATGACATTAACCCGAGTTAAAAACATAATTGTTGATATGGCAGGAATGGAGGGGTTATTATTAATACTTGTTCTTTTTGCTGATTATCATTCGAAACTTACGTCGTACATCATAATGATTTCTTTTGTGGTTATATTTTTTTCTTTAGGACTATATAAGATTTTCAAAAGATCGTATTAAGCGAGAGTAGATTAAGGGTATTTAAACAAAGAGTTATGAAAAATAATCGATGGGAACAATCTTTAGAAAATCTTCGGAAAAGAGAGATTGAAATTGTCTTTGAGGGAATTGAAAGAAATCTTGGAAGAGGACTAGAATTAGGTGCAGGCAGCGGATTTCAGAGTCGTCTTTTGATAAATTATTTAGACCTTTTAGTTTCAACAGATTTAAATGTGGACAGGTTGCCTCAGGATTCTTCTATAGGTAACATACATTATGAAATTTTAGATGCAGAGAAAGTAGGTGAAAAGTATAATGTAGACTCATTTGATTTTATTTTTTCATCGAATTTATTAGAACATCTACCGAATGTTAAGAAATGTTTAGAGGGAGTTCATAAAGTAATGAAACAAGATGGATTAGTGGTACACATAGTGCCAAGTCCAGGATGGAGATTACTTTCTGTAATTTTGCACTATCCGCACAAAGCGCAAAATCTTTTAATAAGGATCTTCCGTCGCAGTGCACCCAAGCGCTCACGTGGGAATAATTTAAAAGTTACTAGAGGAGTAAATTCCAAAATAGTTGACTTGCTTATTCCGAAGGCTCATGGGGTTTCAAAGAATTTTGTAATTGAGTTTTTTGCGTTTAGCAGGAAGAGGTGGGTCAGCGTTTTCGAGAGTGCTGGATTTGAAATAATAGATGTTAAACGAGGCCCAATTTCCTCGGGATATGGTTTCGGCTTTGAAAAATTGAAGCTGTTCTTACATAGATTCAATTTCACGACTGAATATATATATTATATGAGAAGAAAATGATAAGTAAAATACAGGGCAAATATAAAGCCGTAATCCAGAATTTTACGGCTCTTTTATCGGTTCAATTGATTTCTTATCTGTTTCCATTTATAACCTTCCCTTACTTAACATTAAAATTAGGTATAATTGCCTTCGGTAAATACGGCCTCTTTTTGGCTTTAATTTCTTTTGTTGATTCTCTTGTCGCATACGGCTTCCGTGTTTCTGCAACGAATCAAATAGCTCAAAATTCAGAGGATACAATTAGGGTTTCTAGTGTGGCTTCTTCAGTTTTTATTGCTAAAGCGGGAATTATGATTATCATTCTATGTTTAGCATTTATCTCTTTTCAGCTGGGTTTAATTGGATCAGAGATTAGATTTTATCTTATCGGCATGGGATTCCTAGTTGGTAATATGCTTTTACCTGTATGGCTTTATCAGGGGATGCAGAAAATGGCCTTATTAACTTATTCTAACGTGTTAGCCAAGTGTATTTTCACGGTGTTAATATTTATGGGAGTTAAAGGTCCGGGTGACCTGTCTTGGGCCGTAGGAGCACATTCTTGCGCTTACTTGGTTTCGGGAATTTTTGCTTTTGCAGTTTCAATTAAAGTATTTAAGCTCCAATTACGATGGCCGGGTATTAGAGAAGTTCAAAATCAGCTGCAGAGCGGTTTATCGGTCTTTCTTGCTCAATTATCTGTTTCGTTGTATTCTAACTTGAACCTAATTGTTTTTGGAGTCATTGCAAGTGACATTTCGCTTGGTCTATATGCAATAACGGAAAAAGTGTACAAATTAGGAATTACAATAGCTGCACCGTTTAACCGAGCAATGTTTCCATATTTGGCAAAACTTAGGAATGATCATAAGTCAAATTATGCAGCTGAGATCGGACGATTGGTGAAGCCTTTATCTTTAGTTTTTGCGGTATTGTCGATTACAGTATTTGTATTCGCTCCAGAAATAATCGCTTTGTTGACGGAAGATTCAGTTGATCGTGACGTCGCAATCAACTCATTGAGAATACTATCTATTGGGATTTGTGTTGCCCCATATGGAGGTTTCTTTACTTATGCATTAGTGATACAGGGCGAGGATAAGACATTACTCCGTTTGGTTTTGCTAATTGTAGGAATAAACTGGATCTTATTCTATCCATTAACTAAAGCTTACGATTTGTTAGGATTAAGTATTTTAACGGTTTTTGTTTCTTTTTGTGTCGCGTTTTTAAAGGGCATTGCTGTTTTTAGGAGATTAAATTAGATAAATTAATTTCCGCTGAAAATTTTATGAATAATTTATTTCTTTTTCTCTACTTTTTTACTTTTGTTTATGTATTAATATGGAAACAGAAATTTGATATTTCCTTCTTTGTGATGTGTGGAAATCTGATATACCTTTATCCAGGAGTATTAGGTGTTTACCCACGATTTGAGTCACCAGGATTAGTTGATACAATTTCGCGCAATACATATTTTTTATTTACTGTCATATTGGTTTTGCCATATCTAATAGATGCTTTTCCCAAAAGAAGATATGTTCCTACTTTTAAAGTAAACTTAGACTCTTTAAAAAGACCAAGCTTTATAGTTGCGATTATATTGTTCCTGGTAAACTTTTTTACAATTGACACGTCCTCTGGTATAGATAAGCGGTCATTGATGGATTCAATGACAATTTTTTATAATTTATGGGTCTATCTGAGTATCATTTCTATAGTTCTAAACTCGAAGCAACGTACAAGGGTATTTACTTTATTGCTACTTTTGAGTTTTGATGTATATCTCTATTCAATGAGGATACATTTTGTTTTTGGCATATATGCCCTAATAGTTATACGACTGTTGAACACAGATATTAAAAGAAATATACCTAATACGTTTTTCTTAATTTTTGGTACTTTATTAAGTTCAATACTTCTTATTTTTAAGAGCATAATTATACCTCTACGTAATGGCGATTGGCAGTTAGTATTAGAGAGGATTTCGAGTGAAGAAACATATCTATATTGGATAGTGCGTGCTGAACCGTTCAATCAAGTTGCCATTATGGACAGAGTCGTAGAGAGTGGTTTTAGAGCTCCATTCTCGCACATACTAGGGTCTTTTTTGGTAGCTGTACCATATTGGAATAAAGTCATTAGTTTACCGGTCAGGTTCCATGATTATTTTCATTCAGAACTGTTTCCATCGATTCCTATAGTGGGAAGTATTGCGAATAGTCCTTGGGCGCAAGCCTATGCAGTTGGTTCCGTGTCGGGTTTCCTAATACTATCATTGGCATATTTAGGGATTTTGGTTTTCCTTAGGAATTTGTCTTATGGAAGCGAAAGCGCGTGTGTTTTGGTAGCATTGCTATTATTTCCGATTTGTTTTTATTGGCATCGCAATGACTTGTATTTCACATTAAACATTGTCAAGCGAATCCTCTTTGGATTACTCTTTTTAATCTCTGTTGTACAATTGTTAAAGCGTTAATATGTGCGGAATAGTAGTTACTAATACATTAAACAATCTCACCAAAGCAGAATTGCTATCTCGTATAAAACGCAGAGGACCAGATCATCAAAACATACGTCAGTATGGTGATTTATATATAGGTCATTCTCGGCTATCAATATTGGACTTAGACGTTAGATCAAACCAGCCATTCGAAAGCAAGACGTATGTTTTAACTTTTAATGGCGAGATTTATAATTATAAGGAGCTTAGAATAGAATTAAAACAAAAAGGACACAAATTTAGCACTAATAGCGATACAGAAGTGTTGCTGGCTATGTATCGGGAATATGGGAAAGAATGTTTACATAGGATTCGAGGTATGTTTGCATTTTGTATCCATAATATGGAAGAAAATTCGCTGTTTTTTGCACGAGATATCACGGGGCAAAAGCCGTTATATTATTTTTTTAACGACAATAAAATATCAATCTCTAGTAGTTTGATGTTGATTTACGATCTTCATAAGCCTAAGTTCAATTATACTGCTTTAGAGGAGTTCTTTAGATTTAGATATATAATTTCCGAAGATAGTACACCTTTCATTAATTGTAGTAAGTTAAATCCTGGTTACTGTGGCACAGTAAATCTAGATGATTTTTCTATGTCTATTGAACCGTATGTAGATCTTAGTGAAGATTCATATGGTGGCTCATTTGAAGAAGCTAAAACTGCTCTGGGAGAATTAATTCAAGACTCTGTGAAGGACCGCTTGATTTCAGATGTCCCATTGGGTGTGTTTTTATCAGGTGGACTTGATAGTTCGTTGATAGCTTACTATGCAACAAAGCACTCAGAAGAATTAAGTACTTTCTCTTTAGGTTTCGATGGATTAGAATCTAACGAGTTAAAAGGAGCTAGAGCTGTGGCAAAACATCTAAAAACGCGACATTATGAATGTGTTGTTAAACCTGAAGAGGTTAGCAGCGCATTGGATGATTTTTTTCTAGCCTATGAAGAACCATTTGCTGATGGTTCGGCAATACCTTCGCTTATCCTGTCCAAATTCGCCAAGAGTCAAATGACAGTTGCACTTAGTGGAGATGGGGCGGATGAATTATTTTTAGGATATAATAGATATGAGTATTTCTCTCGTCTCTTATGGCAGCAGTATATACCTTTGATGATGATATATTTATTTTCATATTTAAGTGATATTTTTAGGAGTAAAAGTTGGTCAAGATATCTGCGATTTTTAGGCTCAAGAAACATGAAGGAACTTTATTATGGTGTAGTTTCATCCTTCGATACTCGCGAATTTAAATCTCTACCAGATTCTTTCGGGTCGGATTTTAACAAATCGCACCCTATTAAGTCAGCTGCCATTTGGGATAAAGAACATTATTTACCGAATGATATAAATCAAAAAGTAGATAGAGCTTCAATGTTTTTTGGCTTAGAGGTAAGAAGTCCGTTTTTAGATAAGCGTATTACAGATTTTGCCTCAGCGCTTCCAGAGAGATACATGTACTCAGAAAGAAGAAAAAAGCATGTTCTCAGGTCATTATTATATGATCTAATGCCTTCCGACCTTTATACAAATAAAAAATCTGGGTTTACTGCACCTTTAGAAATCTGGATAGAATCCTTATTTAAGGACGAGATAATAGAATATATCAACGGAACTGATCTTCTTGAACTACCGTTTATTGATATTGACGGAATGAGGAATAAATGTAATGAGCACTTTACAGGTAAAAGGAAGCATACGAATATGCTATGGAGGGTTTTAGTTTATAAAAGATGGAGACAAGCGTATGTTTAAAATTGCCTTCATTCTTCCAAATCTCCTAACAGGTGGTTCGCAAAGAGTAGTTTTAAATTTAATAGATGAGTTTTATCGTATGGGTCACAATGTGACCTTAATAGTCATTAATAAAGAGGAGAATGTTTATTCTGGATATCGAGAAGACGGCGTAAATAATATTGAGCGAAGCGAGGCATATGAATATATCAATTTGGGTTGTTCAAGAGTCATAAAAGGTCTGTTTCCGTTGCGGCGTGAGTTACTGAATAATGGTTACACTCATTGTATTTCCACTTTGACATACATGAATATTATTGCGTCGGCATCGTTGTATTTTTCGCGAAATAGGCCAAAGTTTTACATTCGGGAATCTAACTTGATTTCAGAAAGATTTAGCGGAAACTTTTTATTCAGATTGGCAATAAGATTAACATATAATAAAGCTGATGGAATTATTTGTCAGTCCAA
>MDSY01070669.1_pt1 | contig 12834 bp, 11 predicted proteins | sample 811131 | NCBI WGS metagenome assembly MDSY01 (sample SAMN05326643, study PRJNA326480) | marine metagenome | isolation source: seawater | place: Atlantic Ocean: South West | collected 2010
CAGAATTGCTGTAAACAATTCTATCTATTTGACTCCAAAATATTGCACCTGCACACATGACACATGGTTCTAGAGTTATATATAGTGTACATCCTTTCAAATATTTGCTGTTTAAATAATTTGCTGCTGATGTGATTGCCTGCATTTCAGCATGAGCAGTAGCATCATTTAATCTCTGAGTCAAATTATGAGCTCTTGCAATTATTTTATTTTTTATAACTACTACAGCTCCAACAGGAACTTCTCCAATTTCAAAAGCTTTCATTGCTTCTTTCAATGCCTGTTCCATAAAATATTTATCATTTATTATATTTCCCATAATTGAAAATTACAAAAAGTCCAGGTTACTAAAACGAAATATTATATTTGTTAAATGCAACTCAAAACAATTAAATCGCCCAAAGACATAAAGTATTGCTCATTAGAACAATTAACAAAAATTTCAATGGATCTAAGAGAATATATCATTGATGTTATTTCTTCCAATGAAGGTCATTTGGGAGCTAGTCTTGGGGTAGTAGAGCTTACAGTTTTACTTCATTATGTTTTTGAAACTCCCAAAGATAAAATTTTATGGGATGTTGGACATCAAGCCTACGGTCATAAAATTTTAACTGGAAGATATGAAGAATTTAAATCAAATAGAAAATGGAATGGGATAAGCGGTTTTCCAAGAATAAAAGAAAGTAAATATGATTCATTTGGAACTGGCCACGCTGGAACTACTATTTCAGCAGCACTAGGAATGGCTTTAGCTTCTCAAATTAAAGGTGAAAAAAATAAAAATTTTATTTCTGTAATTGGTGATGCATCAATTGCTTCAGGAATGGCTTTTGAAGCTCTTAATCACCTAGGAAATACCTCAGCGAATGTTCTAGTAATCCTTAACGACAACACTATGGGTATTGATCCAAGTGTGGGTGCATTAAAAAATTATTTGGAAAAATCAAAAATCAAATCAACTAAAGATAATAATCTATTTAGTTCGCTAAATATCGATTATTTTGGTCCAATTGATGGCCACAACATGGAAGCGTTGAAAAAGGAACTCACTAAACAACGAAAAAAAGAGGGTCCCAGATTATTACATATTAGAACAATTAAAGGAAAAGGTTTAATATCTGCTGAAGAGAATCAAATTCTTTTTCATGCTCCAGGCAAATTTGATAAACTTTCAGGAAAAATTTACAAAAGAAATAAAAGTAAAAAGCTTAAATTTCATCAAATTTTTGGAAAAACTATTCTAGATCTAGCAAAAATTAATTCGAAAATAGTATGTATAACTCCAGCTATGCCAACTGGGAGCGGTCTTAATGAAATGATGAAACAGATCCCAGAAAGATGTTATGACGTGGGAATTGCTGAACAGCATGCAGTTACACTTGCTGCGGGAATGGCTTGTGAAGGGTTAATTCCTTTTTGTGTGATTTATTCTACATTTCTCCAAAGAGCCTATGATCAAATTATTCATGATGTAGCAATTCAAAATTTAAATGTTATTTTTTGTATTGACAGAGCGGGAATTGTTGGTCACGACGGACCCACTCACCATGGTGTTTTCGATATCTCCTTTTTGAGATGTATTCCTAATTTAAAAATTGTGGCTCCAAGAAATGCTGTAAGACTTCGAAATTTTTTGTATACATTTCAATATAAATCTGTCGGACCAATTGCGATTAGATATCCAAGAGGTAATTCAGCAATTGAAAAGGTTAATCCAGTTTTTGAAAATATAAGTTTGTATAAGGCCCATAAATTAATTAGTGGTAAAAAAATTGCTATTCTAAGCTTAGGGACTCTATACGAAAATGCTGAAAAAGCGATAAATCTGAGCGATTTTTCAAAAGAATTCTCTCTTTATTCCTTTGAGTTTGTTTATCCATTAGATGAAGAAACTCTTCATGATGTTTTTAATAATCATTATTATATTTTAACAATTGAGGAAGGAGCCATAAAAGGTGGGTTTGGAAGTGCAGTAATGGAGTTTGCTCAAAAATTTAATTATCTGAAAAATATTGAATCTATTGGAGTGCCACATAAATTTGTTCCTCATGGTGATCCAGAAATTTTATATGATTCTATTGATTTAAGTACTACAAAAATTTTAAAAAAAATTGAAGAAATTCTACGTTTAAATATATGATTTTCAAATATGACAAATAACAAACGTCTTTTTTTATTAGATGCTTATGCTTTAATTTTTAGAGGTTATTATGCTTTTATTAAAAATCCAAGAATAAACTCAAAAGGCTTTGATACTTCAGCAATTATGGGATTTACTAACTCGTTAATTGATGTAATTAAAAGAGAGCGCCCAGATTATTTAGCTGTATGCTTTGATAAAGGAGGATCAAAATCAAGAACTGAAATTTACACTGAGTATAAAGCAAATCGACATGAAACTCCTGAACCAATTAAATTGGCTCTACCTTTTATTCAAAAAATTCTTAGTGCAATGCACATTCCAATAGTTATCAAGGAAGGGTATGAGGCAGACGACATAATCGGAACTCTTGCTAAAAAAGCAGAAAAAGAAGGGTTTCAAATATTTATGGTAACTCCTGATAAGGATTTCGCACAGTTAGTTTCAGATAATATTTTTATTTATCGACCTGCTAGAATGGGTAATGGTATAGAAATTTGGGGCATTCCAGAAGTTCAAGAACGGTTTCAGGTTGAAAGACCAGAACAAGTTGTAGACTATTTGGGCATGATGGGGGACGCCGTCGATAATATTCCTGGCCTTCCGGGAGTAGGTGATAAAACTGCAAAAAAATTTTTGACTGAATTCGGATCAATGGAAAATCTTCTAGCAAATACAAATAAAATTAAAGGTAAGCTAAAAGAAAAAATAGAGGCCAATAAGGAAATGGGAATTCTCTCAAAGGAACTAGCTAAAATAATACTTGATGTTCCAGTAGAGTTTAATGCAAAAGATTTTCAATTGGATAAGCCAGATATGGATTTAGTTGGAGAAATATTTGAGATATTAGAATTCAGAAGGATGCGCCAAAATTTTGATAAAGTTTTCAACTCAAATCCTTCAGAAAAAAAAACACATGAAATTGAAAATAAAAATGAATCCGTTGAAAAATATCAACTCGATTTATTTAATATTCCCGGAGGCGGACTCGCAGAAATAAAATCCAAAAAAGATAATTTATCAACTAATAGCCATTTTTATCAATATGTTAATGATCCATTTAGCATATCATTGCTAATTAAAAACATTTTAAATCAAAAGTCTGTTTCTTTTAGTATAAAAACAACTAGTATTGATTCTTTAAATGCTGAACTTATTGGAATTTCCTTTTCTTGGGAAGTTGGAAAAGGGTACTATTTAGTTATTCCAGAAAACAAAAAGTATGCAAATAAAGTTTTGAAAAATTTCAAAAAATTTTTTGAAAATGATCAGATTCAAAAAATAGGTCATAATTTAAAGCACGATATTAAAGTATTAAACAGCTATAATATTGATTTAAAAGGAAAACTATTTGACACGCTAATAGCTCATTATTTAATTAATCCTGACATGAGTCACGGAATAAATATTTTATCAGAAACTTATCTCAATTATAAAACTAAATCCTTACCAGATTTAATTGGTAAAAAGACTAAAAATCAGACAAGTATAAGAGATATCGATTTATATGAACTGAAAGAATATGCAGTTGAAAATTCAGATATAATATTTCAACTCAAGCAACATTTTGAAAAAGAGCTTATATCCTCTGAGACTTTGAACTTGTTCGAAAAAGTTGAAATTCCTCTAGTTCAAGTATTAAGTTCAATGGAATGTGAAGGAATTAATCTAAATATTAAATTTTTAGCTGATTTATCAAAGGAACTTAAAGTCGATATTGATCTTTTAGAAAAAGATGTATTTAGTCAAGCAGGTGAAATTTTTAATATTGCATCTCCCAAGCAACTTGGTCTAATTTTATTTAATAAACTTAAATTAGTTGAAAAACCAAAAAAAACAAAAACAGGGCAATACTCAACCTCGGAAGATGTTCTTTCTTACCTGTCCAAAGATCATAAAATTATATGTGATATTTTACAATGGCGTTCACTTCAAAAATTATTGAATACTTATGTTGAAGCCTTACCAAAGGAGATTAATTCGAAGACAAACAGAATTCACACTGTTTACAATCAGGCTGTTGCGTCAACAGGAAGATTAAGTAGTAATAAACCAAATCTTCAAAACATTCCAATTAGGACCAAACGTGGACAACAAATAAGAAAAGCTTTTATTTCTAGAGATAGTGATCATATACTTCTAGCAGCAGATTACTCTCAAATTGAGCTTAGAATTATTGCAGCATTAAGTGAAGATCCTGATATGATTTCAGCTTTTACAAAAGGTGAAGATATTCATCGATCAACTGCTTCCAAAGTTTTTAATGTGCCTTTATCAGAGGTAACTCGAGAGCAAAGAAATAATGCAAAAACAGTTAATTTTGGAATAATATATGGAGTTTCTGCTTTTGGATTAAGCCAACAAACAAATCTAAATAGATCTGAATCTAAAGAGCTGATTGAGGCTTATTATTTGACATATCCTAAACTTAAAAGTTATATGCAAAGTCAAATAGATTTTGCAAGGGATAATGGATATGTAAGTACAGTCCTTGGAAGACGGAGATACCTAAAAGATATAAACTCCGCTAACGCACTGATTAGAGGGGCAGCTGAAAGGAATGCTGTTAATGCACCAATTCAAGGAAGTGCAGCAGACATAATCAAAATAGCCATGATTAATATTCACAAAATACTTGATAAAGAAGACTGGGAGTCAAAATTATTACTTCAAGTTCATGATGAACTAGTTTTTGATGTTCCAAAATTAGAACTAAAAGAACTAAAAATTATGGTAAAAAAAGAAATGGAGAGTGCCTTTAAACTAAAAATACCTCTCACGGTAGAATTAGGTCACGGTAAACACTGGTTAGAGGCTCATTAATTCTTTTTAATACTTTAAACAAAAATATTTTTTCAAAACATTTTTAAATAGTACATTTGCAGCCCAATAGCATATAAATGCTTTGTTAAAAAACAAGATAGTGAATACATTAAGCTACAAAACTGTTTCTGCTAATTCTAACACGGTCGATAAAAAGTGGTTATTAGTTGATGTCGAAGGACTAACTCTCGGAAGAGCTGCATCTGCAGTTGCCTCTCTATTAAGAGGGAAGCACAAACCAAATTTCACTCCACACGTTGATTGTGGTGACAATGTTATTGTTGTAAATGCTGATAAGTTTATTCTTTCAGGTCAAAAGTGGGAACAAAAAAAATACATACGTCATACAGGCTATCCGGGTGGACAGAGAACTCTATCTGCCGAGCAAGTTCACAAAAAAAATAATACTCGAATGGTAGAAAAAGCCATTAAAGGAATGCTTCCGAAAAATAAATTAGGAGCTGATCTATTTAGAAATTTAAGAGTATATTCTGGTGACAAACACAACCAAGAAGCTCAAAACCCCATAAATATTAATTTAACCGATCTACTATAATGGAAGTAACCCACACTATTGGCCGTCGTAAAACTTCAGTCGCTCGTATTTTTCTTTCAAAAGGAAAAGGAGATATAATAGTAAATAAAAAAAAATACACTGATTACTTTACTACTGCCCCCCTACAATACAAAATTATTCAACCATTCTCTCTTACTGATACTGAAGGTTCATTTAATCTTAAAATTACTGTTAAAGGAGGAGGAATAACAGGACAAGCTGAAGCAGTTCGACTTGCTATTTCTAGAGCTCTTTGTAAAATTGATGAAGATCATCGTAATGCGTTGAAGCCTGAGGGATTACTTACGAGAGATCCTAGAATGGTTGAGCGTAAAAAATTCGGACAAAAGAAAGCAAGAAAAAAATTCCAATTCTCAAAACGTTAATATTCATAATTTGAGAAAAAACTATTTAAATATTAATCAAAGTTGTCTTCCCGCTAAGGCGGACGTTAGTTTAGCATCTAAATAGATTATATCTATTGCTACTATCCAGAGAACGTAAACTAAAATCTATGGCACAAACAGAAGTTAAAGATCTTTTAAATGCAGGTGTTCATTTTGGTCACCTTACACGTAAGTGGAATCCAAATATGGCTCCATATATCTATATGGAACGTAACGGAATTCACATAATAAATTTATATAAAACAGCAGCTAAAATTGAAGAAGCTCAAGCAGCATTGAAAAAAATTGCTATTTCAGGTAGAAAAATTCTTTTTGTTGCAACAAAAAAACAAGCAAAAGACATAGTTGCAGAAAAAGTAAAAAATATTAACATGCCATACATTACAGAAAGATGGCCTGGAGGAATGTTAACAAATTTTATTACAATTCGTAAAGCTGTCAAAAAAATGGCTGCTGTTGATAGGATGAAGAAAGATGGAACGTTTGAGACTCTTTCAAAAAAAGAAAAATTACAAGTTTCTCGTATGAGAGACAAATTAGAAAAGAATTTAGGATCAATTACAGACATGACACGTTTACCTGGAGCTTTATTTGTTGTCGATATAACTAGAGAACATATTGCCATCAAAGAAGCTCAAAAGCTTAATATTCCAATTTTTGCTATGGTTGACACTAACTCTGATCCGAGAAAGGTTGATTATGTAATTCCTTCAAACGATGATGCATCTAAATCCATAGAAAAAATTCTAAGTCTTGTAACTCTTTCAGTTTCTGAAGGCTTATCAGAAAGAAAAAATGAAAAAGAATCAATAGAAAAAGACGAAAGTCAATCAATCATAAAAAAAGAAGACTCTAAAATAAAAACTGATTCCAAACTAAAACATGAACCTTCTACTGACAGTAACTCATCAGTCGATGTTAAGCCAGAAAAAGAAATATCTCCTGAGATTAACGTTGATAAAAAAATAGAAGATAAAAAAACAAAAACTTTAGCTTCTAAAACAAAGACAAAAGCTATAAAAACAAAAATCGTAGCTAAAAAAATAAAGACTGTAGCTAAAAAACCAAGCTCAAAAGAAAAAGAATAAAAATTTAAATATAAATTATATTATTTTGAAAATTACTGCAACACAGGTAAATAATCTACGTAAATCAACCGGCGCAGGTATGATGGATTGCAAAAATGCTCTATCTGAAGCCAATGGGGATTTTGAAAAAGCAATAGAAAACTTAAGAAAGAAAGGTCAAAAAATTGCTGCAAATAGAGCTGACAGAGTTTCTTCAGAAGGTGTTGTTTTAGCTAAAGTTAATTCCGAAAACACTAAAGGTGTTTTACTTTCAGTTAATTGTGAAACTGATTTTGTAGCAAAAAACGAATCTTATTTGACTTTTTCAAAAACTCTTCTGGACATTGCATTAAATTGTGATAATCTTAAATCTTTTCTTAGTTCCACCTTTGAAGGAATGACAGTTTCAGAAAAATTAATAGAACAAACAGGAGTTATAGGAGAAAAAATTGAAATTGGAGGGTTTAAAACTTTAACATCAGAGTTTGTTGGATGCTATATTCACGCTGGAAACAAAATTGCAACTTTAGCTGGACTCTCCGAAGCTGGAAATAATTGTATAGAAATTGCTAAGAATATAGCCATGCAAGCGGCTGCAATGAATCCTATTGCCTTAAACGAAGAAGGAGTAGATTCTAGTATAATTGAAAAAGAAATTGAGATTGCTAAAGATCAATTACGACTTGAAGGTAAACCTGAAGCTATGCTAGATAATATTGCAAAAGGAAAAATAAAAAGATTTTTTAAAGATAATACGCTTGTCAATCAAGATTATATAAAAGATAGTAAATTAAGTGTTGCAAAATATGTGTCATCATCAAATGAAAATTTAACAGTGACTGGGTTTTGCAGGCTTTCTTTAAATTAGTTAAATAATTAAGTTTAATCATAAACCAGTTTAGCTTCTTGTCCTGGTTTTGTTTTCAGTTACTGCTTATTTAAAATCAAAATGGCAGGTCATCCTCAACTTCTTTATCTTCTCCTTCTTCACTTTCAAATGGTGTCGGAGGTGGCAATGGAGGTTTTTCAAGAACTTGATCAGTAATCTTCTCTATTCGCCATCCCTGTACTGAATTAAAATATTTAACTTGACCTTCAGGATTAGTCCACTCCCTACCTCTTAAATTGATGCTAACTTTAACTTGTTGATCAATTTGAAAAGAGTTTAGTAAATCACATTTATCTTGAACAAACTCAACTAAAATATTTTGAGGGTACTGTTCTTCTGTGGTTATGACTAATTCTCTTTTTTTAAACCCTTTTGACCCATATTCCTTTGTTTCGTCTACCCATTTAATTTTTCCTATAATTTCCATAAGCTTTAATTTTATTTTCAAAAATAATAAAACTTTCTTCCTTATTAAATGAAATGCATTAGATTATTCAAATTCAATTATATTGCAATAAATAATTTAAAGTGTTTAAGAAAATATCTGTATCAATAAAGCACATATGGCCTTTAATTGCTTTTTTTATCGTAATTCTTATTATTTGGAATACTACAGTTCTCTTCCAAAAATTAAAAAGTGAAGAAAGGCTTAAAATGGAGTTATGGGCAATGGCTCAAAAAGATTTTATAGAAAATAAAGATCCTAATAATTTAACCTTTAAAGTTTTACAACAAACTGGAATAAATCCTATGATTAGAGTAGACTCTAATGACAAGATCATTGATTTTAAGAATTTTGAGGGTATCATTAACTCTGATTCTTTAAAACTATATTATGATCTTAAAAAAATAAAAAAAGAAAATAAACCCATAATAATTCAATACCGAGATTCTGTCTCAGGAAAACTTATAGTAGACCAAAAACTATACTATGGTGATTCAATTTTACTAAAGAAACTTCAGTACTACCCATTTGCACTTCTACTAATTATTATACTTTTTGGATTGTTATTATACTTTATTTTTAAAACAAATCAAATATCTGAACAAAATAAACTTTGGGTTGCAATGGCAAAGGAAACCGCTCATCAAATCGGAACTCCATTATCGTCTCTAATAGGATGGACTACTCTTATGAAAGAAGGGCAAAAATCTGAAGTCAGTATTTTAGAAATGGAGAAAGATATTGAACGACTTAAAACAATAACTGAAAGATTTTCTAAAATTGGATCTGATCCAGTCTTAGAGCTAAAGGATATAACCTCAATAATTAAAGAAACTATTAGTTACATTCAAAAAAGAAGTTCAATACATATTAATATTAAAACTCAATTAATTAAATCGTCAACTATTGCGCCAGTTAACAGTCAGCTTTTAAGTTGGACAATAGAGAACCTTATAAAAAATGGAATTGATTCAATGAAAGGCGAAGGTGATATTCTTGTGTCTTCATACATTGAAGATAATAAATTGGTCATTTTGATAAAAGATAATGGAGAAGGAATCAAACCTGAGAATTTTAATAAAGTATTTTCTCCTGGTTTTACTTCAAAAAAAAGAGGATGGGGTCTTGGCCTTTCATTAGCTAAAAGAATAATTAGTGATTATCATGGTGGTAATATATATATAAAAAACTCTTTTCTGGGTGAAGGAACAACTTTTGCGATAGAATTACTTATTGCACGTTAAAGTTCGAGAAAATTTCATTTGCTGTTTTTGTCATCATTCTTGAATTTATTTCTGTTTTTTTTTGAAATGTTATGTCGTCTAAACTATTAATTGGAATTAAATGAATATGTACATGAGAGACCTCAAGTCCGATTACACTCATACCAATTCTTTCACATTTAACTGATTTTCTGATAGCTAAAGCAACTTTTCTAGTAAAACTCAATAATCTAATGTATTCAGATTCTGATAAATCAAATATTTTATCTTCTTGTTTTTTAGGGATGCATAATGTATGTCCCAAAGTATTAGGGTTAATATCTAAAAATGCTAAAAATTCGCCAGTTTCTGCTACTTTATTGCAAGGTAATTCTCCGTTAATAAGTTTAGAAAAGACACTATTCATTAACTTCGATTTATATTTTTTATTTCAAACTTTATTTTTCCACTTGGAATTGAAATCTCAACAATTTTGCCAACTCCTTTTCCTAATAACCCTTTACCAATTGGGGATTCTACTGATATTTTTCCGGTTTTTAAATCTGCCTCAGACTGAGCAACTAATGTGAATTTCATTAACTTATTTGTACTTAAGTTTTTTACTTCTACGGTTGATAAGATAAGAGCTTTTGATGTGTCTAATTGTGATTCGTCAATAATCCTGGCATTTGAAAGTACTTTTTCCATTTTTGAAATTTGAAGCTCTAACATCCCCTGAGCTTCTTTTGCAGCGTCATATTCGGCATTTTCACTCAAATCTCCCTTATCTCTGGCTTCTGCAATTGCATTAGATGCCCTCGGTCTTTCCTTATCTTTAAGGTGGTTTAATTCAGTTCTGAGTTTTTTTAGACCTTCTTCTGTATAATATGAAATCTTACTCATAACTTTGTAATTTAATATTTTAATATTTAACCTTGGTTAAATTATAATTAACAAATATATGAAAATTGACATGTTTTCGAGTTTAGATAATTTTAAAATCTTACCAACATTATACATTTTTATTATTTTTAATTCTTGTGGAAATGATGATTTTAAAAGAAATCCTTTTCTTAATGAAGTATCTTTTAGCCATAACATTAATTTAAATTTACCTGAATATGATAATCTAAATTATGCTGGAGGAAGCAAATTTATCCCAGTCGGAGGAATTAATGGAATATTAATCTTTAATATTAACGGGAATGACATTTTTGCTTGGGAGGCAAGTTGCTCAAATCATAAGTTAGATTTCTGTTCTAAATTATCAATTGAAGGTCTTCTTGCTAATTGCAGCTGTGATAATTTCAAATATAGTCTTGCTACTGGCCAATTAATAAAAGAAGATATTGAAAATTCTTCTCAATATCCATTGTTAAACTATAGTTCTGAGAAATTTGGTAAAACAATTATTATTTCCAATTAAAAACTAATTGTTAATCCTGCTAGAAAATTAATTCCTGCTTGAGGATAGTATCCTGCCCCTTCAATCGTAGTTATCTGGGTTGGAGAGGAATCATTATCATCATAAGTATAAAAATATCCGTTAGAAATATATCTTTTATCAAATATGTTATTAATTAATAAATTTAAAGTCAATAGATTTATTACAGATTTTGGTTTCCAATTATAACTAATATTAAAATCATTAACAGAATACGACTCTAATTTTGAACCATGAGCATCAATATTACTCATATACTGCTCTCCAACAAACTTATTAAGTAGTGATATACTCAAATTTTTTGTAGGCTTGAATGTTAAAATATTTCCATAAACTAATTCAGGTGAATATGATAAACGAGTATCTCCAAGCGGTTTTAAAACGCCATCTCTTTTGAAATAAAAATCTTTATTGGTATTTTTACTCAAAGCAATATTAGATTTAATTAACCATTTTTCTGAGAAATTAATTTCAGCTTCAACTTCTAAGCCCAACCTAATACTTTCTCCAATATTTTCTCTTATGGGAGTTCCAACATCATCCAATGCTCCGGTTAATGCTAATTGATCTTTATAAGCCATTAAATATATATTAGAATATATCTGAAAAGAGTTTTGATTAACTCTCCAGCCTAATTCAAAATCATTTAGTATCTCCGGTTTTGGATTTCCGTTTTCAAAATCAGATCTAGTAGGTTCTCTTTGTGCTTTCGAGTATGAAAAATAAAACTGTTGATTGTTTAAAGTTTGATATGTTATACCTGCTTTTGGATTAAAAAAACTATACTTACTTCTAACTTTAATTAATTGAGGCCCTGCCAAAACACCATTAACATTATAATTCACATTACGATACTGTAGATCAACAAATCCTGTAACTTGATCTGTAATTGGCTGTTCTAGTTTAGCATAAATATTTATTTCTTTTTTATCTCCTTGATTTTCATAAAATCTTTTTTTTGGAAGAATATCTCCTGCGTTTTGAGCCCATATAATTGTTCCAAAATGATCTCCTATATATTTACTAAATAACACTCCCATGTCAATACGAGTTTTACCTTTAATATAATTTGCGCTAGCTGTTAAAACATAATAATCATTATCTAACCATTTTCTAGTAACGTTTTCTGTCTCTGAAATAGTTTCATTTCCAATATTAAATGGATTTAGTTGTAGATATGAAAAATTTGTATCGGACCCTGAATCATTATACTCCTCATAATATCCTCTTCCATAAGTATAATTTAAACCTAAAGAAGTACTCCATGAAGAATTTATCTGCTCATTCCAATGGAACTGATAGTGATCTTGACGATAATTATCCTCTTGAGAGTCATAAAAACTTGTTAGTACATCATTATCGTCATAAATTGCTCCAGCAGGATTAAATGTTCTATTAGATAAATCTTCAATTCCATACCAAGATTGATAAGTTATTTCATGACCACCGAAAGCAATTAGTTTGATTAATGTATTTTCATCTTTGTATGCTCCTTGTAAAAAATATGATTTTAAATTAGAACTTGCTCTGTCAATATATCCATCTGATGTAATTTTAGATAGACGTCCTGACAATTCAAAATGATTGTTCAAAAGTCCTGTCGAAAATTTTAATGTATTTCTTAGTGTACTAAAGCTACCTGCACTTGTAATCAGTGATGATGAAGCTTCATTTTGCATAGCATCAGTTAAGATATTTAGACTTGCGCCGAAAGCACCTGATCCATTTGTCGATGTTCCTACCCCTCTTTGAAGCTGAATGCTTTCAATAGAACTTGCAAAATCTGGTAAATTTACCCAAAATGTTCCTTGTGACTCTGAGTCATTAAAAGGTATTCCATTTAAGGTTACATTAACTC
>MDSY01099289.1_pt1 | contig 12834 bp, 8 predicted proteins | sample 811131 | NCBI WGS metagenome assembly MDSY01 (sample SAMN05326643, study PRJNA326480) | marine metagenome | isolation source: seawater | place: Atlantic Ocean: South West | collected 2010
GATTCGTGGTGTGACAAAAGCCGAACCAGAACTACTCGATGAACTTGGTGTCATTTTGAGACTAGATATTGCTACAAGAAAATTTGCAGCCGCAAATGGATTATCAGCAGAAAAGTTAAGTATTGCACAAAGAAGAACAGCTGTATTTAATGAAGTAGCAGAACAGTTAGCAAATAACTTTGGTGCAATTAATAATGAAGCCATGAGTTTATTAAATCCATTTACTAGATTTGCTACACAATTAAGTGATATTGCAATAGGTGTTGGTGGTTTCTTCACAAGAACACTTATACCTTTAATAGAATTTTTAGATAGAAACTCTTACATATTAGCAGGTTTATTAGCATTAATAACAAAAGCAATTGTTGGACAAATGATACCTGCGGTTGGTAACTTAAGTGAAGCATTTACTAATATGGGAGTGAACAGTCAAAACCAATTAAGGAAACTTACTAATGATAACAAAGCTTCACAAAAAGCTATAGATAAATTAGGTAAAAAGTTTCAAATAGGAGAAGTAAGAAAAAGTAAATTTGTATTAGATGGATTGAAGAAAAGAAATATATCTGAAAAGAAATTTAATGCTATGACTGGTAAGCAACAATTAAAACTTACTAGAGTAATGATTGCAGAAGAAAAGAAAAGACTTTCAAATACAAAATATACTACTTCAGCCAGATTAAAAGCGTATCTAGCTGCTGAAAAAAGAATACAATTAGCAGTTAATAAAACTTCCATTAACATAGGAACAAGAATTACTATGGGAGCTAGGGTTGCAGAAAAAGGTCTAATTAGATTAGGACTTGTGGGTCAGTCAGCACTTACAGCTATAGGAACTAGAGCAGCCGCTCTTGCACCAATTATTTCAGCACTTGGAGTAGCGTTTAATGCAGCACTTGGTATTTTCTTTGCACTTATGACAGTAACTTTCTTTTTAGAAATGATACCTGCAGTAAGACAAGCAAAAGAAGCCCAAGAAGGATTAAATGAGGAAGTAAAACAAAGCGAAGAAAACTTTACACTTGCAGGAATAGCTTTCGATGCTTTTGCTGGAAGACATATGCCGAAAGTCGTAGAAGAATTAGAAAATATAGGTAGGGCAGGTCAAGACGCAGCTAATGCAGTAAACTTCTTAGCAAACGCTATGCAAAATGTTGGATTAATGGAAGATGGACAACTTATAGGGGCAGATTTGATTACTCAACAAATAAATGAACCTTTTATACAATCAGGTGCAAATGTAAATATACATTCTGGTTCCTCTACAAGATCGTACCTTGGGTCATTTGGTACTGATTTCCGTAGGCAATCAAACGCTGCAAAAGATGCAGGTAGGATTTATATAAGTGAATTTATGAAAGAGGTTGTTGCAGCAATCCAAACCGACCCAGAAAAAGTTCAAGAAACATTAGCAGAGCTACTTACACCACCAAAAAGACGAAAATATGCTTCAAACTATCAAAGTCATCTATCTCCTCAGCAGCAATTAGTAACTGGCAATTTTGATACTTTTGTTCCAACAGAAGCACAAACAACAGTACAAGCAGTAGAAATGGGAATTCAAAGAGCTGAAGAAATAATAACTATGTTAGCAGATGCCAGTGATGAAGCTACTGCAGAAGCTAGACAATTAAAGATGAAAGCAGTTCTTCAAACAATTGAAGATTATGGTTTAGATTATAGAAGATTTTTAACTGAAGTTACAATTGGTAACCAAAGAGTTTTTCAATTAACTGATACAGCAAGAGATTACTTTAATGTTATTGCACAAACTAATGCAGAAACCAAAACACAAATTGAAGGAGTAAAAAATGTAGATACAGCACTAAAGAATCTAAATGATACTCTAGATTTACAAATGGGAAAACCAACTACAATCGGTAAACAATTTGGTGGTCTATTAGAAGTATTTAATGAAATAGATAAAATAACTGAAGATAATATTTTAGAGATAGCAGACTTAACAGGAGACGATATAAACAAATTAACAGCAGGGGGGAAAACAACAATAAGTTTATATGAAGTTGCTATTTTCAAAATAATGAAAGCCAATAGTTTAACAGAAGAACAAGCACAACTTCTATTTGATAATAAAGAAACGTTATTAGAAACTTTAGAAATTACAGATGAAATATTACAAGCTCAGAAAGCACATGATTTAGTTTTAAAAGCAGAACTTTCATTAATGAATCAGTTAAAAGATTCACATACTAAAAGATTAGTTCTTACTAAAAAACAAGAAAGCTTAGAAGATAAGATAAAGATAAAAACAGCAGAATTATCTATAGCAAGAACAACAATTAGAACAGAAAATGAAACACAAAGAAAGATAGACCAAGAAAGAATAAATCTTTTGGCAGCTCAGAAATTTGAATTAGAAGCTCAGATGGAAATTATTACCAATCAATTAGATGCCTTCTTTCAATTTAGAAAAGCTATGGTTGAAGCTTTTGATAGTTCAATGCAGACTGGTTTACAAGAAGCGATTCTTGGCAATTTAGATGGGGGAGAATTAGTAAATAAACTTGCAGAAGATATGCAAAAAGCAGGAGCAAAAGCAATATCTGAAAGAATAACAGCTAGTTTAACTGGAGGTGTTAAGAGTTTATTCGGTATGGGAGACAAAGTAGCACAACTAACTCCTGAAGCACAGGCAATAAAAACAGCTCATGAATATCACATAGGAGAATTAGAAAGAGTACTAGAAGCTCACGCTACAGCTTTTGGAAATGATTATAAAAAAATAGGTGGTGTTTCAGACTTAGAAGAAATTGGTTTAAATCCAGATGGCACTCCTAAATTTGGATTAAAAGAAAAAATAGCTGGTCTTGGCGGAGATACACCACCAGGAACAGGTACAGGTGGAGCAGATGCCGCAATGGAAGAATTAAAAGAAGCAATAAAAGAACCTTTTAAAGGATTAACAGATTTCTTTGGTGGAATTTTTGGCAATATTAGTTCTGCTTTCGGTGGCATTGGTGGAGGTGGAGGAATTGGTGGATTCTTCTCATCACTATTCGGATTAGAAAGAGGAGGTGTTATAGGATTAGCAAAAGGGGGTATAGCAAGATACGCACATGGGGGTATTGCAAAACAACCAACATACTTAGTGGGAGAAGGAAAGAAAAATGAAGCAGTAGTCCCACTACCAGACAATAAGAGTATTCCTGTTGATTTAGGAAAATCAGGCGGAAATACAAACAATACAAATATTACAGTTAACATGGCTGATGGAAGTACAACTACAGATACCGATGGCTCCGCAGCTTTAGCACAAGCAATTGACGCAGCAGTTCAAAATACAATAGAAAAAGAACTTAGACCAGGAGGCGTACTAGCAGGAGGATAAGATGGCATTAGGATTTAGTACAGGATCATCATTTGGAAGCAGAACAATAATACCTGATAAAGGTATGAGTAGAAGTAACGAACCTTTGGTTTTTGTTGCAGAATTTGGAGATGGATACCAACAAAGAGTCGCAAATGGTATAAATAATTTAAAACAAGAATTTTCAGTATCTTTTGCAACTAGAGAAAAAGCAGAAATAGATGATATTGTTGGATTTTTTGAAAGTACCAATGGTGTTACAGCATTTGATTTTACATTTCCTGATACAAATGCAAGTGGCAATGAAGAGACAGTCAAAGTCTATGTAACACAGTTTAGTCAAAACTGGGATTATGACAATTTTTACACTCTTAGTGCTACATTTAGAAGGGTGTATGAAGCATAATGTCAGAGAATATTATAGTAAAAGACTTACAGAAACTTGACCCAGGTTCAGAACTGGTTTGTTTATATGAGTTGGAATATGTAAAAGGAAGTTTTATATATTTCATGTCAGGTCTTGATACTGATTTAACTACTGTTCAAATGAGAGATTATAATGATAATTCTCAAATTAATACTTATATTGCGATACCAGCACAATTGCAAGGGTTAGAGTATAAGAATGATGGCGCTATAGCAAGACCTCTTATAAGTATTGCTAATGCAAGTAATGCTTTTTCAAATGCAATTGGTACTATAGATTATGATTCTTTTCTTGGACTAAAGTTTATAAAAAGAACTACACTAAAAAAATACTTGCATGGAGAAGCTTCAGCAACTAATCCACCTACTGAGTTTCCGAGAGACCTTTATGTCATGGATAGAATAAAGGCAAAAACTAAAAGTGCTGTTCAAATAGAGTGTGTTGCACCTTTTGATTTACAAGGAGTAAAAATACCTGCAAGAAATATTTTACCAGATAGATGTCCTTTTATTTATCAAGGAGCAGGAGACCATGTTGATAATTTTAAAAAAGCACAAAGTGGTTGCACTTGGCATATAGAAGGTAAATTTAAATCTTCTGTAGCAGCTTTTGCTGATGGAACAGAATATACTGTCTATGTAAATACAGACGACGAATATATTATTCCAAGTAGTACAAGCTTTACACTTTATACAAGTGGATCGGTAACAGGAAACAGTTACTATAGAACAACAAAAACAATTACAAGATATAATGCTAACGGCACTACAAGCAGTGTTACAGCTAATAATTATTGGCAAGCAGTCGCAAATAATAGTGCACCAGGTACTCCTTCTGATGATAATGATGCTTTCAATAGAGTAAGAGTATTTTCAGCCTACTCTCATGGAACAGAGTATTTTACTTTTAGTGATGATAGAGATAATAGCTATGTTACTTTTACAGATAACACTGCAAGTTCATCAACAAATGGAAAACTTTTACTATGGAAAGCTACAAAACCAAATCAAAATTCTCACCCTGTTGCAGGTGGAGGTGTATGGGAAAGAGGAGATGGCTGTAGTAAACGAACAGATGGCTGTAAAATGAGATTTGGGTTTGCTCCTAAATCAGTAGGAACTGCAACTTCAACTGGTAAAGCTAAGACAAATACAGATGCATTAATACCTTTTGGTGGATTTCCAGCATCGAAGGCGTTCTCATGATGGAAGAAATTTATCTACACGCTAGTAAAGAAGCACCTCGAGAATGTTGTGGACTTGTTATACAAGATGGAAACAATGAAAAATATATTCCTCTTGAAAATATTTCCCCAAAAGAAGATGAGTTTGAAATGGACGGAAAAACTTTCCTTTCATATCAATTAAATTCAAAAATAAAATATGTAGTCCATAGTCACTATGGCTGGGATTGTCGCCCAAGCGAGGCAGACAAAATACAATGTCGTGAGGTAGGAATTCCGTATTTAATCGTTTCCTATCCCGAGAAAGATTACACAATTATACAACCATGACAAGAAACATTTATTTAAAAGGACGAATGGGCAAACTATTCGGAACACATCATAGACTGAACTGCAAGACAGTTCAAGAGGCTATGCATGCAATAGATGTGATGAAAGGAGGACTTCGTCAATATTTAATTGATTGTACAGAAAACGGAGTTAAATTTACAGTACAGAAAGGAGAAGATTTTTTATCTAATCAAACAGCAGGAATAGAATTAGGAAAAGATGATATAATTATTACTCCTGTTCCAAGTGGTAAAAAAGATGGTTTAAAAGAACTTATTATAGGAATAATACTAATCATAGTTGGACTTAGTATAGGAGACCCTGGAACTATGAGTAAAGGTGCTCAAATGTTAGTAACAGTTGGTACACAATTAGCTTTACAAGGTATAGTTAAACTAACTACAGATGACCCTGAAGAATTAGACGAGGGGCAAAATAGTTTATTTCAAGGGCCGATAAATAATACAAAATCAGGTATACCTGTTCCTCTTTGCTTTGGAAAAATGGAAGTTGGAGGAGCAGTAATTAATTTTGGTTTTACAGATTACAGAATAACAGGAAATCAAGGCTATACTTTTGTAAGCAAAGGTAGTGGTAGTGGCTCAGGTGGATCTGGCGGCGGAGGCGGTGGCGGAGGCTCTCGCGGAGGCGGAGATTCAGACTGGAGACAGGAGATAGTAAAATAATGGCGAATACAGCATCAGGAAGTAGCAGAGGTAGTGCACCATTAGATTCACAAGGAGTGAGTAACACTTCGTTAATTCGTGCACAAACCGCAGTTATATATGACTTACTATCTGAAGGCCCAATTGAAGGTCTGGTTGATGGAGTTGCAAGTATTAGATTAAATGATAATCCTGTAGCAAATGGAACAAATGCTACTATTCTTTCTCCACAAAGGTCATTCGATGCGAATTATGTACACAGTACAGGTGTAATTACTGACAACTCAACAGGTAATATATTTAGTGGAGCCTCTACAGGAGATGGCGAAAGAGAGATAGTAGTTCAAGGCGCAAGTAAAAGAACTACAGGAACTATAAGCACCACTGCAGGTAATAATATAGTTGTCTCTAGTAATACAAGTTTCTTTGCTTCAACAGATGTGTGGGACGGAGAAGGTATTCAACCAATGATTCGTATTGATGGGGCGGGTGATAATGGAGCCCAACTTATAGCAGGAATTACCGAACATATAAATAATGCAGCAGTAAGAGTAGACCTTGTCCCTATGACAAATACATCTGGTACTAATGCATATTTAGATTTAAAAGATACTATTGATAGTTTTAGTGGAAATACTGCAACAATAACAGCTGCAGGAGTTACTGTTGCAAATACTGGAGTACAGATGAGCAGTCCATTTAGGTCTGCAAATGCTGCTCCTTTATATAATTACGAAAATTTTGGCTTTGCATTTAGAACAGGTCTTCGTGAACAGGCATATTTACCAACACCTTCAGGTATAGGTAGTGCTTCTGTTGCTCACAATGTAAGTGGAGGTAATATAACTACTTCCTCTAGTTCAGGATATCCTTCAGCAAGTACTTTTGGTTTTAAAGAAACAACTGCTTATTCAGGTACTCCTCTAACAATTACATCATCACAAATGGGAGTAGGAAATGCTTCAGAAATCGACTTAGTAAAAATAACTCTACAATTTAATACTATGATTTCTCAAAAAGAAACAGGTAAATTAGGAAATGGATTTGCAGAATATAGAATTAAATTTGGATATTCTAGAGATGGTGGAAATAGTTTTACAGATGTAACAAAAGTAGGTAGACCTACAGTTTCTAGTAGTAAATCGAATTATGAAAGTAATGGTAGAACAAAAGATTCACAAAGCGGTGTAATAACAGCTAAAACTAAACAACCATTTAATCATGTATATAGTTTTGATATAAGTAAATATCAACCTTTTGATGCCTACAGAATTATTATTGAAAGAATCTCAGCAATAAATCAAAAAGAGAATAAATGGCAACAACAAAATGCTGGTACCGTAAAACAAATTGAAAATATTATTACAGATAAATTAACTTATCCTTATTCTGCATATGGAGCAGTAGTTATTGATGCAAAAGATTTTCAATCAATTCCAAAAAGAAGTTATGAAATTCGTGGATTAAAAGTAAAAGTTCCTACAAACTATTTCCCTATTGACGAAGCAAATACAGCAACAGGAGTTAGAAGAAGTGCGGCAGCATACACTAGAAATGTAACCTCAGGAGCAGAAGAAAGCTCAGTGCAAGACTGGGACGGTAATTTTAGGGGCGACCAAAAAACCTTTACAAGTCCTACTCATGCAAACTATGAACCTGTATACACAAATAATCCTATTTGGATATTCTATGACTTACTGACAAATCAAAGATACGGATTAGGTAAATACCTCGATGAAGATTTTGATTTTTCTAGCATAGATAAATATACATTATTTCAATTAGCAAAGTATTGTGATGAATTAGTTCCTGACGGTAAAGGCGGAACAGAACCTAGATTTACTTGTAATTTATATATACCTAAAGACCAAGACGCACTAAAAATATTAAAAAACTTAGCTTCTCAACTAAGGGCAATGTTGATATGGTTTAATGGACAAGTAACACTTGGAATGAATCAGCAAAAAGGTGCTATCTATACTTTTTCAAAAGCAAATGTAATAGATGGAACATTTAATTATTCAGGCACAGCAGGTAGATTTAGAAATAATCAAATAGCTGTTACATGGACTGACCCAGAAAATGGATATAAACAAGCAGTCGAAGTTGTAGAAGACCACGATAATATTGCAAAAACAGGAAAGATTAGAAGAAAAAATGTTACTGCATATGGTTGTACTTCACAAGGACAAGCAACAAGACATGGTAAATATCAACTACTATCAGAGCAACTTGAAAAAGAAGTAGTAACCTTCAAAACAGGATTAAATGGATTAGGACTTAAACCAGGCGATGTTATAAATGTTCAAGACTCAGATTTACAAGATATAGTTGCAAGTGGTCGTGTTACTACTTCCGCTTCTTCTACTACTACAATTATAAGAACAGATAGAGATTTAACTTCTTTCCTAAATAATGACGATAACTTTAAATTACATTTAATATATCCGAATGGTGGTGCTTATCTAACACAACCTTTAGCTACTATTAACTCTATAAATTATGTTCAAGGAGATTTAATACTACTTGACGAAGATGGAAATGCTGTTGATAGTCATGTGAAAGCAAGTAATTTAAAAGACGATAGTGGAGCAGTTGTACAAAATTTCTGGTCAGATGACCTTAGAATTGAAACTAAAGCAGTAAGTTCTTTTAATGCTTCATCGGTAACTGTATCTAGTGCATTTAGTTCAGCACCAAATGGTGAAGTTATGTACACAATCTCAGGAGAGACTGATGATAATGTTGTAAAAGCAGGTACATTTAAACAGTACATAATTACCAGTATCAAACATGAAGAAGGCTTAGAAGTAGGAATAACAGCTGCTGAATATAATGCAGATAAATTTGACGCAATAGATAGAGGGTGGAAAGTACCTGAATATCCTGATACACTATATAAACCACCCGCAAGAGGAGACGAAATACCAGCACCAATAGGGCTAACGGCTCAGATAGTACCAGGAAACTCTGGAGGCGGACTTAATGTAGGAGAGGGAGATAATGAAAACGATTTCTCTATTGTTTTAAATTGGACACACCCTACTACTCAAAGAACAGATTCAGAAGGCAACTCTCTAACTGATGTTTATGAACATTTACTAGGATATAATGTACAACATAATGTAGAGGGAATAAATGACGATAGAGATGCTAACAGAGAGTTTACAACTGTATTCTTAGATTCAAATAATAAATCAAATTATGTATTTAATAATATTGTACCAGCTTCATATAAATTTAGAGTTCAAACTGTAGCAACGAATGGTAAAACTTCAGGGTGGGTACAAAGAACTTTAAATTTCCCTGATTCTGCTTACTCAATATTTGGTCAAGGCTCTATAGCAGCAGGATTAAATTATTACATACAAAAAGGTGGTGTATTAACAACTGTTGTTGATGTTAATTCTACTAATGGTACTTGTACTTTTGCTAATAGTACTTATGTATTTACTCCACCTAATAGTGTTTCTCCTATAACTGTTTCAAGCGGTAACACAGCACAAACTGTTCAAGGAGATTTTAATAATCTAGCAGATGGAAGTAAAGGATTCTTATTATATGACTATAGTGATACAAGTGACCCTCTAAAAGCAATACACCTAGTTACAGATACAACTGCAGAAGATGCATCTTCAAGAAGCGATTCTAATACAGCACAATATGTTGCAAAATATAATTATCAATTTATGGCAAGACTGGGAGAGTCAAATAATGACTTAGTTCAAGCTACAGGAACAGTATCAGCAACAGCAGGGTCTCCCGAACTAACAGGTAGCAGTACAACTTTTACTAGTGACTTTACAGAAGGCGATATAATAGCAATTGATACTGCAGGAACAACCAGATTCATGGGAAGAGTTATTGAAATTGCAAACAATACTCATCTTGTTATGGATAGTAGTCCAACAAGAGCTTACAGTGGTAAAACGGTTCATAAACAAGGTTTAGTTATTGACCATCTAAAAGATAGTATTATTGGAGAAGTAGCAAACAACGCAGGAACATTTACATATACTGCATTTACAAATAAACTAAAAATTGATAACTCTAATGAGATAGCAGACAATACTGTTAATGCAGCCATAATTGCAAATAACGCAGTAACTTCTATACAAATAGCAGCAAATTCAATTGGAGCAGCAGCTATTGTATCAGATGCACTTGAAGAGGCTTCGATAGTAGCTAATACTATTACAGCAGCTTCTATAGCTGCGGGAACTATTACCTCTAATGAAATGGCAGCAAATTCTATTGGTAGTGTACAAATATCTGCAAATGCTATAACTACATCAGAAGTATCAGCTAACTCTATAGGAAGTGCAGCTATAGCAGCAAACTCGATTGCATCAGCAGAAATATCAGCTAACTCAATCGGTAGTTCACAAATATCAGCAAACTCTGTAAACGGTACAATTATTGCAGGCAACGCTGTAGGCTCAACTCAAATTGCTATAAACTCTGTAAATGGTATTATCATAGCAGACGGAGCCATTGACAGCGGAGGAAAACTAGCAAGTGCCATAATATCAGGAGCTAAGTTAGCAGATAATGCTATTAATGATTCAAGAATAGTGGCAGCTAATACTATAGATAATAGTATGATAGCATCAAATAGTATCAATGCAGTTTTAATTGCAGCAAATGCAATTACTTCTTCAGAAATAAAAGCTAACTCTGTAAATGCAGCAGCTATAATTGCTGGAACAATTACTAATTCACAAATTTCTGGTAATACAATTAACAGCGCAGTTATACAAGCAGGAGCAGTAGATACTAATCAAATAGCAGGTAATGCAATTACCTCGGCTAAGATAGCAGCAAATGCTGTAGATAGTGCAGAAATAAAAGCAAATGCAATAGGATCTGCACAGATAGCAGCTAACTCTATTGATACAGCAGAGATAGTATCAGGAAGTATAGACAACATTCATATTACTGCTGTAGGCACAGACAAACTATCAGGAACAATAAGTAATGCACAAATAGCCGCTAATGCTATTACAAGTGCAAAAATATCTGCAAACGCTATTGATACAGCTGAAATAGCAACTAATAGTATTACTACTTTAACAATAGCAACAGGCGCTGTTGGAGCAGCCCAGATTTCAAGTATCAACGCTAATACTATTAGCACAGGTACACTATCAGCAGCTAGAATAGATGTAGATAATTTAGTTTTACCTGTAGTCTATAATTCAGTTTCAGGAGCATCAATAGGAACTTTTAATAATAATACCATGCGTGTAAAATTTGTCGGGTCAATTGGAACTGAGCCAGGAATATATACAGGATTTGTAAGAGTCTTTGGAGGCAGCGGACAAGTAAAAACTTTAGAAGTAGTAGCTTCAGATTCTACATATGGTTTTAGTAGTGGTTCAACACCAGCTAGTTTTGGTATATTAAGTAGTAATTTTGAATATGATTCAGGGTCAGAAAATGGAGATAGTGACCAGATACCAATAGCAAATACAGGAAATGGATTTGCCCAATATACTTCTGGAGCAAGTAAATATTGGTCAAGAGTAGATAGATTTAATAGTACATATGCAGTAGCACAAATAAGTTTTAGTTTTAGAAAAACAAGTGCAAATACAGTAACAAGTAAATTATATGTAAATGCTCAGGGAGACGGTAATAGTAGAAGTTTAACAAGAGTAGAATATGCGTTCTACAGATTTAGTGAGAGTTAAAAATGGCAGTACATAATTTTAATAAAACTTATACATATGTTTCAGCAAAATATGTTGATAAGTCCGAGAGTGATAATACACAAATTATATCAAGTGTAAAAATAAGAATAGATGCCGTAGACCAAGCAGACTCTAGTAAAACTATAACACTAGAAGAGGAAAGGGCATTAAATTATCACAAATGGAAATCTGCAGATTCATTAAACTCTAGTTTTATAGCAGTTTCAAGTATAACAAATCAGAATATGATTGATTGGTTTATGGAAGGTGTGGTAGATGAGGAGCTAGACGCATTTCTTACTTGGCAACTTTATGGGTGGGCGGAAGTAGACCCAACTCAGACTACAGACTAACAGGGTACTTTAAGTTAAGACTTTACCCCCCAAAAATAGTTCTTGACATGACCTCGAGTTTTTGATATAATTTAGCATATAGGAGTATAAAAATGGCAGCAGGAACTTATGATATTGTAGTTGACCAAGGGTCAGACTTTTCAATACAAATTCAAATAGAACAAGACGGGTCAAATGTGAACTTAAGTACACATTCGGCACGAGCACAACTGCGCCCAACTCCTAGTTCAAACACAAAAACAGCAGACTTTACTTGCACAATATCTGATAGTGCTAACGGTGTTATCAAGATGGATTTAACTAATTTAACTACTGCAAATATAGTCGCTGGAAAATATTATTACGATTTAGAACTAGTAAATACAAGTACAAGCACTGTTACTAGACTAATTCAAGGCGTCGCAAGAGTCACACAGGAAGTTACACGATAATGGCTACCAAATTAATTATTACTCCTAATACAACATCAATTTCAGCCACAAGTAACACAACAACGCTTACGATATCATCAGCAGTTGGAGGTGCAGCCTCCGATGCTTCAGGTGTCGCTTTCTCAGGTGCTGTCTCAGGATTTGATGGCGCAAATAATAGTGTAAAAGACGCATTAAATTATCTTGCAAATAATTTTTTCGTTGCAACATCGGCTCCAACTGCAGGAACAACAAATCTAGCAGAGGGAGACTTATTTTATGATACTGATGATAATCAGTTAAAGATTTACCGTGAAACATCAACGGGAACATTTGAATTTGTCCCTATAATGATAGGTAACAGTTCAGCAGACTCAGACACGGTAGACGCAGGGAGCTTTTAGCTCATATAGGAAACAATCATGGCACAAACCATTAAAATTAA
>MDSY01039250.1_pt1 | contig 12832 bp, 11 predicted proteins | sample 811131 | NCBI WGS metagenome assembly MDSY01 (sample SAMN05326643, study PRJNA326480) | marine metagenome | isolation source: seawater | place: Atlantic Ocean: South West | collected 2010
CGGACGAGAACCCTAACGGTTCGACCGGAGCCAGCAGAGCTGGCGCAGGAGCGTCGAAGCGCAGCGACGACGACCCGAGGCTGGCCCAGCCGAGGGCGAGGCGCTCAGCGCCGAGTAATCCCTCTCTATCAGACAGCGAAGAACCGTGGCGCAAGCTGGTGTGTTTTTTCTGTGCAGAGGCCAACCGCCCTAGCTGGATATCCTCCTGCTGTAATGATGGCCATCCGCCTTCCCAATTCCGCCTGATTGATTCACTATGCCCTTAAACAGCTGATCAGCGCCCTGTCGCTGCCGCCGGATCATATGCACAAAGGGCGTAGGCGCGCTGGTATTCCCGTAGCGCGAGCAAGGAGAGCTAAGCATGAAAGCCGATTGGGATGACGCACCGATCCGAGTGCGCAAAAAGACAAACCATGTCGGAATATTAGTCAGCGTCGCAATGACGCTTGGCATCTTCGGCGGAGCCGCCTACATGGCCGAGTCGAAAGGCTGGATCAACCTGCAACCAGAGCAGGCCGCGCGAGTCACCATCGAACGCACCACCGCAAAAAGGCCACCGTCAGAGCCAACAGCTCAAGACAACTACGACGAGCAGGTAAACAGGCTGCTGCGTGAGTCAGCAGAACAGGCCCCTGAATCCACGTCTGGCACGCAGGCGTACCAGCAAGCCGAAAGAGCGCCCGTCACCCAGGAGCGTTCGAGCGACAGAGACAGAGCCTCCCAGGCAGAAGCAAACCTAGCAATACTCAATGCAGCGCCTTGGGGGAGTGGAGTGCAAAGCCAACCGCAGCAGGAATCAAGACGCGGGTCCTACGTGAATGTAGTGGAAGAAACGAAGCGCTCTTGCTGGATGTCACCTGAAGGGTCAGCGGCATGCAGGAAAGCGAGGCAGCTAATGCAGCAGGCGGATAGGCGGAGTTGCGAGATAGGTGGCAATCAGTACGCATGTGATAGGGCTAACCGTTATTAACTGGATTAGTGGCGTCAGATTGGCCTGCCCGAGAATTTGACGACTTGATAGTGAGCTTGTATTGAGTATGTCGGTAGGTGCCCCTTAGAACTGTGTTCTTTATATGAATATATGGTGGGAAAAGTGAGCGATCTAGAATATCTGGAAAAAGCAATAGAGCAGGAAAAGAATTATGAGGATGAAGAGGAAGAGACCGGGGGGCTGGAATATACGCGGTACGATATTACCAGTTACGGTATCGATTTTGATGTGGATGGTTTAGTTAAGCGCTTGAAGCGTGGCGATATATACATACCACCTTTTCAACGTGACTATGTGTGGAAAATGCCTGAGGCCTCTCGTTTCATTGAGTCGCTATTGCTTGGGCTACCTGTTCCGGGTGTTTTTCTCGCGCAAGATCAAGATACAGGAAAAATGCTTGTCATTGATGGGCAGCAACGCCTCATGTCTTTGATGTATTTTTATACCGGCGAGTTTAAACCGATTGAAGGTGCAAAAACGAAGCGGATTTTTAGACTGTCAAAAGTTAAAAGCAAGTATGACGGGAAGTCTTACGAGGAACTGGAATCGAAGGATAGAATTAATCTAGATAATTCAGTAATTCACGCCACGATAGTTAAGCAAGAGTCGCCAGCTGAAGATGATACGAGCATCTACCATATCTTTGAGCGGCTGAATAGCGGAGGACGAAAGCTTACGCCGCAAGAAATTCGAGTTGCGGTATATCATGGAAGATTGATTGAAATGGTGAAAGAGCTGAATGAGCTTCCCGCATGGCGCGAAATATTTGGACCCAAGAACGATCGAATGAAGGATGTAGAACTAATTTTGCGATTTTTTGCGATGTTGATTTATCGTGATAGCTACACCAAGCCGATGGTTGAGTTTATAAATATTTTTTGTGCTAAAAATAGAAACCCAACTGATGAAAAGTTAATGCGTCTCAAGAATGTTTTCACTGAAACGGTTTCAGTATTCCATCGAGCATGTGAAGAAAAGCCATTCCGTCCTGCAAGAGCATTGAACGTAGCGCTATATGAATCAGCAATGGTTGGGTTGGCTGAGCGACTGCAGAGCGGGCATGCAATTTCAGATGCTGAAGTTAGAGATGCTTATAATGGCTTGGTAACTGATGCGGAGTTCATGGAACTAATCTCGCAATCTACGTCGGACGTGAGGAATTTAAAAGGGCGAATGGACGCGGCCATAGACGCGTTTGCGAGATGATTTATGTACAGTCGTCAGCTGAATAAACAATACGAGCAGATTATGAATTTGATTAAAAATACATCTGCTTCATGTGGCGAGAATATAGAGCTTCAAGGGCACTGGGCGAAATACGTCTGTGTTCTTGCTGCTGGGTTTTTAGAGAACGCTTTGGGCGAAGTGTATATACCTATGGTAGGTAGTTCGGCATCGCCAGCGGTCTCGAATTTTACTCAGAAAGTTTTGAATAAGATACAAAACCCCAAGGCTAATAAGTTTTATGAAACCGCTAATAGCTTCAAAAAGGACTGGGGTGATGAGGTTGAGAAACTGTTTCAAACAGATCCTGCTGTAAAGGAAGCTATTGACTCAATAATGAGAATTCGGCACTTGATTGCGCACGGAAAAAATACCTCGGTTTCTATCGTTAAAGTAAAGGAGTACTTAGAGAGCGCTGTGAGAGTAATAGAATTAATTGAACGACAGTGTGGGTATCACGGGCAAAATTGAGCGTGCTTTGGCTGGAGAGGGTAAGTCCACCCTCTCTGTCAAAGAGTGGTTTGGTACCTATGTCTTTGCTAGCATGCGTAGTACCTTCTTGTATTTCTGCACAAAGTCGTCAGGAGTAGTCTCAGTGCCATAGAATAGCGCCGAGTCAAAACCATCGTCTGCCGTTAGTTTGGCTTTTTGCCTGATGGACTTGATTAAACCTTTCCCTACAGTTCTACCCGGCCAGTAGGGGATGTTAGCGATTTTTTCGCTAATCTGAATCTCTTTGCTGGTGAACCAGCTGGTCCTTTGTTTCTGTGTTGAGTACTTTATTACGTCAACATAGTTGTTTTTGTGGTTTTCAAAGTATATGTCATGCTGCCGAAGAAGCTTTTCTAGATCGGAATATGATAGCGTTCTTTCACCTTTCTCAATTCGGCGCGAACGCTTGGAGATCCATTGAGTCATTGCAGTGACTTCAAGGTCTGAAATGTCTGTTGTTTTCTTCAGTTTCTTTTTGTTGACCAAGGAGTGACGAGCAACATTTATCATGAATGAATATAAATCTTGCTGGTTTGTGCGATTGTTGAACGTATAACCATTCTTGTCTAGATGGCAAAGCATTGAAACTAATGCTGTTCTTTTGTTGCCATTGTGAAGGGCGTGATTGCAGCAGATGCCATAGCACAAGGTCGCTGCGTTAGCGATTGGGTCGTCATACTTAAGCTGCCCGTCATAGCCAGCGTGTTGCCTAGAAATGGCGGATTCGAGTAGACCATGGTCTTTTACACCCGGGGGAGAGATTGGGTCATCTGACTCTTGCGCATCAACCACTAGTCGTTCATGGATGTAAATGACGTCATCCATTGAGATCATTTCTATTTTAGACAAGCGAGCTCCTAAGCTATCAACATATCCATGCATGCAGGGACGATGTTATTTTGAGATTATTGTGACAGTATAATGAAAAACATAGGATGTCGAATAGTGTCGAGACTGAAGGCTTATACAGGCTAGAAAAGCTCACTGCTTGTGTTGTAAATCATGAGGTTGGCGTGGTTAGGTATGTATAGGCCTCAACCTTAACGGATTCGAATCCCTCTCTCTCCGCCAGACAAACAAAAAAGCCCCAGCGCAAGCTGGGGCTTTTTTGTTTGTGCGGTGAAAAGACGGACGAGAACCCTAACGGTTCGACCGGAGCCAGCAGAGCTGGCGCAGGAGCGTCGAAGCGCAGCGACGACGACCCGAGGCGCCCAGTCGAGGGCGAGGCGCTCAGCGCCGAGTAATCCCTCTGTGCCAGACGCGATAGATGCCCCCTGATTTCGTTAAGATTTCAGGGGGGCTTTTTCAGATTCGGAAAGTGTCGAAAGGGTTTAGCCTCAACGCTTCCTGCAAGTGATCCGGTGCAGGGTGTGCGTAGCGCATGGTCATTGCCAGCGAGGTGTGCCCCAGAATTTTCTGCAGTACCAGAATGCTCCCCCTCCAATCACGAACCGACTGGCAAAGCGGCGTAGTCTGCTGCCCCTGATGATCGCTCCCATGCTCCGCGTGGTAGCGCTTGCCTGGACGCTCTGCGTCCGTTCTCGCGCACGGTCACTGAATTCAGCGTTTGCGCACCGCCGGCTTTATGCCGCCTTGTCTGTCCTGTTTGGCCCCTTGTTCTCATCCTCCACGCACGTGATGATCAGTTCAACGCGGCAGTGTACTGCGTCCCCGGTTGAGTGCCGGGGTAATGACAAGGAGGCGATATGGCGGAGTCTGGGGCGGTGTGGCGCAACTGGTCGGGGTTGCAGCAATCGGCGCCTGCGCGCTGGTGGCGGCCGGGGAGTGAAGAGGAGCTGGTTGCGCTGTTGCAGGGTTCGACTGGTGAGGTGCGGGTCACCGGGGCAGGGCATTCGTTCAGTGCGTTGTGTCAAACCGCTGAGAACCTTGTTGCCCTTGACCAGTTAAGCGGGTTGGTTTCCCACGACGCTGGGCGGCTAACCGCGACGGCGATGGCGGGCACGCCGCTGCACGCGTTGGGGCCGCTGCTTTGGCCGCTGGGGCAGGGGTTGATTAATCAGGGCGATATCGACGCCCAGTCGCTGGCCGGCGCTTGCGGCACCTCTACCCACGGCACGGGGCTCGGCCTTGGGTCTTTCTCGGCGCAGGTGCGAGGCTTGCGCCTGGTGACGCCCGGCGCCGAGGTGATTGATGCCGATAGCGAGACCCACCCCGATATCCTGCAGGTGGGCGCCACCTCCCTGGGTGCGCTGGGCATAGTGACCCGTATCACGCTGCAGAACCGTGTGCGTTATCAACTGGCCGAGCGCGAATATCTGCTGCCGCTGCCTGAGGTGCTCAGCAACTTTGAGCAATTGGCGCGGGACAATCGCCACGCCGAGTTCTGGGCGTTCTTTCGCACCGACAAGGCGTTGGTGAAGGTACTGAACGAGTCGACTGCGCCGCCAACGCCCAAACCGCGCTTTAACCTGCCGGTCGACAAGGTGCTGGATATCACCTCGCGTATCGCCCACGGGGTGGCCGGGGCGGACGCCTGGATGCAGCGGCTGCTGACTGCGCTGCACTCGGAGGTGCGCCGCGTTGGGCGTTCGCACGAGATATTCCCCAGCCCGCGGGCGTCGCGTTTTAATGAAATGGAATACGAGCTGCCGCTGGCGCGCGGCCTTGAATGCGTGGAAGAGGTGATGGCGACGGTCAAGCGTTCATCTCTGCGGACGTTGTTCCCGCTGGAGTACAGGACGGTGGCAGCGGACGACGTCTGGCTGTCGCCGTTTTATGAGCGCGACAGTGCGTCCATCTCGATTCACCAGCATGTCTGCGCTGATCACCGACCGCTGTTTGATCTGGTCGAGCCTATATTTTGGAAGTACGGCGGGCGTCCGCATTGGGGCAAGTTGCATTCGTTGGATGCGGCGCGGTTGGTGGACCTGTATCCGCGCTGGGACGACGCTGCCCGCGTGCGTGAGCGGCTGGACCCGCAGGGCCGTATGCTCAACGACCATTTGCGCAAGCTGCTGGTGCTGCCATGACTATCCACGATGCCTATTTTGCCCAGTTGCAGGCAGCGCTGCTTGAGGAAGGCGAGCTGCGCCCCCGCCTGATCGTTGACCTGGATCGGCTGGATCACAACATTGATCAGGCCGTGGCCTTTGCGGCGCGTGCGGGTAAGGCGCTGCGGCTGGTGGAAAAGTCCCTGCCGTCGTTTGAGCTGCTTGATTACATCGCCCGCCGGGCCGGTACGCGGCGGCTGATGTCTTTTCATCAGCCGTTTCTCACGCTGGATGCCCAGCATTGGCCGGATGCCGACATTCTGCTTGGCAAGCCAATGCCGGTGGCGCTGGTGGAGCGGTTCTATCAATCGCTTACGGGCGCTTTTGAGCCGCAACGCCAGTTGCAGTGGCTGATCGGCTCGCCCGAGCGGCTCGAACAGTACCTGGGTCTGGCGCAGCGTCTGGGGTTGAGGCTTAACGTGAATCTGGAGCTGGATGTCGGCCTGCACCGGGGCGGCGTGCCGCAAGGCCGCGCGGGCGCATTGATGCTGAGTGTGCTGTTGCAGCGTATCGCGCAGCACTCGCAGCACCTGAGGTTTACCGGGTTTATGGGCTACGAGCCGCACGTGGCGATGCTGCCACGTTTGTTTGGCGCGCCCGAACGCTTGCTGGCGCAGGCGATGGGGATCTATCAGGCCCGGGTGCAGCAGGTGCAGCGTGAGGCGCCGGCGCTCTGGGCCCAGGCCGTGGCCGCAGACGGTCAGCCGCGGCTGACGCTCAACACCGCTGGCAGCCCAACCTATCGACTGCACGATCAGGAGCAGATCAGCAACGAGCTGGCGCTCGGCAGCGGACTGCTCAAACCCTCGCACTTTGACCTGCCAAGCCTGGCCGGGCACCTGCCTGCTCTGTTCATCGCCACGCCGGTGCTCAAAACGACTGGCGCCTTCACGCTGCCGGGGGCAGGGCGGCTGCCCGCGCTTATCTCGCGGCTGGCCGGGCGCGGCAAGCAGGCGCTGTTTATCTATGGCGGCAACTGGCTGGCCGACCCCGTATCGCCTGCCGGGCTGACGGCCAGCAAGCTCTATGGCAGCAGCTCCAATCAGCAAGTTTTACTGGCGCCGGCGGAGACGATGTTGCAGGTGGATGAGCTGGTGTTCATGCGGCCCACGCAGAGCGAGGCGGTACTGCTGCAGTTTGGTGATGTGCTTGCCGTGCGGGCGGGCAGGGTGGTCGGGCGTTGGCCGGTTTTTGCTGACGCATAGCCGCTCTGGCTGGGCACTTGCCCGTTGAGTCGGGGCGTTGTCGTCAACGTGCCAGCTCGACTCTATACCGCTGCGCCTAGCGGCAAAGCGCTCCGTAGTGTGGCAATCAGCTCTGTGAGTTTTGCGCTCGTTCACGCGGCTGACCTGCCGGGCTGTTGCCGGACAGGCCTTTCTTGCACCCTGCCTGCAGGACGTACCTGAGGGGGAGGGAGCATGGATCGCGTGGGGATAGGGTTTTTACTGTTGCTGGGTTGTGCAGGGGGATGGTGGGCATGGGGGCATTATAAGCCTCCGTCTGAGGCTGTCGCCGGCGTGGCGCCGGTAGCAGCTCCGCCGCCGCCAGCCGCGCCGGAGCAGGTTGCCGTAAGGCCGGATTACGACGCCATTGTTGAGGCCAAGTTGCGCGAGTCTGCAGCCGAGAATGCGTTGGCGATGAGCCCGCCTGCTGCCGAGCAAAAGCAAACAGAATTCAATGACCAAAACTATGTTGCGCGTCAGCCGGATAACATTTTGGAGTCGCGTCACATCTTGTCGCGAGCAGGTCAGCCCAGTACCGAGCGCCGAGCCGCTGACAGGCCAACTGGCAGTGCAACCGCTACCTTCGACTGGCGCGATGCACGGCGTCAGCGTAGTCGCTGGAAAACGCGCTACGAGTATCACAACGGTGTGATTGATACCGGCAGCTTTTGCCGCAATTATCGCCGCGGCTCCATTGAATATCGCACCTGCCGCAAGGGCGCCAGGGCCTGGCTGGCCGAGCGTTGTGGGGACGGCACGCGCTTGGCGTCTGCCCGGCAGCGGATGTATTGCCATGCACACAGCGGGTTCAGGTTGTAGTGGCGAGGTATTCAGGAGGCTTCTTGCAGGGTATATCGACGCGCCAGGCGGGCAGGGGACGGCTTGCTTTTCGCGCCGGATGAATTTAGCTTCTCTATCCGAAGCTAAATAGCCGGTCGACCAGCGCGACCCATCACACCCCCGCAAGAGGCGAGATCAACGTGAAAACACGCATTACAGAACTGTTTGGCATTGAGCACCCGATTATTCAGGGCGGCATGCACTGGGTGGGCTTTGCCGAACTGGCTGCCGCTGTCTCCAACGCTGGTGGTCTGGGCACCATCACCGGTCTGACCCAAAAGACCCCGGCTGACCTGGCCAACGAAATTGCCAAGTGCCGCGAGCTGACCAACAAGCCGTTTGCCGTTAACCTGACCTTCCTGCCGACCGTGAACGCTCCGGATTACCCGGGCTACATCGACGCCATCGTCAAGGGCGGCGTGAAGATTGTTGAGACTGCTGGCCGTAGCCCGCAGGAATACATGCCCGCGCTGAAAGATGCCGGCATCAAGGTCATCCACAAGTGCACCTCCGTGCGTCACTCGCTGAAAGCCCAGTCTATCGGTTGCGATGCGGTTTCCGTTGACGGTTTCGAGTGTGGCGGTCACCCGGGTGAAGACGATATCCCGAACATGATCCTGCTGCCGCGTGCGGCCGAAGAGCTGGAAATCCCCTTTGTTGCTTCCGGTGGCATGGCAGACGGTCGCTCGCTGGTGTCGGCCATGGCGCTGGGCGCCGAGGGCATGAACATGGGTACGCGCTTTATCGCCACCAAAGAAGCACCGGTTCACGAGAACGTGAAACAGGCCATCGTTGCTGCTTCCGAACTGGACACCCGTCTGGTCATGCGTCCGCTGCGTAACACCGAGCGCGTGCTGAACAACGCGGCTGTTGAGCGCATTGTCGAGAAAGAGAAGGCACTGGGCGATAAGCTGACCTTTGCCGACATCATTGATGAAGTTGCTGGTGTGTACCCGCGCATCATGCAGAACGGTGAGATGGATCTGGGCGCCTGGTCCTGCGGTATGGTTGCGGGCCTGATCCACGACATCCCCAGCTGTGAAGACCTGATCGAGCGCATCATGAAGCAGGCTGAAGGCATCATTCGCGAGCGTCTGCAGTCCATGCTGTAAGGTGTTCCACTGCCCGGCTCAGCCGGGCAGTGGTCTCTCTGGAGTACCCATGTCGACCAGCCACATCGATTGCAGTGTTGTTAAAACCGCCGAGATCATCGGTGAATGGTGGTCGCTGCTTATTTTGCGCAATGCCTTTCACGGCATGCGTACCTTTGATGCATTCCAGCGCCAGCTGGACATCTCCAGCAGTGTGCTCAGCGCCCGGTTGAAAAAGCTCACCGAGGCTGGCGTACTGCAGAAAGTCCCCTCGGCTGCCGATGGCCGTTCCTTTGAATACCGCCTGACACCGGCGGGCATGGACTTGTACCCGGTCATCATCAGTCTGATGCAGTGGGGCGAAAAATGGCGCCCCAACGGCAAGGGCGATCGCATGCTGCTGCTGGAAAAGGCCACTGGCGAGCCGATTACCGGCGCCGAGGTGCTGTCATCCAGTGGTCAGCCGCTCAAGGCCTGGGAGGTTCAGGTACTTGCCGGGCCGGGCGCGGACGACTATGTGCGTGAACTGGTTGGCGAAGATGCCGCGGTGTACGAGTACTGACCTGCTCTGGCGCGCCGATTCCGTTATCATTTGCCACCCCTGCCGCGCTCCGCGCGGCCATACCAAAGCTACAGGGAAGGTTTTTCATGAGAGCACCCTCTTTGCTGGCACTGGGTTTTACTGGTGTCTTGCTATCCATGCCGTTGCAGGCAGCCCCCGAATACGAGAAACGCGCCGATCTGAGTGAGCAGCTTGCCCAGTGGGTCAAGCAGGCATTGGGCGGCGATGCCTCCGCGCAGCGTGAACTTGCCCAGCGCTACTACGACGGCGACGGTGTAGAGCAGGACTATGCCAAGGCGTTTGAGCTTTACAGTGAGGCAGCAGAACAGGGCGATGCCGCTGCCGAGTTTTCGGTCGCGTACATGTACGACTTTGGCGAGGGCGTTGAGCTGGATGACCTTAAGGCTGTCGAGTATTACACCCGCGCTGCCGAGCAGGGTCATGCTGCGGCGCAGTTCAACCTGGCGTTGATGTATGACGAGGGTGAGGGCGTGCCGGTCGATGACCTGAAGGCCATTGACTGGTATCAGCGCGCGGCAGAGCTTGGCCATGCCGATGCGCAGTACAACCTGGCGATCATGTATGACGAGGGTGAAGGTGTGCCGGTCAACGACACACGGGCCGCCGAGTATTACCTGAAAGCTGCCGAACAGGGCCACGCCGACGCGCAGTACAACCTGGCGCTGCTCTATGACCACGGTGAGGGTGTGGCGCTGGATGACCGTGAGGCGGTGCGCTGGTACACCGCGGCTGCTGAGCAGGGCGACGCTTCTGCGCAATACAACCTGGCCATCATGTATGACGAAGGTGAAGGCGTGCCGGTGGATGACCGCCGTGCCATCGAGTGGTATCGAAAGGCGGCCGAGCAGGGCCATGCCGATGCGCAGTACAACCTGGCGCTGATGTACGACGAAGGGGAAGGCACCAAGGTAGACGATGCCGAAGCCATCAACTGGTACACCTTTGCCGCCGAGCAGGGCCATGCCAGTGCTCAGTACAACCTGGCGCTGATGTATGACGAAGGCGAGGGCACCCCGGAAGACAACCAGGCAGCTATCCGCTGGTATACCGCAGCCGCCGAGCAGGGCGAAGTCAACGCCCAGTACAACCTGGCCATCATGCACGATGAGGGCGAGGGCACCCCGGAAGACAACCAGCTGGCCATCCACTGGTACGGCAAGGCCGCCAGCCAGGGTGAAGGCAACGCCATGTTCAATCTGGCCATCATGCACATGAACGGCGAAGGTACGCCGGTGAATACACAGATGGCTTATATGCTGTTTGCCCTGTGTGCCGGCCAGGGTGTTGAGGGGGCCCGCAACGCCCGTGACATCGTTGCCGAAGACCTGTCCGCCAGTGAGGTCAAGCGTGCCCAGCGCGCTGCTGCCGAGTGGCAGCTGGGTGAGCCGCTGCCGACGCTGTGAGATTATTCACCGTGTGAATGCGCTGTATCACTGTGAACGGGGTCCAATCCGGTCGCAATTTGCGTACTGTATCGGACCCCGCCGGTGACCGCCTGGTCGCCGGCAAGCAATTTTCCGTTTTGTCATTTGAATTGGAGGTGGCTGCGATGGCTGCGTTTGAGGATATCAAGAAGGTTGGCGTGATCGGCGCTGGCACCATGGGTCGCGGTATCGTGATGAACTTCGTCAACGCCGGTTATCCGGTCACCTGGCTCGACGTTAACGGCGAAATGCTGGAAAAGGGCAAGGTTGAGATCGCTGCGGTTTACAAGCGCTCGGTTGCCCAGGAGCGTTTTGACGACGCCGAAGCTCAGGCCCGCCTGGCGCGCATCAGCACCACTCAGGAATACGCCGACCTGGCCGACCTGGACCTGGTGGTTGAAGCCGTTTACGAAAACATGGACCTGAAGAAGAAAATCTTCACCGAGCTGGACAAGGCCGTTAAGCCGTCCGCCATCCTGGCTACCAACACCTCTTACCTGGACATCGACGAAATCGCGTCTGCGACCCAACGTCCGACCCAGGTTCTGGGCCTGCACTTCTTCAGCCCGGCGCACATCATGAAGCTGCTGGAAGTGGTACGTGGCAAGGCAACTGCGCAAGACGTCATGGACGCCTGCCTGGCCGTTGGCAAGAAGATTGGTAAAGAAGCGGTACTGGCTGGTAACTGTCACGGCTTTATCGGTAACCGCATGCTGGAGAAATACTCCCGCCAGTCGCGTGAAGTTGTGCTGGAAGGCTCCACCCCGTGGGAAGTGGACCAGGCGCTGCAAGGCTTTGGCATGGCCATGGGCCCCTACCGCATGTACGACGTGGTCGGTGTTGACCTGGGCTGGCGCTCCCGTCAGCTGGCCGGTGTCGGCCGTGGTGAGCCGATCGTATGGCTGGACAACAAGCTGTGCGAAATGGAGCGCTTTGGTCAGAAGAGCGGCCACGGCTTCTACAAGTACGAGGCTGGCAGCCGTCAGGCGATCCACGATCCGGAAACCGACATGATGGCCCGCGAAGTAGCTGAAGAAGCTGGCTACACCGCCCGCGATGTCTCCTCCGACGAAATCGTTACCCGCTGCATCCTGGCACTGGTCAACGAAGGCGCGCGCATTCTGGACGAAGGCTTTGCCGAGTCTGCCGAAGATATCGACCGCGTGTACCGCTTTGGTTACGGCTTCCCGGCCGAGCGTGGCGGCCCGATGGCCTACGCTGACAGCCTGGGCCTGGACAAGGTACTGGCCGAGATTCGGGCGCTGGAAGCCGAACGCGGTGAGTTCTGGACTCCGGCTGCCGGCCTGGTCAAGCTGGCCGAAGCAGGTGGTCGCTTCACCAAGGCGTGATAGCTCAGTTGCCTGCTTTGCTGCAGGCAGCGCCATAAAAAACCGCCGCACAGGCTGGCTGTGCGGCGGTTTTTTCTTACCCTAATGGTGGGGAGGCCGGCTTCAGCTTCCTGTGTTCTACCCCGTGCTGTCGCTGAGCCCACCTTTCGCCTTCCCGGCGAGCCAAGGGGGGGCTGCTTGCCCAGCCCCCCAAAGGGAAGCGTTATCCCATTCCACATATCCTCTGCGAGTGCTCAAGCGTGCAGATGCGAGGCGCGATGTGCAGCCAATAGTGGTTCTATTGGCAAGGAGAGCAACGCAGTCAGATGCATGCTTGAGCGCTCGCCCTGCGGGACGTTCAGGCCGGGCTGCACTCTGCGTTGTGATTTCTCGACAGGTCCCGACATGCCTTCGAAACCACGCCTTGATTGCAGCCCGGCCTGAGCGCCAGAGGGCATGTGGAATGGACTAGCGCTTCCCTGAATCCCCCGGGGCACCCGACTACGCGGCCCTTCGGGTTCGCTGCGTTGCTCGATGTATCGGGGAGTCATAAAACTCGGCTCTTCGAGCCTCAGACATCCTATGACTCTTTTTCCCGATAAATCTGCGCTACTCGCCCGCGTAA
>MDSY01091961.1_pt1 | contig 12831 bp, 17 predicted proteins | sample 811131 | NCBI WGS metagenome assembly MDSY01 (sample SAMN05326643, study PRJNA326480) | marine metagenome | isolation source: seawater | place: Atlantic Ocean: South West | collected 2010
AGAGTAGAAAAAAGAAAAAAAGAAAAAAAACAAAAAAGACAAAAAAGACAAAAAGAGAAGATTTTTTTTTTATCTGATCACATTCATACTTAAATTTGAATTTCCTTAAAGGAAATCATAAATAATTTCTGAGAGAAAGAAGGATGGGGGACTTGCGCCACCTCACAACCGGACTGGTTCTACTAAACCAGAGACTTAGACGAGATGGTGTTGCAATAATGACCCTCCGGGATTTCATCCATAACTACAATGAAGAACTGGAAGACTACTATGATGAAGACTTTGGATCTGGGGAAAGGGTCCTTGATGACAAATATGGAAGTACTGTAGTCTTCTGTCTTGTGGATACCCGGGTCGCCCTGGAAGATGGATTTTCCGAGTTCATCCCTAGGAACATCAAGAAGAAGATCAAGAAGGCGGGGAAGTGGAGGAGGAACAAACTAAGACATCAGTGGTCCTATGCGAATCCTATGAATCGGGTCCAAGGATACATAGTGGTGAAGGACCTCACGAACATCCATCACACCGAGAAGACTCTTTCCCTTTCGTGTATCTGTTCTACAAGTTACACAGAACGAAGGGGTATTGGTGGAATACTGATGGAAGCGCTGAAGGAGTATGGGAAGGATATAGGGTGCAAAGATATCATTCTGGAGGTTGCGAATGAGTTTTCAGCGGAGGGGATGAGTGATAAATTTTGGGCGGAGAAGGAAGAGAAGGAAGGAAAGAATGAAAAAGATGAGGAAGATGATGAGGAAGACGATGAGGAAGACGATGAGGAAGACGATGAGGAAGACGATGATGACGAAGAACAATGGTATCCTGACGCAGACGCACTAGAAGTGCTGAGTTACGAACTATGGAGGAAGTGTATGAGGAAAAACGAAATGGGTCCCCCCTATTACAACCTTGATGAAGATTATATTGAAGGATGTATCAGAGAATACTTGATGGAGGAAACTACATCTGAAGAACCAGGAGAATTATGGAAGGGGAATGGTCTGCGGGTTGTCAATAAAGACGAACCTCAAGAAAACGATTATGGTGGGTTTTGGTACCAGAGAGGGAAGAGGAGTCAAATTGGACTTATGGAATTCTACGAAAAGTGGGGGTTCAAGGAAGACCACAATGTTCACTTGAACTGGGGGTGTTATGAAGAAATACCATTCCCCGCAATGAGACTTAATCTATTTTAGAGAAAAAAAAATAAAAAAATAAATTTTTTTTCTACCTAAAAATAATTATATAATGGATATTATAGTATGAATATGATGGGGTTTGAACGAATTTTTAGAGATATAAAACGTGGGAAAGGTGAAACCACCGTTTCTAAGAGTCCTAAAGTAAGTCCACTAAAAGAAAAAACAAAAGAAACAATAAAAACAATCAAGAAAAATACATCAACTGATAATTTTATGAAATATCAGTGGACTTGGACATTATAAATTTATAAATATATAAAAACAAAATAAGTAATGATACTATATAATGAAAGTGTATAACGATAGAATGGAATATGAAAAGGACGTAGAACTCATAAAAAACACCATTATTGATTTAGAAACAGTGAGTAAACATATAGATGAACTTTTTTATCAATGGAAAAATACATCTCCTGATTCCCCCTGGTATGATAACCGAGAAATGATGGAATCTAAAGAAAAAAACGCCGTAGAAACACTTATAAAAATATCAGAAGAATATATTAGTTCAGAATGGTGTGGAGAACATACACTTTTTGAAGAAATTTAAATATATACTATAATAAATGAGTAAAGAAAAAAACAGTATAATGGGAACATACCATACGAATCTTAGAAATGTAGGGTTATTTTCTTCTTTATCAATGGCGTTATTATCTTTCTCAGAAAAAGGTGTTTTAAAAAAAGATATCTCAAATAATGTATTATTCGGACTGGGTATAGTTTTTTTAGTAATATCATTTATTTTATCTAAAGAATTAAAGGATTATTCTGAAAAAAATGAAAAAGATATCAGTAAAAAACTTAATTATATAGCAAAGATTATTAATTATACATTGGTTATATTCTTAACAGTTGTAATTTATTCGGTAATACATCGTCTTGGAATATTTTAAATAAATAATTCTTCTAAAACCTTATCAGTATTTTCCAAATAGTAATTTTTATTTGAATTATTTTTTGTATACGATAGTTGTTCGCAAATTGTAATATATATTTCTATGAGAGATTTAACGTCTCCCATAGATCTATGTTCATCGGTGTTTTTAATATTATAACGTCTACAAAGGGATGGTTGATTGACACGGTCATTTGGTATTAGGTACCTTGCTAGAAGAAGAGTGTCAATATACATGAAACGTTTTAGAATAGAATCCTTAATTGATGTTTTCCTTGTTTTTACATTACCAGTGTTATAATTATCAATCATTTTTCGGAAGAAGATGAAATCGAAAGACAATCCATTATGGGCGATAATATATATCGGTCCTTCTTCACTATTATCTTCAATATACTTATATGTATTGAAAATCGCATCTTCCTGAGAGATACCTTCTTTAATAATATCTTCATCTGTAATTCCTGTGATTGCTGTTATCTTTTGAGGGACATATTTATAGTATATTCCATTTTCTTCCTTAGGTGTAATGAGTGTGCTATAGTATTCATTAATTCCATATTTTTGAATACCAACCTCAATCGTTTCATTATGATATGGGTTCAATCCCGTTGTCTCAAAATCAATGAAGAATAGATTCTTCATAATTGTCCAATTAACTATAATATAATTTGTAACTTTAAATCAAATTTATTTACATTTTGTGCAAAGGATATCTCCTGAATTTTCACAGCGGTTATAACATTCAAGTTCCTTACATAGTTTAAGACCAGAATAAGGTGCGCAAGAACTACAATTGCAATAATCCATTACAAAATCAGATTTATGATAATTTATACTTCTTCTACAATGACTAGAGTATGGACTTGTACCTGGACCGGTCCAATAATGAACATTATGACCATTATGGTCATTTGGTAGTCGTTCATTACATATCCAACACCATCTATGATCCCCACATATAACATAATTACAAGCATCTGGACGGAGTGTTTTTATTCCACAATGAGGACATTTCTTATATTCGTTATCTTTATCTCCACAATTTTCGCATTTAAACATATCGTGATTTAGAACAACCATATTACCTTCTCCATCGGCACACTCCTTATCAATGGTATTTACCTTAATATGATTAAAAACCTGTATTTCGTTTAGAATAGGGGGACAACACTCATTACATACACCATAATACTTTTCTTTTTCATCATCTGAAACGAGTTTTTTAAAATTAAAGGAAGGACCAATCATTTTCCCCTTCATTATTTCAACCTGTTCAATAATAGTCTTCATTTTCCTCCAAAGGTTTCGGTAATAATTTCTTTTAACGTATATTTCTCTATCATTGTTATATAGTGACATTACTTTTCCATGTTTCTTATTAAAAGAAAGGATTTTGTATAGATAATCTTTAGAGAAATAAGAATTACAAAAAGGACAAGTACATCCTGAAAATGCTATATCATTAATGGTATTATCTATCGTTTTATAGAAGCACTTCAAACATAAAATATGACCACAACATGGTAGTTTTTCCTGTATGAAACTATTATCGCAACAAATACTACATTCAAGGTAATTTTCAAATGTGTTTATTTTTTCTTTATTTGTCAATTGGCGAGATGATATTTGTTGATAAATACTATACTGATGTTCCCTGTTAAGGACTTCACAAAATTTAAGAGCAAGACCAATACTAAGTTTATTTTTTCCTTTCTTATCAAGGAGTTCCCTGAGTTCAAAATCCAGATTTTCACCAATCGTATGATATTTTCTTAGAGTCGCATAAGATACATTCACAAATTTCATTGTTTCTGTATATTTCCCATTACATAGGGAATTATAATAACATGCCTCGTTAATTTTGTCGTTCATTTTAAAGTGAAACACTTTTTAATAAAACCCGATATTTTTTTCAAATTTTTTATTGTTAATAATAAATGGATGAAATCTTCTCAAAAAAAAAACTACAAATAATAATACCTATTTTATTCGGTGTAATTTATTTGTCTGCATTTAAAAATGGAAAACAAACATGTGATAGATATTTTGTAAACTATTTCTTATATTTATTAACAAGTTTAGCAGTCTACTTTTATTCATCAACTGAATTAGATTTTGATATATCTGCCAACAGAATAAAAAGTCTCATAACAGCACTATTACTTTTCGGTTTAATATTTGCTCTTCAAATGGTTGATAATATATACATAAAACATATTATTTGGTTCTCCATAATAATAATACTAGGTATATTTGCTAAGAAATACCACGAAAAGTTTAATGAAAAAGAAGTAAAATCAGTCCTTAAGAAATTAATAATAGTCCTTCTTGTGTGTATTGGTATTGCTTTGATTTTCCCTCAGATACTAAAACCTAATTTAGAAATAGCGTTATTGTTTGGGTTATTAATAACCCTTATTTTGAGAGTATTAGATCAATTTGTATTTAAGAAAGATTATTCAAAGACAATATCATATTTAGTGATATTTATATTCTCAGCATTTGTCATGTATGATACTAAACGGGTTATGGAGTTTTCAAAAAAATGTGTAGATGGTAAAACAGGATATCTAAATAATGTTTTGAATATGTTCTTAAATGTAGTGAATATTTTTAACAATTTACTCCTTGTAAATGAATGAATATAAAGATAAATATGTGATTATATTTAATTATATAATATGCCTAAGAAATCAAAAGGTAAAAAAGTAGAAAAACCTTATAGAAAGGCAAATATACCAAAAGCGATTCGTGAACAATGTTGGATAGTTACGAATGGTAAGAATTTTGAATGTATGTGTTTTGTGAAATGGTGTAGTAATCTTATAAATCCATTTGATTTTCATGTGGGACACGATGTTCCAGAAAGCGAAGGAGGGACATTAGATATTAATAACATTAAACCGATTTGTGCCCGATGTAATTTATCAATGAGTGATAAATACACGATCAAACAATGGAACGAATTATCTAAACCCAGTGATAAAAAATGCTTTTCTAATTGTTTTTAAATATACCAATAAATTTGAAAATTTATTACTTAAATATTAAAATATTTTGATTCATCCATGTCTTCGGATGGAGGTAATCCACACAAAATGAGTGAAGTAGAGGGTTCTTCAACTGATGTAGAAAGAGGTGATTCACTCAGTGGTGAAAACGAAGTATTAGTCTTTACAACAGATGATACAAGTGATGAAAAAGAAGAAGGGGAAGGGAGTAAGTGTAGGAATAACCGTCGGTGTAGATTTCTTATCGTCCTTTTAGTTGTCCTCGCAGTCATAGTAAATTTATTAATTCTATTAAGTGTTTTCAACGCTGAACCTGGATCAGGAGGGGGTATAACTGCTTCTATACGAGGTGGTTCTTATTCAAAGAAAACATGTGTTAACTTTGATTATGGTTGTTGTGAAATCTATGATCAATGTAAGATAGTTACAACAAATGAACATCAACACATGGATTATAAAAAGATAAATCTAGATGTCTATGTTACATATGCACACGATTCAATTAAGTCTAATTGCGTAAGTTTAAGAGATATCGTAAATCGTTATAATCGTGTATATGGGAAGGATGATTGTGGAAAACATGGTTGTTGTCCTCCAATTAACATTGGATGTGATGATGTATTGCATTATCACATCAATGGTGGTAATAATCAAGGGTTGGTGGATACATACTTAGAAAATAGAACAACACTCATGTCTATAAAAGTCCCTAAAAATAATACTGAGGGGACTAATTGTTGGAATAAGGGTGGATTTATGAGTGGTATTACGCATTTTACAGATAAATATGAACATGGTTATCCCATTCCCGCTGAGAGTTGGAGTTTAATATCATATATCGTATGTACCATATGTTTGTGGTGTTTCTGCGCGAGTGTGATGGCGAAGAAATAAAATCATTTACACTTTACTGATAATTGGTATAATTTCTTCCTCTTTAATACCTTCATCTTTTTCTTCGTTTTCATTCGCATCTTTAAAATCATCATCGTTTTCATCATCAATGTCTAAAGTTGTTACATCTTCTAATCTATTATTTTTGTTACCCCCATATTTTTCTTGAACATAGTCTTCATCAATGACATTGTAAGATACAAATTCATTCATATATGCGCTCATCATTTTATCATTTGTAACTGATTGATATGCTACTGTATAGGAATTATATAATTTCATTAAAACAAGTAAAGAAAAACTCATGAAGCATGAAATCGTAGAGTTGCTGTGATAATCACTCTTTAACATACGTGCCGTCAGTCCTAAATTTATAAAATATAGGAAGCATGTAATACGTATCATGATATAATAATATTTATTGACTTTGTCCATGTAATTATCTAACTTCTTATCTTTTACTATAATTTGTTTCAAACCATTGTCTGAAAAATTATTATCAATATCTAAATATTTTACACACCATTCTTCTCTCAGGAGTTCTATAAGGTAAGTACAAACAAATGATAACATTGTGATACTATTCCAATAAAATAAAGATTTATGATATACTTCAGTTTTATCATAATTTTCTTGTAGAGAACACATATTATCCCCACAACTTTGGGGTATAAAAAGGGATAACATAGTTCCTGTAAGGATTTTGTAGGATTGTAGTAAAAATATACCACCAACCTTAATTCTTTGTTTAATATCTTGATCAATCATATTATAACATTAATAGATATTATTTTTCCTCTTTAAGTTTATCTAGAACTTGTTGTAGTTCTGCTATTTTTTTTTCTAATCTTTCAATACGAGATTGTTTATTATCTTTTTTACTAGTTTTACTCGCACCACCATTCATTACAGCGACATTTTTATATTTTTCTCCACCACCCATTTTATTATAAATACTTAATTCACCGTCCATAATATATTATTTAAAAATATTTTTTTTATAAATAAATATATGAGTAATAAAGAAACCAGAAAATTTATAGCATCTTCAGAATTATTCTCAGATTTTACTGTAGAGATATCACTTTATAATGTTGAATCTTTAGATGATATAATAAAGATATTTGTCACAGAGTTGAGAGATTGTCTAAATAAAAATAACTTAAATAATCTAGTTGAAAAATTGGATAAAAAAAGTTTCCATATACATGGTAAAACTATAGAAATGATACTCGTATCAAGTTATACTGATAGTTTCTTTATTTGTGATCATGAATAATTCTGAAAGAAGTGATCTATTTTTTGAATACTTGGTCTTTTATTCCCATCTATATTCAAGCATTTCCTCAAGAAAGATCCTAATTCTATTTCATTTTTTTCAATTACTCTCAGCGATTTAAGCACCTCATTACGACATTGTTTAAAAGTTTCCCCTGAATACCAAATATCACCCATCCACAATTCAATAATTGTTACAGCGAGAGAGTAAATGTCCGAGCGTTTGCCTAAAAGGTTGTCGTAGTTCTCTTCGGGTGCTCTATATCCCAAAGTTCCGTGTGTCCAATCGGTTTCCATATATTTCCTTTTGTCTTCAATAAATATGGCAGCACCGAAATCAATAAATTTAACATCACCTGTAGATCTATTTATGAGCAGATTATTTGTTTTAATATCCCCATGGACAATTTCTAAACTATGTATTGATTCAAGGGACTTGATAATATTTTTAATAGCGACTAATTTAAATTTCCGTTCCATTGTATAAAATATATCATTCTTATGTGGGTCTTTTCTTTTATAGGGTGTTTTTATTTCTCTTGACCAGTTCTCACAACTATCTATGAAAGAGAAACAATCTTGATACCCGTCACAATAATCCATGATGAAACATATGTAATGTTTTCCACATTCATTATGGTATTCACTATAACCGTGTACATTTACAGAGTTTTCTAACTTATTTACTTCTTCATGAATCAAAGATTGCCATACTATATCTTGAAAGAATTCATCGGGTGATTCCCAATATTCCATCATCTTAATAACTACATGCCGTCCATTATCTGGAGATACGTATGAATATACTTTTCCTGAAGCCCCTTCACCTAGGAAATTTTCTTCGGTTTCCTTAAAGTCATCAATTTTAATTTTTTTTAGTTTTATTTCTTGGGATAGGTAATCCATTTCTATAAAAAAAAACTTTATTTATGTTTCAAATTTGTTATTTAGTTATTAGTTATTAGTTATTAGTTATTAGTTATTAGTTATTAGTTGCTAGTTGTATATTTACTCTACATTTACCTTTGCCTTTGCATTCCATACCTCCATCTCCTTAGCATAACGTTCCTTGTCAGACTCATTCTTATCCTGGAATGGCTTCTTGTCTTCATCGGAGAGTTCTGCCCACATCTGACCAAAGATCTTACTGAGTTCACCGACCTTCTTACCTGGATTTGCCTTTGTGATATCGGCACGAATACTAGATGTGTAGAAGAAGAATGCCGTTGTCGGGCGCTTAGGTTCCCCCTCTTCCTTCTTCTTCTTCTTCTTCTTCTTAGTCACGGACACCTTACTGTCGTTGTCTTCCGCTGGTGGGGGAACCTTGTCCCCTGGCTTGAAATCTCCAAAGAGTACCTTCATGATTAGACTCATGTCCATTTCTTCAGAACCGACAATCTTTCCATCAAACTTCTCAAGAAGAATTGTCATCATATCTGAAGTGAAGTGGAAGACGTTGGTGTTGAACTGAGGATCCATAGTTGAGAGTTGGTGTGAGAGTTGGTGTGAGAGTTTTCCTTTTCTTTCTTTTCTTTCTTTTCTTTTCTTTTTTGTTCCTCTTTGTTTAATATGTATAATTCAATTATATGTAACTTTCAAATTTTAATCAATTTTTAAGTGATACTTTGATTATCCTCTCAAATAGGGATTACATTCAATGAATCATCTTTATCTATATAACCGACATACTTTAGATCGTCGCATGTATATACACTTGAATTACACGGGAAAGTAAGATAGTTAATACCCTCATAAATTTTGATAATACTCGTATCTTCCTCTTCGGAGTCATCTTGATTAAATATAATTGGTTCTTCTTTTTCCTCACATTGTTCAATTAGGGGATTTTCGCATATTTTGGTAAGACCGGTATCTTTCTCTATTTCTTCCATATGAAAGGAAATGTCATATACCTTTCCATCTCCTGTTAAAGATAGGTCGTATTGTGTAATAACTCCCATTTTGGTTTTAGTGTTTATAAAAATTTAAGTCAAATTTTATAATTGTATTATATATATATATAATGAATGTTTGTAAACATCCTAACAATACAGAAACTTTAAAAAAGGATTGTGATGGAAATCAGAAATATAATATATGTTATGGTGAAGGGGAAGATCATAGTAGTTTAAAAGAATTAGAAGAATATTACCATACATTAGAGAAAGATGCTGAATTAAATGAAGATTTAACAAATGTATATACAACTGGATGTTGGGAGAATAAAACAAATAAACCATTTTTAAAAGATTTTAATAAACTTGATGTACAAGACCCTATAAAATGTCTTATAGATGAAAATAAATGGATTACTGGAGACGGATATATTATTAAAAAAGGGGTAAATTCTTCTGATTTAAAAAATGAAACTGCAAGTAAAATAGATGTAGATTGTTCTCCGGGTTACGAAGGTGATCCCACTATAGAAATTGATCAATGTGAAAATTATAACAACTTTAAAGATGGTGATAAAGGGGAATATCAACAATTTATATTATCGGGGTGTAATAGATGTCCTTTAAAATATGGTGGGAATAGAAAAAATAAAGATGACAAGACATGTTATCAACAGTGTGGTCTAATGGGAACAACATTATTTGAAAAATCAAATTCAAATGATAAATTAAGATTCATAGATACAAAAAAAGAATTTAATAATGGAGAAAAACGCGCTGGATATTGTTGTAATCATGTTGCAAATTCACTCTCAATTGAAGGAATACGGGGAACTGAGAAAAAAAATAAAACCTCAAATTATTTAGAATGTCGTATTAATAAATGTAAAGATGGGTATATAAAAAACAATACAAAAAATTTTTGTTGTAGTAAAATAGAAAATTCTAAGGATGATATTGAATATTCGTGTAATAACAATTCAGAAAATACGGAACCAATTAATAAAGAAATAAACTTTTGTAAAGATGGTTTCTATCCTTTTTTAAATGAAAATGGAAAATATTCTTGTAAATCATGTAATATAGATAGTTATGTTCATCCAGATGCGAATATCACATGTGATATTAATGGTGAAAATATTAAAATAAAATCTGATTCCCAATATAAATGTTTGGATGATGGATTAACTTATTATAATGAATCTGATAACGGATGTGTTAAATGCCCAAATAATATGAAAATAAACGATAACTATGATAGTGATAAAAACGGTTCTAATATATGTATATGTAAAAATGAATTTCTAGTAGGGGATGATTGTTTTCAATGCCTTGGAGAAAATATGGATTATAATGAAGAATATCCTATAAACAATGATTCAAAATGTAAATGTTCCATTGATGAAAATACATTACCTGAAAATGTCCTACTTGGAGATTGTGGAGATAAAACATTATATAATGGAGATACATGTAACTTGAGATGTGACGATGGTTATAAATTAATGGGTTCGCAACCACGTTGTTTGGAAAGTAGTTTTGACAGAGGAACTATCACGTGTACTAAAAGAGATAAAAAAGAAGATGACATTACCGATGAAACCACCGGAGGAACTGTTGATGAAACTGTTGATGAAACTGTTGATGAAACCACTGGAGGAACTGTTAATGAAACGGTTGATGAAATTACCGATGAAACCACTGGAGGAACGGTTGATGAAATTACCGATGAAACTATGGATGATATTACTGATGAAACTCTTGATGATATTACTGATGAAACTATTGATGATATTACTGATGAAACTCTTGATGATATTACTGATGAAACTGTTGATGAAACCACTGGAGGAACTAATGTAGTAATAGAGGGATTTACGAATATATTTAGTTACATTCAAGTTAATACTAATACTAAGAGATTATTCTTAGTATTTTTATTAATAATACTTATCTTATATTTATGATAAAAAAAATATTATTTTTACCCTCTTTTCTTTTTCAAGCGAAATTATGAAACTCTCCAAGATTCATTTTTACACCCTTACTTTTCTTTTTCTTTTTCCTACCACTGCTTTTCAAAAGGTGATTCGTATTTTCTTTTGATTTTTGAGACTCTTCCTTAACGGTATCTTCGTGTCTAGAGTTATAGATGAAATTCAAGATTGGAACTCCTGAAAGTTTCCAGTAATTTTCATCAAGTAGAGTTCCTGGAGTGACATTACCATCACTATCGGTTGCTAGAATAACACATTTTTCCCGACCGGCTATAAAACCTTTACGTTTAGGAGAATCTTCTCTCAAGTAAAATGACATCCAACAATATTCACAGTTCCAGTCATTTTCATCCACACGGATATCTGCCCACCCCCTACTTAGTTTCATACTACACGACATACATTTTGTAAGGCGGGTTTCATCTTGTATCCATAAGATATCCTTTTCATGTTGATCCATACCAAACTTCTGGACATCTTTCTTTTGTGGTAATGGGTTAGGCCATGGCGTGTTATCTGTGCATGGCCAGCATTCTCGTTCCATAACCGAAAGATTATGTTCTCTGAATTTTTTACGATGATGTTCTGGAATTTCAGACATTGGTTTACCATAATGTTCATGGTAGTGATAAACTTCATGGGAAGGGAGACTTCCAAATGTCATGATATCACATTTGGTACAGAACCAATGTTCTTCGTGATCCAAACCACGCATGATCACCCCTTTCAAATGAAGTTTCCTACAACCATGACATACCTTTTGCTTTTTGAATAAGTCCTTACCAGAAATTTTGGGTGGTTTGATAGATTTTTCCGATAGTTTCTTCCTTGCTCCATTCTGTAGGATCCCATTTTTGTCTTTGACTTTGTAGTTTTCTTCTGGAAGAGCCTCAAGTGTATAAGTTTTACCTTCTTTTTCTATTACCTTCGCTTGTATCATCTTCTTGTTTGACTCTGAATACCATGATACCCTTTCACCTACTGATCTCCCGCTATTTCTCCAGGAAACTATGTAAAGCACTTCTGCCAAAGTCTCTATTTTTTCTCTTCCATCAAAATCAATTTCCATCTGGTTATACTTATTTAATGCTTCGTAAAACTTCTTATTATCTTCAACAATCTCCGGGGCATTTTCACCATACTCCAACCGTGGTTCATGGTGTCCGTCTTCAATTATTCTTCCTTCAAAAAACTCCTTTGACCACACCAAATGGGAGAGAGCTTCTTTCTCATGGACACTCGCATGAGTCTCAAACAACGCGAGTGTTTTTAACCATGGGTCCCTTTCTAGAGAACATTTACGGCAAACCAGAATGCCTTCGGGGAAGAAGATGGAACCATAGTCGTTCCCTGGGTGTTTGTCTTCATCGTAGTGACCGGCGCAAAGTATGCAACAGTATGTCATTGGTAGTTGGGTTTATATACCCAATAAATTCAATATTCAAATTTACCAAAAAAAATGCCTCAAATGAGGACTTAATTCGCTAGTGACGGGATTTGAACCCGCGCATCCTGTTTTCACAAGACCTACCTCCCAGGGACACCATACATTCCCAACATCTTTCATACACTGACACCCGCTTCGGAGCATCTCCCCACCAATGTAATCTCAAGAGACCCTATCCACACAATCCAATCAAGGCGTCCCAAGAA
>MDSY01072034.1_pt1 | contig 12828 bp, 13 predicted proteins | sample 811131 | NCBI WGS metagenome assembly MDSY01 (sample SAMN05326643, study PRJNA326480) | marine metagenome | isolation source: seawater | place: Atlantic Ocean: South West | collected 2010
AAAAATTTTGTGGAGAACAAAAGAGGCTTTTTCGGATGGTGTTAGCAGTGTAAATAGATCATGGTTTGAAATTATCAACGAAAATTTATTAAACAATACAGATTTGTTGATGGAAAAAAAGAACAAAGAGCTTACTCTAGAGCAAAATTATTACAAAAACATATTTAACAGTTACTATTCTGGGTGTGAAGCAGTTATACCATATTACTGGATGCCTAGGTTTATCGACGCGGATGACGCAAGTGCCAGAACACTTAAGATATACAATGAGACGGCTCTCATTTAAAATGGTATGATTGCTTTTGCTTAATAGACTAGTGCGGCAACAACTGGTTGTTTTTTAATTTTGAGCGTCTTTCCCATTGTGGTTCTATAGACACTATCCACATATGTTTTTCTGTTTGAAACAACGCATTCACCATACCACGATTGAGATGTGACAATTTTGTTTACCAGAATACATTTTCTTCTACGTGCTGGAATATGGGAAAGTGGATTTATAAAACTCCATCTTTCTTGAGTGTAATTGCAAAACATAATAACTATGCAATCCATCAACATATGATGCAAATCACCCCAACGAGCACTGTAGTCGTGGATCATATGCATTGGCAAGTTTTTTTGAAGCTCCTTCGCAAAACGCACCGCAAATCTTTTTTTGGCAATATTATTGGAAAATTTAGTTATTGTAGAGTGTTTACTTTTTAAATTTGCACAGGTGTGGGAAACGTTTTTGTTGAGCAAAAACAATTTGTGAAATTCTGAGACACTTGTAAAGTTATGCATTATGTTAATTATTATTTCGTTTGGTAAACTAGTAGTTTGCATTATTTATTATTGTTATATTAAGTTAAGTTTATATAACAATAATATCAATGGTTATATTGTTATATAATTAATAACAATCTTATTCAATTTTATTTGAGTTAACTTTTATTAACGTAAAAAATGTGCTTAGAATGAAGATCCGAAAAAGGACCCACCCAATGTTTCGTTTGCAGCCATTATATTGTTTTCTGGTTGAAATTGCTGAGGAGAGTTGTTTACCAATTTATCTATATCTGTACTTTGCCCCATAGTTTGGGGAGGTGGATTGTTTAAAACAGGTAATGTATATTCGCTCAAAGATTGATCATTTTGTGACGATACAGGAGTTTGGGTGCCTGATATTATCATTAAAAATCTATCAACAATAATATTCATTTTTTCTCCCAGTTTAGTTTGCAAGCTTAAAATAATTATAAGAAAACTGATAATGCAGTTTAAAACCGAAAACGATTCGTATTTGGCTTCACTGTATGTTGGAAAGTATGTTATTACTCTGTGAATGAAAAATATGCCGATAAATATTATACCTACCTGGGCTAAAATCTCAACAAGTATCTCTAAAGAGGCTTTAGTTTCGTCGGCTTCGGGAATTAATCTGTGAATAGATTTATTAAGCAAAACTACTGGCAAAATAGCTAAAAGCGCGTATTGAATGGTATTTGTCATTTCTTGTTTTGATTTATTATCGAAATTAAATACATGTGAAATAAATCCTTGATCTATCTTTGTTGTTTCTAACATATCAGAAGGTTCATCCATAATATAAATAGAGAGATATAAAAATATCTTCCATATATTATTATTATTATGGGAGAACAACAATACATTGATTTGATTAAAGACATTATAACCAATGGTGAATATATCACAGGTAGAAATGGAGGAACAATTGCGGTTTTCGGAAGATCAATGCGTTTTTCACTAGATAATAACACTATTCCTATATTAACATCTAAAAAAGTAGCTTGGAAAACTTGTATAAAAGAGTTGCTATGGTTTATTAGTGGCAGCACAGATAATAATAAATTAAAAGCAGAAAAAGTACATATTTGGAATGATAATGCAAGCAGAGAATATTTGGACTCTATTGGTTTGCAAAACCGCGAAGAAGATGATTTAGGACCTGTTTATGGACATCAATGGAGACATTTTAATGCACCTTACACAAGCTGTCATAGTGACTATACTGGCAAAGGTATAGATCAGCTTAATTGCATTATTGAAACGCTAAAAGATAAAGAAAAAAGAAGCTCGCGCAGATTGATATTATCTGCATGGAATCCATGTCAATTAGATGAAATGGCCCTACCACCCTGTCATGTATTAGCACAATTCAATGTAATCAACAATAAACTAAGCTGTGCATTATATCAGCGAAGTTGTGATGTTGGACTAGGTGTTCCCTTCAATATATTGTCTTACAGCGTACTTACACATTTGCTGGCCAAACACTGTGATTTAAATGTTGGAGAATTTGTATATTTTTTAGGAAATACACATATTTATGATGACCATGTTGAAATGCTAAAAGAACAGCTTCATAACACCCTGTATAAATTTCCAACCATAAACATTAAAAACAAATACGACAACATAGAAGATTACAAAATAGGCGACTTTGAAATAAATGATTATAAGTGCAACGCTAAGATTTATATGAAAATGCGTAAATGAAATGAAAATAATATGTTTTTATTTATCATTAGTATGAGTGGAGCTGCAGCACTGTCCGCTGCCAGACGTAGACGAACAAAAAACGTGGAACCCCCCAAAACGCAAAACACACCTAACATCAACAATATTCAAGCTTCAAACATGGAAGATAAACCGTTTGTTCCAGTTGTAAGTATTAAGGAATCCATCTATTTATTAAACAATAAATTAGGCATGTTACAGCAGAACATAATGATTTTAAACAATAAAATAAGCACCAACAATAATGATGCAATAGAAGCTTTATCAACTAAGTTAAATGACAATGTGATAGCTACCCAAGTTAAAATCAATATTTTAGAAAAAGAGTTAGCTTTTACCAAAGAAAAATTAGACGATGCAAACACAACCATTAGCATGATGGAAAAAAAAATCAATTCTTTTGAAGAAGAGCAACTTGTACAAAAATCGTTTCTGAACAAGATGCAAAGTTTGGTTTTGTACACAGAAGATGATAAAAACATGAGTGATGATGATGATGAAATTAATACTATATCTGACACGTGCACGGATGAATTAAAAATTGTTGCTACCAACTTCAACACACCAAACATTACTGAAATAGAATTAAACAATTAATTCTTTATTTTTTGATTCTTTTGCTTTTGTTTCTTTTGCTTTTACTTGTTTTGCTTTTTTTGCTTTTGTTTCTTTTGCTTTTGTTTCTTTTGCTTTTTTTTCTTTTGTTTTTGTTACCTGATGCATTTGGAAATGGTTGTAAATATATCATACCACTTTGACGGTCAATACTTAAATGATGCATTGGTGTAACATATCCATTATATTCAAATGAAACACTAAGATGAGGAGGATTTGGATAAGTTTCATGTTCATTACCTTTAATATTAATTTTCAAATCATCTATATGCGAACCATAATAATTGTAAAACCAGTGTGCAATCCAATCTACATCACCATCATATTTTTCTCCATTGTGTGGTATAAGATCAACCTTAAACTTTTTTTCAATAGACACCTGTACTGGTACTGATATAAATATGGACTTATGTGCTACCATACTCTCTATATATATCAGTAAATAATAAAATTGAATTCAAATCTGTCTTTAATAATAAATTGAATCAATATAAAACATATAACATATAAACCATATGTTTTCTGTAAAAATAAATGAAACAACCAGATGTTTATCATTTGTGGGAATTTTTCGCAATTTGCACAAATTTTGTGAATATGTCATGTTAGATTGTAAAAAAGATGGTGTCTATATGGAAGGAATGGACGCAACAAAAAGTGCCTTGTTTAAGTTACATCTTTCACATGATTGGTTTGATAACTATGAAATTGGTGAAGATGATGTTGAGTTAGGTCTAAACTGCAATATTTTATCTAAAATATTTAGTGTTTACAATGATAAACAAACAATAGAAATCAAGTATGATTCAGAGGTAACCGGAGATGTATTAGATGTTATATTTGACTCCAATATTGATTTTATGAAAGAATTTAGTGTTCCTTTGATCGACACGTTCGATGAGAAAAAAAATATCAGTGTTATAGAAAGCGATGCTGAGTTCCACATTGAAACCAAAATTCTTTCGCACATTATAAACGAACTGAAATTGTTTGATGAAGATATTCATGTTGAATGTAGTGAAAAACACATAGTATTTAGCACATGTGGTATAGATGGAAAAATGAAATGTGTTTTATATGATGATTCAAACGAAACAAACGATAAGGTTAATGATTACACATGCATTGAAGATAGTGTTGTGAATATTACATACAGTCTAAAAATGTTTCATATATTTTGCTCATTCGAAAAAGTATGTGAAGAAGTTGAATTAGCTTTCACTAAAGATATGCCTATGAAAATGGAGTACAAGCTATCACACAATCTAGGTTATTTATCGTTTTACTTAGCACCTAAAATGTCTGATGACGATGACACATGACAATGATAAGTTCCAATAAGTTATAGTTTTAATTTAATCTTTTTTAATGAGTGTTTTATAAAAGTTTGTATAAAATATATGTAAGAAGATTAATTAATACAACTTAAAGATATTTTTTTACATAGATTATAAATAATGTCGCCTGTAACTGGTAGAGTGAAATGGTTCAACAGCCGTGCTGGATATGGTTTCATTACAATCGTGTCCAACGAAAGCAAAGGAGAAGATATTTTTGTACATCATAGTTCTTTGCGGTGCCAATCTGAGCAATATAAATATCTAATTCAAGGCGAATACGTGGAGTTTGTTCTTACCGAGACAAACGACAGTCAGCACAAGTTTCAGGCAGATAACGTAATTGGTATTATGGGAGGTAATCTAATGTGTGAGACACGCAATCAGATGAACAAACGTACGCCTGGGGCTACTAATAATGGTGGCAGGACTCGCACTACGCGAACAAAAGAGGCTGAGCTACAAGGATGAAATTAAAATTAAGATTTATTTAGTTACCTGATATATTATTTTTATATTTGTATATAATTAAAAAATACAAATATAAAGAATAATTGTATTAAATATTATATATGCCTAGAAAACCGAAGACAACAAATCAACCAATATCATCAGTAAATTTAACTACAGAATGTACCGAAAGCATGACCACACCTGCAAGTGAAGATAGTGTCAACACAGTAGATAACGTAATTGTAGAAAACACGGTTTCCGCAGAGACTTCTGTAGATAACAACGAAAAAGTAGAACAAGAACTGGAAACAGACATGATACAACCTGAAAGCGCTATTGATGCTCATTTCAGCAACATTTTTATGACGTTAACGGCATTTAAATCGTCGATTGCTAGTTTGAACCACCATATAAAACTGCTTGAACGTGAAATGAAGCGAGAGCTAAAAGGTTTTAACAAACGTGTCAAAAAAGATGAAAAAAAAGTAAACAGAAAACCATCAGGATTTGCGAGACCATCCGATGTATCTAGTGAATTATGTGATTTCATGGGACGAACCATAGGAACTCAAATAGCTAGAACCGAAGTGACTCAATATTTAATTCAGTATATAAAAGAAAATGAATTGCAATTTCCAGAAAACAAGAAGGTTATTGTTCCTGATGCCAAACTAAAGAAACTGCTAGGTGTGGATAATGAAACAGAGGTTACGTATTTTAATTTGCAGGGTTTAATGAACAAACATTTTGTACATTAACTTTAAAATGCCTATTATTTATTACATATTTTAATTTCAAAATATTTAATGAACAAACATTTTGAAAATATATTTGATACTTTACACCTTTGAAACTTTAAAATGGGACAAATATTTTTATTTAAATATTTAAAAATAATATTTAAATATATACATGATATTTATAGGACAAAAAGGGCAAGATAAATGGGTTATTAATACAATTTTCAATTATAAAACTGGTGGTTATTTCGTTGATTTAGCAGCGACAGATGGTGTTGCTATAAATAATACTTTATTATTAGAAACGAAATTAAATTGGGATGGTATTTGTATTGAACCAAATCCAAAATATTACAATAAATTAAAAAAAAATAGAAATTGTAATGTTACAAATGTTGTTGTTGATAAAGCTAATGATATTGAAATAAAATTTAGAATAGATAATGGAGAATTGGGAGGTATTGTAGATATTGATACAGATAATAACGAAAAATATCGAGGTAATCAATTTAAAAATGCTACAATACTTAAATTAAAAACAAAAACTCTTGAATATGTTTTGGATAACTTTAATGCTCCTAAGGTTATTGATTATTTAAGTTTGGATGTAGAAGGAGCAGAAGAACGTATATTACGTAATTTTCCTTTTAATAAATATACCTTTCTTGCAATGACAATAGAGCGTCCAACTCCTGAATTAGAAAAAGTTTTATTTGATAATGGTTATGTTTTTGTAATGGTAAGTAAAAAAATGCCATTTGATACATTTTATGTTCACGAAACAATACCCAATTTTGACCAAATTGTTAAAGAGCCATATACACCTACTCCCCGAAAAGATTGGTGAAATTAAATATACTATTATATTGTATATTTTTGTCCCATTTTAAAGTTTCAAGGGTGTAAAAATATATATTGTTTTGGTATTTTTTCTACTTGCTTTTATTATTTTTAATAATAATATATGTATGATTTATTTTCTACTGTGTGTTTTTCTTACCACTTTTTAACGTAGTGCGTTTTCTTAGTTTGCGTGATTTGCTACTACTTTTTGTTCTTTATTTACGGGATGTTTTACCTCTGCTTGAAATACCGCCACCGGATTGTTCGTTCTCAATATTCTTGATAGGTATAATGTGGTCAATATTATCCATACCGTCTTTTAGAGCTTTGATAGCTATCATGAACAGCAGCACCTTTTCCTTGGTTTCCTCATCCATCGACGGGATTTCCTTGATCATCGCTGACATCAGCTCGTGAAACTCGTACAGCTTTAGATTCAGCTTGATCTCCTACTTCACAAGGGCTTCGGTCAGTTGTTTCGTCGCCCCAATCTTCTCCAGAATCTTATTCATTTTGGAGTGTTCGTTCCAAGGTGTAGGATCGCCTCGGGAGAAATCGTCCTCGCCTTTCAGAATGTCGAAGATATTCTGTGTGATGACATCTTTGTTCTCCTCGACCCACTCACCGGTCAGGAAGTATTTCTTGAAGTCTTCTATTTCATCGTCTATGATTTCAACTTCAAATATGAATTTCATTAACGGGTATAGGTTTTCAACTTTCTCATTTAACCCAGATATATTTTTATGTTTTGTTTTTCTTTGATTAGAATTATGTTTTATGAGAAAATATGTTAAACATAACCAAGCATTATGTTTAACTACATGAATAGTATTAAATTTGTTCTTGGACACCAGTGTCCCAAAGAAACATTATACACAGAATACAAGGAGTTTTGCTTACAGGTTCAGGCAAACCTTTTTTATACCGAGTCCGAAATATTGACAATTTTAGAAACCGGTGTACTTGCAAAAAATTATAACTCATTGATTTATCAGTCATTAGACATTTATTTTGCAAACACGTTTCCTAAAAACATTGTGGCTTTCTTGAATGCTGGAATCAGCGGAGATTTGTATTTAGGTATTAACGATGATGGTGAAGTTACTGGTATACCTTTTTTAGGGTCACCCAATATTACAACTATTAAAAAACATATACACAATAATTTATCCAACTACATTGTGAATTATCAAAATATTAAAAAATATGTTGATGCAGAAGTGTGTGAACTTGGTGTAAATAAGTCATTTCTTGATAATAGTGTTTTAAATGATCTCATTTTAAAATACAAAACAAAAAAGAAATTAAAACTTCAAAGAAAAAAGAAATACGAATTTCAAAAACAAATATGGTTAGCCAACACATCTATCTATGAAAAAAAAATTGTGGATTTAATAAACAGCGAACCTTGTAGGAGCGAATTAAAAACATACATAACTGAACAATGCACTAATGAAAGAGTAAAAGTTGCGCTAGTGAATGAACTTAGTTCACCAAATAATATAGCAATTACAAATTATAATAGAGAAGATATAAATTCTATATTAAGTTGGGGATGCAAATTCAAAGACGCTATGCTAGAAGAAATGATGAAACTGCGACCTAAAAAACCGCAAACAACAATAAGAATACATCCAGAATTGATTTTCAACAAAATTTCTCCTCTACGATTAAAATTTATAGAAAACAATCCCACTTTAAAGTATTATATAATAAGAGTACATGTGAAAGCAGTTAGAATACCTACCGAAGTGTATTATGTTGAACCTTACAACAAAAAACATAAATACAAAATACGTCGACTATCGGGGAATGAACCCTATTGCTCGTGCTTATAAACCGAACAACTATTAGCATTTTATCTGCTAATTATTTTATTTATATGGTTTTGTCATGTATAAGTAACCGTAACAAACAAAAATTTATCTTCTCCTACGAGTGCGACGGCGTTTCCTTAGTTTTCTGCGTGATTTTTTGTCTCTTCCAAAACGGTTAAACTCTTCAACAACTGGTAAATCTGCATGTTCTGATGAAGACTAATATAGAAGAGGTGACAAAACCAACGGCGGCGGGCGCGGCTCGTCTTGTACAAATTTTAACAGGTTTTGTATTCTTATGTAGAAACACTAAACCAAAATATTTGCCTGAGCTTGTGACAAATATCCTAATGCAACCATATCAGAAATTAGCGTTTTCTCACACCTTCTCATAAGTTTATTGCTCGTATTATCGTAAGGAAATAAGATTTTATCAAGAGTACATATTACGTCCCATAAATCATCACAACCAAACTCGTCAATAAAATCAAGGTATATGTTGTAGTTTTCAAATCCTACCATCATACAGCGTTGAATATAAAATTCATAATGTTCTACTGATAAACACGCCCGTCTAACATCAAAACTGTTCCATAATTTTCTTTCATTAACTGGTGTGTATTTTTTAAATGCGTATGTTGAAAATCCGAACGATCCTTCAGGATTGTCATATTCGTGAATGAAGTTATCTTTTTCGTTTAAAATTGCAGAAGCATGTTGGGTTGATAACGAAATAATACGTTTACTCTTAGATGTTAAAATACATACAAACTCTAATATATTATTAACACAGTCGGTAGGTAATTTGCTTGCTATTTCTTGCGAAGACATGAAACGATGAGAAGATATGGAGTGTCACTGGTAAAATAGATAGAAAGAAGATCAATTTTATGTGTAAAAATTGAAAGATAAAGGTGTAAAGAATAAAAAGAGAAAGAGAGAGAAGAGATGGAGTACATAAAAGAAATGTGCGAAGAAAAAGGATTAGATGAAGAAGTAGTAATATCAAAAATAATGGAAGAATTAGACCTGAAAAGAAATAATAAAAAGGTGAAACATCTACCTTGGAATGGAAAAATAAGTGAAGAAGGATGCCAAGGTTTAAAATATTGCAACGGTCTATTCATACAATGCAGCAAAGAAATAGTGGAGAATAATTACTGCAAAGTGTGTCTAAAACAAAGTGTGACCAACTCATCCGGAAAACCATCCGCCGGAACCGTCTCCTGTCGTCTTAAATTCAAACCTCTAGACTACATCGACCCCAATGGTCGCAAAGTTAAACCCTACAGCTTCTACATGAAAAAAAACGGACTATCACGCCACATCGTATTAGAAGCCGCAAGACAACAAAACATCACCATCAATGAAGAACAACTCCAAGAGTTCGTGACAAAACGCGGCCGGCCAAAAGGTTCCACCAACTCCTCCAAGAAATCCACCAACACATCACACGCTCACGAAGAATCCAAACACTCCGACGATAACGACGACGACGAAACCCTTCTAGATTATCAACCCATGCCAACCCCTCCACCAACACAAACACAAGAAGAATTAGGGTCGGAAAAACCTCCCCCAACACAAACACAAAAAGAATTAGGGTCGGAAAACCCTCCACCATCACACATCAAAAACCACGATAAACCAGATGATGAACCAGATGATGATAAACCAGATGATGAACCAGATGATGATGAAGAAAAACAAGATGATGAACCAGATGATGATGAACCAGATGAAGAAGAAGAAGAACTTGAATGCGAAGAAATAGAACACAACGGAACAACCTATTACAAATCAGATGCAAACATCGTATATAACGACGAAAGCGAAGCTATCGGAGTTTGGAACGTAAACGAATCTCGCATTGTATTTAACTAATCAAAACCATATTAATCATTTTCATTAATATCGTTTATTCATAATTTATATTACATATTTATCTACATATTTTTTTTACTCATTTCTTAGATATGTCACTCATTTCTTTAATATGTCACTCACTTCTTTAATATGTCACTCATTTCTTTAATATGTCACTCATTTCTTTAATGCTTGTGACAAATCAAATAAATATAGATGAATAAGGTTGTGTATATTTATTATTTGTCACCAACCATCTCATAAACCTATACCATTTCATTATAGATTATGCATAACAGGGCCTAAGTACTATCAGCTCCTATGAACTTTTTTTTCGGTGTTCGTGACAAATAATAAAATACAACACAATTTTTATTCATCTATATTTAGTTGATTTGTCACCAACCATCTCATAAACCTATAGTATTCTATTTTAGATTATGAGAAATAGTTTTGACATATTCTTTAGTTATATTATAAGACAATGATAAACGGCAACTCGGAGGTTAATGAAGAAGACGAAAAGAAGATGAATGAAGACGACAAAAATGAAGTGGATAAATACATTGAAAACTACAAGCCCACTGCAGGGGTTTTAACGCGAACAGGCCATGTTAGTGCTTATATCGACTTTCCAGTTGGGACAATGCATCCATACCCCATATCCAATAAATCGTTGCAGGCACTCTACAGTCATAGGCAGGGACCCCGTGTCCATATGGAAGACAAAATAATATTAAAAAATATAATCATCGATGATTACGATTGCGCTTTATTAGCTGTATTTGACGGACACGGTGGCGAGGAAATTGCAGAGTATGCAAAGAAGCACTTCAACGGCATATTAGAAAAGGTTATTTCAATAAAAAATGAAACTCACCCAGATAAGAACCCAGATAAGAAGGACAATGGCACGCTCGCGCATTGTTTGAGAGTGACTTTTATGTTACTAGATAAAGAGATCGGAGAAGTATTCTTTAATGAAGAAAGCCTAATAAAAAACGAATACTTGGAGACACATAAAAAAAGATTGCGCTTTCAACAGTCCAAAGCTATTAAAGAAGAACACTATAATAAATCTAGATTTAATGAGGACAAACCTTCGCAAAAACGTCGCGCCGACGCTCATGTGCTTCGTGAGGTAATTCTTGAGATAATAAAAAAAAAGAATCACGAAGAGGAGTTAGAACTAGCAGAGACAACATCCAACATAAAAACAGAAAACACTGTAAAAACACTTGAACAAAAACGAGACGAAGAGATCATATCCCTTTTAAAACGTGAGGACCTTAACCTTAAGTGCGACGAGGTCATCAATAATGATACTTGGAAGAATGTGACAGCGCAGCTGCAGAGCGAGGCCAACGCGAAAGCCGCGGACAAGAAGAAAGCGCTCGCTGCGTCCCAAAAGCTTTCGCGCGACTTGTACGAGGAGGCCACGAAAGCTGGGATGAATCGGGAACATGCGGTCGTGGCCATCGCGAAAGCGAGGGCGCATAAAGACCCGCTCGCCGCTTTTAAGGCACTCGTCGCGAAAGCGAGGGCGCATAAAGACCCGCTCGCCGCTTTTAAGGCACTCGTCGCGGAGGAGGAGGATAACTCGGAGGAGGATAACTCGGAGGAGGAGAAGAAAGAGGAGAAGCTGGAGGGGGAGAGAGTCTTTGGATCGACCGCGTGTGTGGTTTTGATCACAAAGACACACTTTATAATCGCTAATTTGGGCGATTCGCGATGCGTTTTGGCGAGGAAGGACGAGGTATGGCATACCAAGCCTCACGATCCTCGTGATAATCAGAACGAGATTGATCGTATCAAAAACGCTGGGGGGAAAATCCTCCATTATGATAATAAATCGAAATCAACGTATGGAGAAGTTAGAGTAGGCGACTTGCCGATGACGCGTTCTTTAGGCGATCATTTTTTAAAGAAGACTCAACCTAATGCAATAATTGCTGATCCGACAATTACATGTATTGAACGAAATAATGATAAAGACGAGTTCATGATTGTTGCATGTGACGGCATTGATTCGTTGTCTGCGGATAAGTTGTGCGATAGTGTACGCAAATCATTTAGTGAAAATGAATCGAAAAAGTATTTAAACTCACACGCTACCGAAATAGTATTTGACGATGCTTTTGCTGCCAATACGCCAAGCAAGTCAGCAAACGACAACATGTCAATGATAATAGCACTCCTTGATGAGCGAGAACTCCTTGATGAGCGAGAAATAAATCAATCAAAGGAATTGTGTAACTTAATAACTTATGAAGATATATCCGAAGATGAAGTCTTTAAAGCCGTTTTCGAAAAAGTCAAAGGAATTCATGACAAAGACGCGTTAGCGCAATTCATTTGTAGGTATAATACTACACCGGACGAGCTTGATCTTGCAGCTTTTACCAAAAGGCTGAGAAATGTCGTTGAATATGGGGATGAAAATCACGAAGGGACAACAAAAGATTATATCAAATATATGCAGCGTGTGAAGATTTACAAAAACCTCGGAAATTTCGTAATAAAGAAGAAAACCGGTGGAAGACACCATAGCAACAAAAATAAACGCAGGCATAGCAAAAAGAAAAGCCAACGCCACCACAGCAAAAATAAACGCAGGCATAGCAAAAAGAAAAG
>MDSY01032513.1_pt1 | contig 12825 bp, 13 predicted proteins | sample 811131 | NCBI WGS metagenome assembly MDSY01 (sample SAMN05326643, study PRJNA326480) | marine metagenome | isolation source: seawater | place: Atlantic Ocean: South West | collected 2010
TAAAAATAACGAAATTAATTGGTTGTTAATTGATAAGGACTTTATTGTAGGTAAAATTTTAAATTTTAGGATTGTAACAATTCCAGAGAATATGGCGTATGTTGATGGCGGTCAGTATACTCGTTTTAACGTAAATGCTAAGAAAAATGAAAAGTCCGAACACACTGTTGCTCTTGGTAGTTATTTAATTGATAAAACTGAGGTAACCCAAAGAGAATATCGACATGTGATGGGTAAGTTTGCTTCTGATTATTCAGGGTGTATGGAATGTCCTGTCGAAAATGTTTCTTGGTATGATGCGATGGACTATGCTAAAAAAATAGGTAAAAGACTTCCCACAGAAGCTGAGTGGGAATTTGCAGCTAGAGGTGGCAAAAATTATAATGAGTCTAATTCTTATTCAGGTTCTAACAGGATTAATGATGTTGCATGGTTTTTAGCTAATACTGATAGTAAACAGCCAGTTGGTAAAAAGAAACCAAATGAACTTGGTATTTACGACATGAGTGGCAATGTTTGGGAATGGTGCTCTGATTGGTATCATGACGATTACTTCCAAATTGCCAGCAAAACGAACCCTAAGGGTCCAGATTATGGAACTGAAAGAGTAGTTCGAGGAGGTTCTTGGTTTAGTAATGATGTTTTTTGTGACGTCACAAAGCGTTACAAATTAAAACCGGATTACAGAGATACAAATTTTGGATTTCGGTGTGTTAAAGATTTATAAAAAAAGCGGATAAATGACTATGTATTACGTAAAAAAAATTGCTCCAATATTGACTCTTATTGTTTTTTATAGTTGTAGTTCATCAAAGCCAAAAGCTATGATGCAAATATCAAAAAATAGTAAAATGACAAATACAAAAATATCTAAAATCGAAAAAAATATCACTTCTTTACCTCAAAAAACGAATACTCAAAAAAATGATAAATTAGAAAAGTGGCAGAAAGTAGATTTTGATAAATTAGAATCTGATTACTTTTCTAACTCTGTCGATCAAACAGATACAAACAAAAATAAAATAGAGATTAGTCAAGACAAATTACAAAATATAGGTACTATCACTAAAAAAATAAGTACTAATACAGCCTTACAAACTACCCGAAAATTAAATTCTAATCGTAAAAATGGTTTTAGTAACTCATTCCGTGTCAAAACAGTTTATGAAATTGCCACAGAAACACAACCAAGTCTTTTTCTTCCTCATGATGAATTTGAAACAGCTAGAGAATATAAAAAAAGAGTAACTGAACAAGTTAAGTTGATGAAAGAAATTGTTCAAATGACATCCCAAAAAATGGATATCAGGAACGCACAAAGAATTAAAATTGCTAAAGAAAAAGAACTTAAAAAGGTTTCTTTAATTCAGTCACTTATGGCAGAATCTGCATCAAATCTTGAGTTCTCTCCTAATGATATTGGAAGATATAATCCAGAAAAAGAGACTTTCCCGGTAGTCTTACATGATGTTCAATATCAAATATCTGTTCCAAGAGAAGAAGCTAGAACATTTAAAGAGAATTTTGGTTTGATAAAAATTAGAGGAATAAAACAACTGAAGCCTAAATATGATATATCAATTACTGCAAAAAAAGCCCATATAAGAAGTCGACCTAATGGATCTATAATTGGAATAGCTAGTAAAAGTGATATTTTTGAACATGTACAAGATGAAGATGAATGGCATAAGATTAACTATAAAGGACAGTTTGGATTTACCCATCAGAATAATGCTGATTTAAAGTTAGTCGATATTGCAAATGAATACGAATATCTTGACCTAGTGGCAATACATCCCACTACGGGTTCACTTTTCGCAATGATATCTGTTGATGCACTAGTAAAAGCTCCTCTTAACTTAGCCTCCAGAAAAATATCTGAATCAGGCTTAGTTGATGGACCTAAGTAAAATTTAAAAGATATGGGGCTGTAGCTCAGTTGGGAGAGCGCTTCAATGGCATTGAAGAGGTCATCGGTTCGATCCCGTTCAGCTCCACTTTTGATTATAAACTACATAACTTGTAATTCCATTAAATATATCAAACCTATTTTCTGTTTTTTTACTTTATTTTATTCATTTTCTATCTGCAATAATTTTTTGGGAAAACATTATATAAATAAACTCGTAGAGAGAAATGGTTTTTTTTTCTTACCGTATGAAAATAAAAAGGTTTTTGGCGAACTTTTCGAATACTTTACTTTTAAAGATCAAGTTCGTAAAAATGAATATGTTGGGCTTATAACAATAAATGGAAAGGTTGGTACTTGGACGCGTAGATGGGATAATGGTATTAAAAAATCGTCTGGAGAGTACTTCAATTCTAAAAAAGAAGGTTTATGGACAGACTGGAATAAAAAAGGGAAGCAGGTTTATCAAACATTCTATGAAAATGGAAAGGTTATTTACTTACTAAATTGTCTAACAGAAAAATGTTTGTGAAGAAAAAAAATGAATGTTGTTTTCAATATTTACTGATCCAGTATTTTGTTCTTTTTAAATAGTAATCAGGCTCTCTGGGTTCATAATTATCATATGTAAAGTTCTTATGTTTTTTTGAAATTGCGGGCTCAATTTGTGATCCTTCATGCCATTCATTAAAAGATGTAATACTTAAAATTTCAGGTTGGGTCTCAAGTGCACTTTTGAACATATTATCATAATAAATTCCTTCTTCTCTTTCTTTAAAATTAACTGTATTCCAAGGTCTAACTCTTTCATCGTTGTAACCTGGTCCAATCGAAGGAATAAAAATCTTATTATTGTCTTTCGCCCAATCTGATAAGTAATTCCAATTCATAGTTGATGAGCCATATGTAAACCCATCACTTGCAAAATAAGTATAAAAACCATCAAAACCACTATTTTTAAAGAATACACTATCTTTCTCTTCAACCCAAAGACCAATAAAATATGAATTATATTTAGATTCTCTTATTGACTTTTCACCTTGAGCTTGAAGTACTTCAGACCAATCTTCTTGAGGTATTAAATAAGAATCATAAATATAAAATAAAGGTTTGTCATTGTATCTATAGAAAGCATTATGGTTTCCATATGTGTCAATCAAATATTCAACCATTGTCATAGTAGAGAATGCTGTTCTATTATGTATTGGTTCAATATGGAAATTAACTTTAAGTCTATATTTATCTGCAGCATTCATAATCGCTATTACATTCAAATCTTCAAAAGAATTAATACCCCACCACGAAATAGATAAAGTACCTACTCCAGATTTGTAAATCATTTTCATGTGATTATCAATAATAGAAGTATCATTACTGCTATACGTCCCAAGAGTCGGATAAAAATTTGCACCAATATCTTCTTTACCATCATAGGAAGGGAGATTATCCCAAGTTCTATCGCTCCAATGAGGGAGCACATCATGATTCCAATGTCTGTATGTTTTATCAAATTGAGGGTTTCCGTACCAGTTATAATAAAAAATATGAGCATTATGTTTGTTAAAGTTTTTATTAAAAGTCAAAATACTACCTCCTATTAAATAGATTACAATGCATAATAAAAACAGAAGGCTTATTGATGCGATTTGAATACTTTTTATGTTAAATTTTATCATAATGTAAATTATATATTTATATTTTTGATTTATTAACTTTTTTTAAAATTAATTACACTAAAGTAATCTACAATACATACTCTTTTGAAAACTTTTATAGATAAACCATTCGTATTTCCAAGAACTGGAAAAATTGTAAAAAGTAAAAGTGTGCTCGCTGCAATGACTAACAAGCAAAGCCATTCTAATGGAACTATGTCATCAACAGAATTAAAATGGTTAGTGAGAAGGGCTAAAGGGGGCTTTGGAATAATTACAACTGCGGCTATTCATGTTTCAAAAGATGGGCAAGGATGGGAAGGGGAAATTGGTCTATTCAGTGATGACCATATTGAGAAGTTAAAAAACCTTACCCTTGAAATAAGGAAATATAATAGTCTTAGTTTTGCTCAATTATTTCATGGAGGTCAGCGCTCTCCTCAAAAATTAACTGGAAAAAAGCCAATATCTGCAAGTGTAAATAAAACACAATATTCCTTAGATGGTGAAACTAATTCTGTAAATAAACAAGAAATAAAACAAATTGTAAGAGATTTTACCAGTGCTGCTCTAAGAGCCTCTAAATCAGGATTTGATGGTGTTGAATTACATTGTGCTCATGGATATCTACTGGCACAATTTTTAGGCATGAGCACTAATAGAAGATCCGATGAATATGGAGGATCAATAGTAAAAAGATCAAAAATTATAATTGAAATTTATAAATCAATTAAAAGCGTTGTACCTGAATCTTTTATTGTTGGAATTCGTATATCACCAGAAATAAGTGATATGGGTATTGATTTAAGAGATTCGATATCACTAGTAAATCATCTTTTGAAATTAGATTTGGACTTTATACATATTTCATGTTGGGATATAAATGCAAGATCTAAAAAATATATAGATAGTGATTTAACTCTTACCGAATGGTTTACAAAATCAATTAATAACCTTCCGCCTATTATTAGCACGGGGAATATTTGGACTGTTGATGATGTTATGAAAATTTTAGATCAAGGAGCCTCACTTTATGGAGTAGGTAGAGCAGCAATACCTTACCCTGATTTTCCAAAATTATTGAAAGAGGGGAATTTTAATCCATCGCAAGGTCCCTTTACGTATGAAGAGTTAAGAAACGTGGATGTTGGTGATATTTTCATAGATTACCTTAGGTCTTGGAAAGGTTTTATTGCTGATGAACCTTAATTCAGGCGATATTTATGCTATTTTGACAGCTTTTTGCTGGTCTTTTGCAGTTATTTTATTTGATATTTCATCTAAAAAATTAAATAGTCTTCAAATGAGTTTTATTAAAAACTTTATTGGCGTTTTAGGATTTATTTTAACAGTAATTATTTTAAACCTTCCGCTTCCTGATTTCTCAATAAAAGAAATTATATCATTGCTTTTTAGTGGTTTTATAGGTGTTGCTGTAGCTGATTTACTTTTTTTAAGCTCTCTGACAAAATTAGGATCGGGGTTTTCTGCTATTGTTGCTACTATTTACTCTCCAGTAATTTTTTTATTTTCATATTTAATGTTTGGTGAAACTATTTCTGCAGAAACCTATATTGGTGGGATTTTAGTAATCTGTGGTATTGGTATATCAACTTTCAGAATACCGATTATAAAAGATAAAAAAATTATTTTACTCGGAGTTCTTTTTGGAATATTAGCTCAGGTATTAACAGCATATTCAGTACTTCTTGTTAAGCCTATCATGAAAGAACATTCGATAGTTTATATAGCACTATATCGTTTTGGTATTGGTCTTTTTTGTACTGTTTTATTTCTTTTTTTCAAAACGAGTTTGGTTGATGTTTTTAAAACTTTAAATCATGGTCTTAAAACATATACAATAATACTGGGATCCTTTTTGGGCACATACCTTTCGGTGATCTTTTGGCTAGCAGGATTTAAATATACAATTTCAGGAAGAGCAGCTATTTATAATCAACTATCAACAATTCTTATAATTGTATTGGCTTTTTTTATTTTAAAAGAACCTATGTCTAAAAAGAAATGGTTTGGTGTTCTTTTATCTATTTCAGGTGCTCTTTTAGTGAGTTTTAATTAATATAATTATATGATTTCGTCATAGTTTTTGATTGGAGACCTGATAGGAATAATCGGATTTTTATTGACTGTTTTAATTGGAACTATGGTTATTAAAGGTATATTTAAATACTATTTTGAATAAAATAATGACAACTAAGAAAAACATTAAATTTTAAATGCTCAAATATCTACAATATTATATTTCTTCAGTAACTTTTTTAGTTGGGTTTTATCTTATCAATAATGGAGAATATTCTCCAACGGCATTTTTAATTGGTTTTTCACTTTTTATTATTTTTGGTGATCATTTTCTAGCAAAGGATAAATCTATTTATACTTTCGATTATCCTTTATTTCTAAACTTCCCGATTTATTTAAATACTTTTCTTTTATTCTTTTTTACCTTTAATGTTGTTTGGATCTTTAGTAATAATCAAATTATCTGGTTTTCTGATTTTCTAAATTATATCTTAAGTACTGATGTCTTGCATATGAAAAGCTCTCTAAACATTTTAGATAAAGCTTCCCTAATAATGATATTAAGTCTGTTTATAGGAATAATGGGAACAGTTCCGGGTCACGAGCTTATTCATCGTAAGAAAAATAAATTTGACCAATTTATTGGAAAATTACTTTTATCATTATCCTGGGATTGTACTTTTGCAATAGAACATGTCCATGGACATCATAAAAATGTTGGTTATGAAAATGACCCTGCCACGGCAAAAAGAAACCAAAATGTTTATAAGTTTGTTTTAGGTGCCATAATAAAAGAGCATAATGATGCTTGGAATATTGAATTAAAAGAATTGAAGAAAAGAGGCTTAGGTGTATTAACGTTTAAAAACAATATGATTATGGGTTATATAAGAAGTCTTACCCTCACTCTTCTTATTTATGTTTTCGGTGGGTTACTTAGCTTTTTCTGTTTTATAATATGTTCTTTTATTGCAAAAGCTTTTTTGGAGGTTATAAACTTCACAGAGCATTATGGTTTAGTTCGTGAAAAGGGTAAGCCGGTTGAAAAAAGACACTCATGGAATTCAAATAGTAAAGTTAGCAGTCTTTATTTATATAATGTCACCAGGCATTCATCTCACCATGAAAAAGTATCACTTAAATACTGGGAACTTGATCCATATTCTAACAAAGCGCCTATGCTACCATTTGGATATCTATCAATGTTATACATAGCAATTTTTTCACCAAAATTATATCATAAGATTATGTTTAATAAGTTAAAACATTGGGATAAAAATTTTGCAACTATTGAAGAACAAAAAATTATCAAGTTCCAACTAAATAAAAATATATCTTGAACTCTAAGAAATGATATTAAAATCATAGAAATGTATACACTGACAACAAATAAGAAATTACGTTTAGCTACATTGTGCATTTTATATTTTGCCCAAGGATTTCCATGGGGGTTTATGCTTACAGCACTTATTTCTTTCTTAGCATCTAATGGTTTAACAATGGTAGAATCGGGTCAATTAGCTGCAATGGCATACTTACCATGGACATTTAAATTATTCTGGGGGCCTTTAATTGATTCATTCGGATTTCGAGCAATGGGGAGGAGGAGACCTTGGATAATTTTTGCACAAATAGGTATGCTTCTCACGTTGTTGATGATGTGTCTAATTGGAGATCTACTTAACAATTTATATTTATTAGGTTGGATGTTTTTCTTGCATAATTGCTTTGCTTCTCTCCAAGATGTTAGCACGGATGCACTTGCTGTTGATATTTTAAAACCGGAGGAACAGGGCACTTTTAATGGTAGTATGTGGGGTGCTAAAGTAATTGGTACTGGTTTTGGAGCTGTTGTGATGGGTACTATTCTTTCCTCTCATGGTTTGATATTTACAATTCTTTCCCAGGCTTTTATTATGGGCTTGATTATACTATTCCCGCTATTTATTAAAGAAAGAGAGAATGAAAAAAGGTTTCCCTGGAGTAGTAATAAAGTTAAGTTTGAAAAAATTTCTAATGTTGAAAATCCTTTAATTATTTTCAAAGAATTAATTAAGGCTTTTTCAATGAAGCCAGCGTTTTTTGCTGGTGTATTTATACTATTCTCAGCGGTAAATCAAGGTGTGAATAGTGCAATCCTCCCTGTCTTCTATAATAATAGCCTTGGTTGGGACCCAGCTACCTATTCACAAATATCTGGAGGTCCTGGGGCTTTTTTAGAGTTTTTAGGTGCTATTATGGGCGGTGTTTTATCAGATAAATATGGTAGGAGAAAAATTTTCTTCATAGGATGGGGTAGTTTTTCGATTTTGTCTGGTTTATTCGGAGTTGCAATATTAGGTTTTGAGCAGATTCCATATTGGATTCAACTTTCATATTTAATTATATATCCTGCTTTTATTGCGATCGGTACCGTTGCGATGTTTTCATTAGCGATGGCTTTATCTTGGTCAAAAGCATCTGCAACAATGTTTACATCCTATATGGCTATTTCAAATTTATCTGTTGTTTTAGGGACTAAATTAATTGGTCCATTAACAAAATATTTTACCACGGGTAATATTTATATATTAATGATGTTTCTTTGCCTATTACCAGTTTTTTTGCTAAAACATATGAATCCTAAATCAATTATAAAATTGAAAAAAAATAATTCTAACTAAAAATAGAAAAAATGAATTTTTTACTATTTTCAATTATCAACAATATTTTCAACTTATTGCAATTATTTATTATGATAAGAGTCGTCTTAAGTTGGATAGATCATGATCCTTATAATCAATTTATTAAGCTGCTCTATGGCATCACGGATATAATTCTTGAACCAATAAGAAATTTAATCCCTTTACAGACTTCTGGATTTGATTTTACACCGATGGTAGCTTTTGTTCTTCTAGGTTTTATCAAAAATATATTGTTATCATTCATTTAAACTTTTTTAAGGTTTATAAAAAATGTTAGATAAGATCTTAAAAAGTTATCTAAGCTTGCCTAAAAATATTCATAAGTTATTTTTTTTAGAGTTTAGCTTGAGCTTAATTCATGTTGCATTTATACTTATTCTAAATATTTATTTACGGAAAAAAGGTTTTTCTGATCCTGAAATTGCCTCACTTAATTCACTAAGGTTTATTAGTGCTTTAGTTTTTGCGCTTCCTCTTGGGATTTTTATACGTGGAAAAAAATTAAAACCATTTTTTATTAGTTCTGCTATAATGGTTCCCTTAACGAGCATATTAATCATTCAATCAATTCATTTTGATGTCAATTCATTAATAAAGTTTTCTTTCTTACTATGGGGCATAGGTATAATGCTTATGAGAGTCTGCTCATTACCTTTTATCATTAGAAATACAAATTCAAATAATAGTACGGAAGCACTTTCCTTAATTGCAGCGACATGGAGTCTTTCAACAATTGTTTCAGGTCTAATTATTAGTGGTACAAGTTGGATGAATAATATATTCTTTGTAGATGTAAATTATTTAGATGAACAAAAAGTTCTCCTTTTAATAACATTTCTTGGCTTAGGCGGAATATATTTTGCTCTTAAAATTGATGAAAGAAAACCTTTCTATACTGAAAAATTTAATTTTCTAGATATCCATAAAAATTATGATTGGAATCTAATTATTAAAGCAATATCACCATTAATTTTTATCTCAATTGGGGCAGGGCTTACTATCCCATTTGTAAATTTATTTTTTAATTCTGTTTTTAATCTTACTTCTAGCCAATTTAGTATGATGGGAAGTTTAACAGGGATTTTAGTTTTTCTTTTCTCCTTATCTGTACCATCATTAAGAAAAAAGTTTGGCTATTGGATGACGATTGTAATTGTACAGAGCATCGCAATATTGTGTTTGGTTTTAATGGCTTTAACAGAGATATACGCTGATTATGAATTTGCACTCGTCGTCGCAATTTTAGCTTATGTATTAAGACAACCATTAATGCATATGGCGCATCCCGCTTCTAATGAATTAATGATGAACTATGTAGGGGAAAAGAATCAAGAATTGATTAGTGCTTTAAGTTCGAGTCTATGGAGCGCTTCTTGGTTTTTTAGTGCGAAAATTTTTGAATGGTTAAGGTTACTTAATTATAATTATTATAAAATATTTCTTATCACAGCTTTATTGTACACAATTGGGGTTCTTTTATTTTCTATACTGATTAAAGATTTTGATAAACGAATAATACTAAAAAGTAATTCATGATTTTGATATAAATATTTTTAATATAATTTTATAAACTAGGAGAAAAGAATATTTTAAAAGAAGCTTGTGTTCAAAGTGCGACCAAAGCATTGATAGCTCAAAAACAAGGTGCTGATCGCATTGAATTATGTAAAAATTTAGAACAAGGTGGTTTAACACCTAATTTTTTAGATATTAAAAAAGCGTATGATTCTCTTGCCATACCCTTAAAAGTAATGATACGTTGCAGGCCAGGTAATTTTCTTTACAATAAAGAAGAAATAGATAAGATGCTTGAAGATCTTCAAAAAGTGAAGATTCTAGGAATCAAAGAAATCGTTTTTGGTGCGATAGATAAAAATTATCAAATTAATATTTCAACCATGAAAATTATCGCTCACGAGGCATATCCATTGTCAATTACTTTTCATAAAGCTATTGATTTAACACTTGGAATAAAAAAAGAATTAAAGAAATTATCTAAGATAGAGAATGTAAAGAGTATTCTAACCTCTGGCGGTCAAAATACCGCAGAAGAAGGGGTATGTCTACTAAAAGAGTTAATTAGTGAATTTAAAGGGAGGTTTGAAATTATTGTAGCTGGCTCCGTTACTCAAAATAATCTAAATAATCTACATAAAAGAATTAATGCAAATGAATACCACGGTAGGAATATTTTAAGGAGAGTTTAAATTCTTTTTATCTCAATCATTCAGACCATGAATAAAAAGATTATTTAATTCACCATTAACTGTTAAGATAATTGAAGATCCTTTTCGATTTAGTGTTTTATTATTTTCTTTTTCCCAATCCCTAATATATTTCCTCACCCCTAAAGCAATTGGATTGATAACAATTTTAGTATCATTTAGTCTAATTACTGGTTTGAGGCTATTATTTTGTCTTATACTAAAATTAGCTAAGATCGAGATTTTCAAGAATGGTGTATGTAATTTTAATTCTGCATCTCCTGTAAGTTCATTGATTAGATTAATATCAATTTCAAATAGCCTTACTTTTAGGGAGTTATTCCAGACACCTAAAGTTTTTAAAATTGTTTCTATTTCGGGTTCTTTAATCAAGCCCTCTGGAAGTTTAATTTCAAAATTTCTTATTTTAAAATTACTTTTAAGGTTTTGAATTAATGGTGTATTTGTAAACGAACCTTCAAAGATGAAATCAGTCAGATCTAATTTTAAAATTGGAAGTTTGATATGAATTTTATCTTTTAATTCTTCTCCTGGCGTGGCTGTAAAATTCAAATTTTCTAATTTAAAAAGCCCTTTTTTTATTTGAATATTAAAATTACTATTTTGGGGATTAACTGAGAAATTTACGCTTGAAGAAAAAAATTGTGTGATTTTTTGGATTTTAAAATCATAATTCCATTTTATTTTTGGAATATTCACCAGTGAGTCTAAAAAAGGACTGCTTTGGAATTTTTCTTCTTCCCAATTATAAGTAATGGAATCACTCGCAGAATCGATGTTCAAGTAAGATGGTTTAGCCGATATATTTTTTGGAAGATTGAGACTATATATCCAAGTATTTTTATTAAACGGTATTTCGTTTAAGTTGATATAATTTTGAACATCGAGTTCATTAAGGCTAGCTGGTAATAGCTTATTATCAATAACGTATAATTTAATTGCTGATACTATTATCTTAATTCCATCTTTAGGTATGGATTCTCGATTCTTAAACAATTTAATCTTTTCTTCAATTATCCAATTTTTAGAATTTAGTTTTGAATTATATTCGAAATTATTAAGAATTAATTCCGGGCCGATGATTTGAATCTCTGAAATATAGCTTTCTGACGAATATTTATTTTTTATATCAACTTCAGAAAAACCAATAGTATAGTCCTGAATTGAAAGAGAATGAATATCTACTTTATCTTCATCTGGTTTCCATGAGGTTCTTAAATTATCAAAGTAAATTTTAAAATTTTGTAGATTAAAATCTGTTTTACTTTCAGACTGGGCCATCAAAACAAAATTAGTGGTGATTAATAAAAGAAAATATTTCAACATAAATTTCTAGATAGTCTCAAATAAGTAATTAACAAAAATAATTGATTTTTTCATAATTATTAAATTTAAGTATCAAATCAGGTCTTTTCACCGCTTAAGTTGTCTTTATTGTTCTATGTTTGATTAAAGTACCTACTTGTCAATAATTGTAATATTAAATAATTTTTGCACTCAATAAATAAACATGTAATAAAAAATCTGTTAAGATAGTAGGTTCATATTTGTGAGTATCAATAATTATATATCTACGTTTAATTAAGTAATAAATTTATGAGATAACTGAGAAAATTTAGTATTTTTGACAATACATTTTATGTTAAATATTTGTTTTTTATGAAAAGCTATATAAATAAAAATAATAGGAATATTGTTTACTCTACAGACATTCTTGCTGATGAATTATTTTCACAAGAAGTCGAGATAGACGTAAAACCATCTGAACAAAATATTCGTTTACACCTTGAACGAAAAAGAGGTGGTAAGATTCTAACTAAAATTAATGGATTTTCGGAGTCCTTAAACTCTTTAAACATTATTTGCAAAGAGTTGAAAAAGATATGTGGAGTAGGAGGAACAGTGAAAAATAATGAAATCTTGATCCAAGGAAATAAAAGAGAAATAATTAAAAAAATATTAACTGATAAAAATTATAATGTCAAATTGAGTGGTGGATAAATGTTTTTAGTAAATTTAAAAAATTCAGTCATCTATTTGTTTTTCTGTATTTTATTTTGGTCGTGTACTGAAACTTCGGCAGGATCATTCACAATGGTTTTATCAGGAAGCGTTCATGGGCAATTAGATCCTTGCGGATGAAAAAAGAATCCTCTAGGCGGTCTGTCTAGACGAATCGTAAAAGTTAATGAATTGAAAGAAAGTAGAGAAGATCTCCTTATTTTAGATGCTGGCGATATCTTTTTTAGCTCGACTAATATCAATGACGTTAATAGAAAATCTGAAATGTTCAGAGCACAATCAATTATTGA
>MDSY01156573.1_pt1 | contig 12824 bp, 10 predicted proteins | sample 811131 | NCBI WGS metagenome assembly MDSY01 (sample SAMN05326643, study PRJNA326480) | marine metagenome | isolation source: seawater | place: Atlantic Ocean: South West | collected 2010
CGAGTACCTCCGCCGCTCGTCGCTGCGACGCCGCAGCGGTTAAGATTTGGATGGCTGCCGCTGCGGACGAAGCTGGGTTACTGACTAGTATTACAGAGGATACGCTCGAGGAAAGCTCAAGGTTCACGAAGATGTGCGCTTTATCGTTTTCGCCTGAAAGTGAAATCGCGTTCAAAGTTTTAACGCGAAAGGAATTACATAAAGCGGTTACTACTCTCCGCGACACCAGTGACATCGCGGCGCAAGAAGGTGATGCACTTGGCGCAGGGAACGCGTTGCTTGCAGCTGGGCTAGTGGCGCACGTTATTATTTCAAGAGAGAAAGAAAAAGAGAACGAGAAGAGCGAGTCGAAAGATCCTGGAGGTTCATCAGAATCTTTCGACGCGAGTTTCGAACCGAAGCAATTACTCGACGAAGCGGTGCGCGCATTTCCCAAAGACGCGTCAGACGCCGCCGCGTTTGCCAAAAAAGTCAAAGGACTTGTGGGTATTTAGGCACCGTACGATGAGCTAGACTGTACTTTTACACACGAAAGAAAGAACCTATTATCGCTATGTTCGTCGCTCTTTTCAGATCTAATCCTGCACTCCCAACAAATGCTGGACTCTTGAGAGTATCGAGTCCTTCGTCGCGTCGTACGGCGCGTCTTTCGACGGCACCTCCAACACCGCCGGCACCGGCGCGGTGTGTTCATCGACCAGGTACCGGATCTGGTCCGCCACGGTTTGGTTGATTAGCACAACCGCGATGTCCTCTCTATTGGTGAAGTCCTTGAACGCATCTTCGATTGTTTTCTTTGTGGTTTTTTGATCCACGACGAGGAAGTTGGAATTACGTCGTACATCCACGTGGCCCACCCCAGCTAGTAAGAAGCCGGTCACCGTGTCTTCGTCGCCGATCACGCCGATCAGGCTGCCCTCGTTTTTGTCCATCGCGGAACGACGGGCCCTGGAGTGCGCCGCGGGGTGACGACGGGGCGAAAAAGATTGCGAGTAAACATAACATCGGGGCGCGTGTTTTTTTTCTCGGAAGTGTCACCTCAAAAGCTCAAAAGCGATGACACTCCGCTTCGCGTGTATTGGCTCACAATTTTATCCCCAGGTGTCTCTTCGCGTGTATTGGCGCGCGGAGCGTGACGAGGCGGGTGCTTGCGGAGAGTAGACGTGACAACTGACCACGCGTGATGGGAAACAACTAGCGATGCTCGAAGGGTAAGCGGAAAGACAACCGCGCGGCGTGCAAGCCCTGCCCCCACGGCAAGCGGAAAGGCGACTGCGCGACGTGCACCCCCTGCCCTCACGGCAAGCGGAAGTATGACTGCGCGGCGTGCAACCCCTGCCCCCACGGCAAGGTGAAATGTGACTGCGCGGCGTGCAATGGGTGCCCGCATGGCAAGGTGAAACGCCACTGCGCGGCGTGCAACCCCTGCCCTCACGGCAAGATGAAAAACAGCCGCGCGGAGTGCAGAACAGCACGCGTGGATCCGCCGAGCTCGAAGTGGATCAAGCGCGAGAAGGAGAGCTCGCCAGAAATCAAGCAAGAACCCGAGATCAAACAAGAGCCCGAGCCGTTCACCTTCCGCGGCTATTTCGGCATCGGCGACGAAGAGGATTAAATAGTTTCTCATTTATCTACTATGTCTACATTACAACTAAAAAATCATTCCAATCACTCCAACCCCAGCATTGACATGACGGACCGCTTTTGGGGGTTTAATCCTGAGTTGGATTTCCCAGAGACGGGCGTTTCCTTCGTCTTGCGCGCCGAGCTCGTCCCCGCGTTCTTTTTAACCCGCTTCCCCCGGAACCCGGAAACCCCCATGTTTAAAAGCACAGCGGAGGAGTCGAGAGGGGCTTGGGGAGCTCCGGTAGCTGGGGTTGCCATTGACGCGACACGTGTAGCACCCAGTGATGGTACACGTGTAACACCGTCAAAGGATATAGCCCTTGATACACTTTTAGGATTCGCCCCTCCAGACTGTTTGCCCATACCCGCGGGCGTCGCCGTTTTCGCCACAGCGGCCTGTTTTGCGCCGTCTGCTACATCCGCCAGCGCCGCCACGAACTCCTCTTCCACCTTTTGGCTTTTTTTAGGGTTAGGACTTTTAGGGTTCTTAGGGTTTAGGCCATTCTTGTCGACCTTTTCCTGTTTCTTGGATTTATCCATCGCAACCAGGGAAGAGGAAAGGTCGCTGGTTTCGCGTCGGTTCGAGCCGCGAGTAGCGCGACGAGGAGGTTGCTCTTTTTCAGTTTCCTCATCCTCCGCGCTCACCGGCGTTTTCTCCGCAGTTCCCCCGACGTACCACTCCTGGTTGGGGTTATGTGTAGGGGGAGGTGTTCCTGTGTCATCACCTTGAGTGCCGTCCACGTCCACCAGCGCAACGATGCCCTTTTTGCTTTTTTGGAGACTAGACGGCAGTCGCAAAGTACTCGACTTTTTCCTTTGCTTGCCCGAAAACCGAGCGTGCAACATCGCGTCCACCGGCGAGTCGACGTCTGGCGTATCATTGGGTGCCACCTTTTCCGCGGTCGACACGACAGGCGGTGCGGTAACTACTGGTATGCCTTCACCCCCACCAACTCCGCTCGCGCGTTTGCGTTTCTTACCCGTGCTGAATCGGCTGGACACCAAGTTTTGAGCGGTGGCTTGAGCTTCCTTTTCTTTCTCAGCGGTAGAAAGAGGTGCCTTCTGGGCCGCGGGAGGAGCACTCTTACCCGCATCCACCATAACAATGTCTCCTCTTGCGATCACCGCGTCCCCCCCCTGGTCGCCGAACGCGCTTACTCCGCGCCGCGCGCTTAGGGGCGTGTCAACCGCCGCCATGGTCGCCGCATTGATAACCGCCGCCGCGCGCTGTTTGCTCATATCAACCGGCCCCAACGCTTCTTCTGTGAAGTTTTCCCACGCAGCCGTTGATGCGGCGTCGTCACGCCGCTTCTGACGGTTCCGCCCACCGAACGGCGAGCGGAAATCAGGAACCTCTTCTTCTTCCTCGCCGCCGGAATCCTCAGGAAGAGATTGTTTGTTGGATTGGTCTTTTTCACCACCTGCGTTGCCAAGACCCACTACGCCTCTCAGCGCGCTGAGCAACCCCCGCCCCTGGGGTTTCAACCCCACTGCTGGCACCGTGCTACCTCGCGTCGCCCGTCGCGCTCTTGTCGTGACTGGCGAGAACAACGCCGCCAACGCGGACGCGGCGCCTCGGTTTGCGTTTGTGTTAGACGCAGGATCTAATTCAACATCAGGACCGGGTTGCGTCGGCACGATGTCTTCCCAAGCCTGCGTGGGATTGATGCTCTCGCGGGCTTTTCGAGTTTGTTTGCTTGCGACGTGCTTATCTGCCGCCTTGCCTCGCCTCGTGCGCACGGGCGAAAACGCGTCGTTTGCGTTGTCGTCGGCGAGGCGCTCCAGTTTCTCTCGTGCCAAATCTAATGCAGTCGCCCGGGGGGGATCTTTCGTCGCGACGCCTCTCAAGCCTTTGGTTTGGGGGTCCATGAGCTCAGGGTTTGACCGGTCCAAACGCACCAACACATCCACACGTGCATCTGCGTCTTCGTCCTCTTCATCGTCGTCGTCGAACGACATCACAGGAGCTCGTTGTTTACGTGCGTGCGCCCCAGGCGAGCCCGCGGTGAGACGCCGGCCAACTCCCCCAAGACCCGGTTGCTGCGAGTTCGTGGGGGAGTCATCCGGGGTTTCGTCAAGAGGCGCGGCTTGGAACGTGCGTTGCCACCCAGGCAACGCGTTGAGCTTGGCGAGCTGTTCGGGCGGGATGGTGCACTCACGCCGGTGCGTAGCTGGGTCCCAAGCCATAGAGGTGCCCGCCATCTTGGCGTTTTCGATTTTCAACAAGCTAGAGACAAAATCAAATCCGACGACAGGACGCCACAGCTGTGCGTATTCCGTACACAGCCCCCAGGCGTTCGAGTGCGCGTATCGCTGTCGTCCACACTAGTCGAGGAAACACCCGCGGCGCTGCGACACCAAAGCGCCGTGGAGTGTGGCGGACGTTTGTTGGCACCTTGGGGATGCCAAAAAAACCCTTTTCCAACGTTCGGAAATTCCAAGTTGAAAACTTGGGTTGACATGAAATCAGAAACACCGCCATTCGTGTCCCGCGCGTCGCCTCGCCTGTGACGGGTTAGGGTGGGCTTAGGTCGGTCTTTTCTATTGTGCGTGACTCGAGGGAAAGATTTACGTGCCGCGTGTCGCATTACACAACCATGAGCGCCCCCACCGCTTCTGTTCTGATGCGCTCGAAGAAACCGCTGGCGCAGTTCGTTGAATTTGTTGAGGTGAAGAAACAAATAGCGACCTTGACGCAAACCACGCACCGACGAGCGCTGAGTTGTGAGAGCTGTTCAAAGCGCGTTGAATCTTTAGAGCAGCAACACAAGGAAGACATGCAAGCCATGGAAATGAAAATGCACGCGCTTTCCAACGCGTTCCGGGTGTTGTCCGACGTGGTGGTTTCCGAGCTCGATACCTTGAAGGTTGAATCGAGTTCCATGCAATCAGAAATGAACGTTTTGAAGGAACAGTTGAGGTGGACGCACAGCTGTGCAGGAAAAATGAACGACCTTGAGGACTTCGTTCAACGGAAGGTGGTGCAGGAAGGCGCGGAGCGGGCGCAACGGGACGTGGTGGTTTTAAACACCGTCAACAGAATGGAGGGACGGTTGGAAACGTGCGAGAGTATCGTCGAAATGTCGCGACGCGAATTGGCTGAGAAAAACGCGGACGACCTCGCGCAACACATGGCGCGTATCGACTTCCAGCGGGCGTGTGACACGCGAATAGACCGGTTGGAAAAACGACAAAGGAAAACCGAAGACGCGCTGAACCGAATCGCCCGGGGGGTTGCAGCACAGGTCCGGGAAACCAACGACGCGTTAGCGGCGTCGGCGGCGTTCTCAGAGGCGAATCACAAGTTTCTGACCAAGGATGCGGATGCGTTTGATTCCAGGGATACCACCCCCCGAAGAAGCTTCGGCCGCGACGAGTATACGAAAGAACACGAAGATTCCTGCGATTTCCGGTCGCTGGGCGTAGCGACGGAAACCGCCGCGGCCCTGATGAGCCCCGCCGCGCGAAGGTACATGAGGGACGAATAGATTTATCAAACAAGACAGACAGGTCCGAGTCGACAGGCCTTGTTATTTTCGTCAACAGATAGTAATGACAGATATAGTAATACTTCGAAACGAGACAGACAGTATTCACAACGTCTTAGTATCTCTTGTCCGCATCGTCCACATCTCTCTATGGCAATTAGTCTCATCGATCCTTATTACCCTCATCAGTCCTTCCCTTCGTCCGCATAGATGTTCTCGGCCATTTGCCAGACTTGTAAAATGTTATCCTCGGCGACGGACGCGACGACCCAGTCGTCGTTCGCATTCCAGGCAAAGTCGGAGATTTTCGAAGTATGCCCCCCGTGAATGAACAGCAACTCAGGCGGCCCGTCCTCAGCATCCTCCGGGGTCTGTTCGTCGCCGATCTTGGACAAATCCCACACCATCAACCTTCGGTCGGCGCCGCAGCTCGCCAGCGTCGTTTCGTGTTTCGGGCTCCAACCGATTTGGAACACCTCCTCGGTGTGGTTGGAAAACGTGTGCAGTCTTTGGGAGAGGTTCCGGCTGTCGAACACCGCCACCGTCTTGTCCGCCGAACCGGTCGCAAGCACGAACTCGTTGAACGGGTTGAACGCGAGGCAGTTGACCTCGGCTTGGTGCGCCTCCACGGATGAAATACGAGAACTAGGATCAGAAGAAGGTTTCCGCGTATCCCACAGCAACAATTGTTTGTCGTCCCCGACGCTCCCAAAGATGTGCTCGTGCTTCGAGTGCCACGCCACGTCCTCCACGACCCCGAGGTGGCCCGTGTAAATGTTCTTCGCCATGACCTCCTTATCACCAGCCCCCAACGGGCCGTGCACGTCCCAGAGACAGATCTGCGCGTCGTCGGAGCCACTGAGGAGATGACCCTCGCGGAAGGGCGACCAGGAAAGTCCGTAGCCCTCGGTCTTATGGCCTTTTAGTCTCAAATCAGGCGTGCACCCTCCACCTACAGGAGGCTTGCTCGGGTGCCTGGAATAGTCAAACACGTAGACATCTGCAGACACCGTCTTCGTGGCGATGCAAAACGGGTTCTGCGGGCAGTACCGCGCCCGGTTGACTTCGCCGTCGTGGTTGATCAAATGCGTCACTTGGACCTTCCCGGCACCCGCGCCGTACCCACCGACCTCGCCGCTCTCGTCGTACTGACGCGCGTCAACGTCAGCGTCCTCCAGGGGGAGCTGGAGTTGTTAGAGAGGGAAGAAGAAAGAGTAAGAAGGTCAGCGAGGAGAGAGGAGCTTCTGACGCATCAAAACAAAAAACAAAAAAATGGATGTGACAGTTCGAAAATCAAAATCGGCGCGAAACGAGCGAATCTGGCGTCCGGTGCTTGGCACCTCCGCGTCGCGTGTGTCGCGTTGAGGGGTGCGGTGCTTTGTTCTTGGGATATGATCAAAACCCGAGACCCGATCGGAGTCGTACCTGAACCTCCGCAATCATCAAGTGGTTCTGTTCGTTTTCCGAGGTGTGCGTCCCCAAGATCAGCTTCTGCGTGGAGTAATCTTTGCCCGGGTCCTCGACTCGGTCGGGGAGCCACTGCACGGTGAGCGAGGGCCACTCCAGGGCGTGCGTCACCACCAGGTCGTACAGAAACGGCGTGTTCTTCTTCCAAATCTTGTACTCCTCCGCGACCATTCTTTCCTCGAGTTCGTCTGTGTTCTCATCGTTGTCGTTGCCCATCTTGAAGTGATGACGAGCGCAAATCCGTCGGTGTTCCTGGGGTCAAGCGCAAATCTAAGGTCGGCGACGTAACTCAAGCCAAACTCAAGTAACTCTCGTTGAAGTCAGACGAGGGGTTCAACACCGATCGTACGACCAAAACAAAAGGTCAACGCGGTCGTGCGGGTGCGCGTGCCGGTGTGCCTGAGTGCGCGGAGGAGAGGACATGTTCGACGGTGATCAGGTTCGATGGTCGTGTTTTTTGAAATTTTCGATACCAGGTCTGACATGGGAGAAAAGCCAAAGCATTTGAGATATCGACAAACGGGATCATCGACTATTTACTCTGGTATTAATACAACTCACTCCTCCTCTTCCTGTACCTTGCTCTTCTTCCCCTTCCCCCTAGCTACGTCGTCTCCAATCCCAGGCACGATCGTCCCCCCTTTGGTTTGGTCTCCACGCGGGCGTAAACCCGACGCTAAAATAACTTTGCGGTAATACATCCTCTCCAACTGCCGAGTATCCCCCTCAACCCCCTCACCCGCCATCAGCTCTTTGATGTACTGCTTTCGATCGGGGTCATTCGCGTCGAAACGTTCTTTTGCAGTGGGATTCAAGACTGCTTGTACGTAGGCAACAGCGATCGCGATGAACAGAAAGGCGACGATCTGGCCGGTGAAGGCTGAAGGGTCCACCGGGGACGGCGTGTAGGTTGTTGACGTGATGACATCCACCGCCGCGTTGTTTTCCATCGTCGTCGCCGTCGCACTCAACTGGTCACATGAGGGAAGGACATGCTTGGCATGTCCTTTATAGACTCGTTTTCCCGTGAATTTCGTCCACGCCTTCCGTGTGGGGTAGCGAACCGTCGAGGCGTTTGATGGGGGATTTCCCGCAAACACACGCAAAGTGCCCACGAACTTTTTTCCAACACTTCGTCCCGAGTATCCGCCGCGTGTGCTGCGACGCGTCGAAACCGACATCGCGGCTGGGGTTGGTGTCATCGCAAACATCACGAAGATCGTCCCACCGGAAGCACACCGACGGGTTTGGTGTGATGACGCGGAGGTGCGTCGAGGTGTGAGGTCACCTTGTTGGTGGGCACCCGAAAAGTGAACTCAGACTCGGAATCGCAGCAAATCAACTCATGTTGGCACACCCGAAGAAGTTTTATTTGAATCTGACGCGATCGCGTTGTCACTCAAGCACGCGCGTCCGGGTCACACGTGTTCCGCACCGATGCCCCCCGAGTCGAGTGAAATGCTGCGCGCGCCCGATGCGACGATGCCTCAAGCGCAAACATTACAAAGGCAAACGCAAACGTACGCTACGAACAACGACCGGTTCGCGTTGGACAAAAAAATATACGGCCAGTACTTCCAGCTTTATTACCAGAGGCTCATGTTGTTGTTGCCTAGGTTGAAGGCCTCTGTAACCAGTAAATGGCCCGACAGTAACATCACCAAAGTCCTAGACCTGAAGGAAGGCGAGGAGTGCGTCATCATAGGCACGTTGTACAAGAACATGAAGCTCAAGCCTTCCATTCTAGACGAGTACGGCAAGGATTTAAGCCTCGGCGTGGAGTTGAACTCGCTGAAACAGAAATTTACGCAAGAAGACGATTCGCTGGTTTTAGAAGATGAAGGGGCGCGGGTTAAGTTGGTGGGCAAGGCGGTGAGCGCGAACGACTTCGTCACGGGCATCGTATTAGCCTGCAAGGGAAAGGTTGTGCAGGATGGAGAGTTTGAAGTCACGGAGGTTTGCTTCGCCGAGCCGGAGAAGCAGAAACATTCATTTGCAGATTCTTTCGGCGCAGACACCACCACGCCCCCCCCTCCTGGTAACTACGTGGCTTTAGTCTCCGGCCTACGCGTGGGCGACCCCGCAAAGTCAAACCCGCTCGCGCTCGAGCTCCTGCTGGACTACGTCACGGGGAATTTAGGGGGCGACCAGGATCAGGCGCGAGCGGCGAACATAGTAAGAGTCGTTGTTGCTGGGGGAGCGCTCGCGGAACCTGAACAGGGCGTTGCGAGTACTGGAGGCGCAGGGCAGTCAACCTCCCAAACGCAGCACGCGGCGAACGCGCGGTTAACCCTGCGATCGCTGGATCAAATCCTAACGCAGTTCGCAAGTTCCGTGCCGATAGACCTAATGCCCGGCGCTGGAGATCCCACGAACCAAGCGCTTCCGCAGCAACCGTTACACCCGTGTTTGTTCCCCGAAGCGGGGCGGTTTTCACAACCAGGGTCGGTCAACGGTACGTTCAACTCAACCACGAACCCTCACGACTTTTCAGTAGGTAGCTGTGACTTTTTGGGGACAAGTGGCCAAAACATCGACAACTTGCGGCAGTATACTGAGGTTTCTGGGTGTAAAACTTCTGGTGACGAATCGTTGAGTTTAATGCGTTCCACTCTCAAGTGGCAACACGTCGCGCCTTCCGCGCCTGATACGCTGGCGTGTTACCCGTACAAAGACCGTGATCCGTTTTACGTGCAGAACACACCTAATGTTTATTTCGCTGGGGGCCAGCCGGAGTTCGCGAGCGAGGTGTTTGAGTCTTCTGATTCTAAAACAAAAACGTTGCTTGTGTCGGTGCCTGATTTTTCGACCACCGGGACAATCGCGTTGGTAAACATCGAAACCCTGCAGTGCTTTCCCGTGGAGTTCAAGGCGTAACTATTGACGCGTATAGTGAGCACGAGTGGTCGTTGTAGTGTGACAGATACGTGTGAAGAGTACACGCATGTATATACAGCATTGCATAGCAAGCAGTCTCTTTCTGATTCATTCATTTCCATGTTTATTGCCTAGAAAATCACCTCACCCAGCACCTGTTGCACTCCCCCACGCACGTCCCTGCACAGTCCACGTTGTTACCTAACGCTTGTGGGGTTCTCAACACATAGTTCGTGAAGTTCCGCGTGCTTCGTTTCATGAAGTAGTTCTTCTCCACGTACTCCACGTTTTCCTTGAGAAGCTCAATCGGGACGCCGATTATTTCGGGAACTTTCGTGACGAGGTCGATCAGCTTTTCGGAAGGCACGCCAATCTCGACGAGGAAGTCCAACCGCTCCTCGACATCTTCGAAAGAAGGGACTTCGTTTATCTTGCTCTCCCTCCAGTAGCTCTGTACGCCCCACCCGAACGCCTTGACCATGGTCTTCTCCGCCTGGTCCTCGTCTAAACCGAGCTCGGTCACGAGCGACTTCACGGACTCCCACGAAGAGACGTCTTCGGGAGACAGTTGCGACACCACGTCCACCACTCGGTTGGGGAAACCCGCCTGTGCCCGGACACAGCGCTTCGCCGCTTTTGGACGTCCCGCGACGCGCGAAAGGGCGCACGAAACCGCGACGGAAAGGGCAGACATGCCGTAGGTGCGTGGCGGAGTGTCAACCTCGATAAAGCAAAACAAGTGGCGCAGATCGATCGACACGTCATCTCGTGGTTTTTCGAGACAACATGACATGAGGCGAGAGAGTCAACAGACGTCATCAAGGCGCCCTAACCCTTGCTTCAAAAAATTAAACTGGGTGATTACAACCCCCCTTCTACTGTGGTAAACAAACACACTTTCACTACGTACTCTACATCATTCAAACTTGCTCTACTTGAGCTTGCGGATCGCCTCTGAGGCGGCTTCCGTCAAAGTGGTGTTGTTCTCCTCGGCATACGCCTTGAGGGCTTCAAACGCGTCGCGCTCGACCATGACGCGGGGCAAGCGGCCGGCGGCGGAGGAGGCGACGGGCGCGACCGATGCAGTGGCAGGCATAGCAGATGCAGCAGACGCAGCAGGCTTCGCAGCCACAGCCGCGACGGGAAGCCCCTTGTACTCAGCTTGCGCGGTTTTGATAACATCAAACCCGACCCTGTTGACCCAGTCACCGAACCGCTCGCCGGCGTTCTGTCCGGTCTTGAAGGCGTAGAAGATTGGTTCGAAAAAGGTTTCGATGTCAACTTCCTTCACCTTGTCTTGGAACGGTCTTGATAGGGTTAACAGGTTGGCGGTGCCTCCGAGCCAGATCTGGTAGGACGAAGGGCCGTCGCCAACGAATCCTAATTCAGCCATGTACGGCCTGGCGCATCCGTTGGGACAGCCCGTCATGCGAATCAAAACAGTCTCATCCGTGGGCAAGCCAACCTTGGTCATCGTCGCGCGTAACCTTTTGTTGATATCGGGGAGGCCTCTTTCGGCTTCGGTAATAGCCAAGCCGCATAACGGCAACGCGGGGCACGCGATGGAAAGCGCATCGATCGGGTCGATATCCGCGGGGTCCTCCAAGCCGCCGGCGGTGAGCGTGGCGACGATGTCGGCTTTCCAAGCGGGGTCGATGTCGGTTAACAGAAGATCCTGGTTCGCGGTCAACCTCACAGGCAGCTCATACCTCTCAATAACTTGGCGTAACGCCTTCTTCGCGTCGCCCCGAAGTCGCCCGTTAACCACGTGCACGCCGTACCACAGCTTTCCGTCGCCTTGCTCGTTCCAGCCGTGGTACGTGGGCATGGTGAACGGGGGAAGGTCAGCGAGTGGCTCGAACGCCTTGCCCATGTACTGCTCAGTCACAGACTTGAACTTCTCGATGCCCCAGGAGTGGATGAGGTATTTTAAACGTGATTGCTTCCTGTCGTCGCGTCGTCCGTAGTCACGCTGCGTGACGCAGATTGCCTTCACGGCGTAGAAGATGTCAGCCTTGTCCACGTAGCCTAGGGGCGAGGCGAGTCTAGCAAAAGTGTCGTCGTTCCGGTGCGACCGCCCCATCCCGCCCCCGGCGTACATGTTGTACCCCACGTGCTCGCCGTTTTTCATCACGACGCAAATACCGATGTCGTTGGTGAGGAAGTCGATGTGGTTGTCACCAGGCACGGTGACGCCGATTTTGAACTTCCTAGGGAGGAACTGGGTTCCGTAGATGGGTTCCGGAGATCCGACGTAGTTTGTGCCGAACCGGTTGTCGTTACGCGCTTCCACGACTTCGGGCTTCTCGACAGTGAGAATCTGCTCGCCATCCAGCCAAACGTCGTAGTACGCGCCCGATTGGGGGGCTAACAAGTCACCGATGTCCTTCGCGAGGTCCTGCGCAATCTGGTATTCCAACTTGATGCCGTTGTACGGCGCTGGGGCGGCCATCACGTTGCGGTTGATGTCACCGCACGCTCCCAACGTGGATCCCATGTTCTTGATTACCGCCTGGAACGTGGCTTTCAAATCCGTTTTCAAAATGCCGTGCAGCTGGTAAGTTTGGCGGGTAGTGAGTCTCAACGTGCCGTTGCCGTGTGAGTCAGCCAGGTCGTCCATGATCAAGTACAGCTTGTTCGGCACGGTGCCCGCCGGCTGCTTCGTGCGCATCATGAATTGGTAAAACTTCCCGGCGCCGAAGCTTCGTTTTTCCCGGTCATCCTGCTGATACCCGCCGTGGAACTTGTACAGCTGTGCCGCGTCTTCGGAGATGAACGAGTCTTCCGTGGCGAGCTGCTCGATGAGGGGGTGTCGAAGAAAGTCACTGTTCTCCTTGATGATCTCGACCTTTGAACGTTTCGGCTCTTCTTTGCCCTTCTTCTGGGGAGTCGCCACGGCGGTGGTGATCTGGCGACGAGCCACCGAGGCCTTGACGCGGGAAGACTTTCTTGAACCAGTCACGGGCTTGAACCCGACGAAGACTGTGGTTTATGGAGGGCATGACAATGGAATGAGCGACGTCAGAGATGGAAATCTTAAAAAAGATTCAGATATTTCGTGAGGAAGCGTCGCGATATTTGGGAGGGTTTTTGCTTCGGATGGGTGTGTGGGGCGCCGCGCCGATCTGCGTGCACATCAGCTCGTTTGATCGTACGTCGCGCTTTCGTACCTTGGATGCCCCCGGCGGATGCCATCTGGGCCATTGGGCGTGCAGCGGGCGCAAGGGAAGACCTGAGGGGGGGAGTTGAGTTGGGAAAAGTTAGCGATCGCGAACGGATTCTCGTGACTAAAGGATTTCGTGACTACGTCATCGGGGCGCGGCCGGTCGGGCCGGGCCTACGGGCGTGGTGCGATCGCGCGTGAGC
>MDSY01112685.1_pt1 | contig 12823 bp, 17 predicted proteins | sample 811131 | NCBI WGS metagenome assembly MDSY01 (sample SAMN05326643, study PRJNA326480) | marine metagenome | isolation source: seawater | place: Atlantic Ocean: South West | collected 2010
AAATATTTTCAAAGTTATCATATTTATCATTAATTTCTTTTTTAGTAGATTCATTAACCCAACCATATTTTATTAATTCATAATTATCATAATTTTTAAATTCCTTAATTATATAATTTTTTCCATGAGAGCATTCTGAATAAATTCTTGTTAGAACTATAATTTTATTTTCATTATCAATTAAAATTATATTTCCTTTAGCATATAATTCAAATATTATTTTAAAATTATGTAATTGAATTACAACAGTTCTATCATTATCTACTAAATCTACACCAATAATTTTATTATCGCGTACTTCTTTTCTAATTTTTATACAAACTGAATGGAGATTTGTTTCTCTTTCAGCGAATTCTCCAGGCCAAATTGCCATACCTGGTTCGTAGACAAAACTAAAATGATTGAATTTAAACATCCATAAACCATTGTAGTGATAAATATTTTTTAGGTACGAATTAACAACTTTTTCCTTTAAAATGAAAACTAGTTGTTCTATTTCCTTATACGCCATCTTTCCATTAACTAGCATAATTCATGATTTAATGAGTATAATAATAATTTTTTCAATATTTATTATAAGTTTATTACTTAATTTTTTTTTTTGGTCTCAATTGATTTGAATGACCACATTTCTTCTTTCTACATGTTTTAGCTCTTGGTGGTAATCTAGCATAACATTTACGACATATTAACTTTTCACAATTTGTTTTTTTTGCTAATTGAGCAAGAGTTGGTTCGTAAACCATATCTATATTAAATTTGAGAAATTTTTGTATTTTAAATATATATGAATGAAATACATGAAAGATACCATTTAAGAATTTTAAAAATATATAATTTATTTTTATCTGAACAAAAAGGTGGTGCTACTACTGATATTCAAGATGAAGATGGTGCTATTAATGATAAATCTGCTATTAATTTTAAAGTAAAATCGGATATTAAATCTGATACTAATAATACATTTCAACCAATTAAATCAATATTTACAAAAAAAGAAAAATTAGTTGAATCAGATAAATCAGTTGAATCAGATGAATTACTTAGTATAATTAATAATCAATCAACTGAAACAGATAAATCAGCTGAATCAGATGAATTACTTAGTATAATTAATAATCAATCAGCTGAAACAGTAACTGCTAAAATTAGCGAATATGAATCTAAAATAATTGAATTAGAAAAAGGAAAAGAATTAGATAAATATAGCAAATATGAACCTAAAATAATTGAATTAGAAAAAGGAAAAAGAATTAGATAAATTAGATAATAGTAAATCAGATAATTTAAAAAATATAATAATGAAATGTCACTTGTAATCAAAAAATTAATTTTAATGTTTAACTGATCATGATAAAAAATCATTTATCATATAATTCATTTATATTCTCCATATAATGATCAATAACCTTTTGTCTTTTTATTGACATTTTTGGTGTCAAAAAACCATCTGCAATTGTTAATCAAAATTATAGTGCTGGTCTTTCATCAATAATCCTATCTTCTAGAACAGCATTTTCTATAGAAGCTCCTCCTTTAGTTTTAAATATTTATTTTTATATTTTAAATATTTTTTTAAAAAACGTGAATTTGGTTGTTTAACATCTATTTTATTGTAAAACTCCGTTTTCATTTCTTCATCACTTAAGATTGTCATTAGTTTTTCTGTTCTATCTTTATCAATTGGTAAAATTTTAAGTTTAATATATCCAGGAAACGATCTGTAAGTAGTATGTATATCATATATTTTTTTTATACTTTTTTTATCTTCAACTAATTTCCCTTTATACAAATCTACGTAATCTAAATTTTTATCTTCATCTTCATCCTTTAGAAAACTATATAGTGCATTCAATGATGGATACGTATTCCATACAAATTGTTGCTTGTTTTCTAGTGGTTCTCTTTGAAAATCTTCATCAAGTGAAAGATTATATATTGATTCTTGCATTTTTTCAAACGCTTTTATAGTTACAACATCATTCGTTTTAGCCATTAAAAATCCATTTTCATATTCTAATTTATTTGCTGGCTTACTTAGAACATATCCAAATAATTCAATTAATTCTATTGCATTGTCAGTTAGAAAGTTATCGGCAGGTACATCTACATCAACAACACAAACATAGTCAGTAGTTCCATTATTCATTTGATCAAGAAGAATAAAATTCTTTACATAATCAATTTTAAAAAAAGGAGGGATTGTTCCACTATCGCCTCCTAATTTAAAACCATTTTCACGAATATTTTTTACAGTAATTCCCGAATATTTTTTTTTTGGAGCAGCATCCATTTCAGAATCATACCAAAAGTTTAATTTAACTTTTTTAATAGATTTATATCTTTCATGAATATCTTCAATTTTTGCATCTAATACAGTTGTATCCTTTTCATTATCATCTCTAATTGTCATCCAAAAGAAATTAATTGTTAATTGTAGTTCTGTAGAAGATTTAGCAGCAGCACCAGCCTGAAGTCGTGCCTCTTGTGTCTTTTCTTTTGATTTCTTGTTAGCATCACTAATTTCCATATATATATATATAACATATATAAAAAATATTTTTATAATGAATTTTCCTGAAGATAACTCATAATTTATTTTCAAAGGTAATAGGATGAGGCATTTTATAAATTTTAAAAAATCCATTTAATATATTACAAATTATTTTGTTATTAGTTATTATTAATATATTTGTTAAATATGTTTTAGATATTTCATCATTACTTGCGAAAAGAACAGCAAGTTTATAATAAATTTTTTTAGGAACTTTTAATAAACTTACTTTTGTTAAATCTGCTATAATTTTAAATTCTGAATCTATAGATAAATAAATATTTTGAAAATTATCTACAAATTCATTAAATTTCTCTTCATTAAAATTATTTTCTATTAATATATTTAATTCAGATTTTTCTAATATTATTTTTTCCAAAATTATTGATAAACATTATATTTATCTATATAAAAAAATCACCTATAAAACTTTTTCAATTCTGATTCTAATTCATTTTTATTAGTATGTGAAAAATATAACTGAATTAAAATTAATATTTTTTCTGTATCAAAATTTTCTATATTTTCAATTAATTGTTGAGATGAGTAAAATTATTTTTAAAATTATCATTAATAATTATCATTAATATATGAAATTTATTAATTTCGGATGTTGAAACAAATATGAATGTGATTTAGAAAATATAATTAATGATGGTGATAAAGAAACTAAAATTGAAGATTTAATAAAAAAACAGATAAAAATGACTTAAAAATAAAATCTCAATGTATATTATATAATGACTGAAAGACTGAAAATTTCAATTGATAAAAATGTAAAAAATTTTACTAAAAATGATAAGATGAAATTCTTTAACTAATAAATATATATTTTTTATAAACTATTTAAAAATAATGTATGTATATTATATAATGAGAAGTGAAGCTTTGAAATTAGCACAAAAAAGATATAGAGAAAAAATTAAGAATAATCCTGATTTTATCCAGGCACAAAAAATAGCACAACTAAAATATAGAAAAAAAAATTATGAACGCTGTTTAGAAATAAATAGATTAAGTAATAGAAAAAGATATAATGAAGAAACTGATATTAAATACAAAAAAAGAGAATATTATTTAGCTAATCGAAATTATAAAAATTTGGATACTTTAGGAAATTCATTAAATTTATTGTTTGCTGAATGTTAGAATTATATTTTTTATAAAAATACTTACTTAAGGAATTTTTAATATTTTTACAAAAACTTCATATTAAAAAACATTTAATTTATTTAAATAAATATAAAAATGAAGTAACTCCCAACAAATTAAATATATGGTCATGAGAGCTATAAGCGCATCAAAATATGATAACTTGGAAGCTCAATTTGCTTTTTTATTAAGAGAAATTAATAAGGAAGGAGAAATTAATAACGACTAAGAAATTAATAATGAAGGATAAAAAACTAATTCATTTATGTCTGGAATTTTTTAAAAAATGATTTTTTATAATAGAGTTAAAGATAATTTTATATAGATAATAATATGTCCCAATTATTATCATTATTCAATCATACAAAGATATTCTTTCTATACTTTTTGACTATAGGAATAACTTATTTATATTCTTCACTAAAAAACTTACCCACAAAAATTTCAAAAGTATTTTTGATATTATATAATTTAACTAATTCTTTTTCAAATCTTTATATTGTATTAGGTCTTCAAACTTATATATTTAATAATCATTTAGGTTTTAATTTTAAACTGAATGATGATATAAAATATTTCATTTATTTACATTACTTAACAAAATATATGGATTTTGTTGACACAATTATTATGATTTTAAAACATAATTGGCATCAAGTTCATTTACTGCAACTTTTCCATCATTCAACAATTGGAGTTATTTGGAGTTGGGTTTACTATACAACACCCGATATATCAGCTACTGTTGCATTTGGTGCATTTGTTAACTCTTTTATTCATTTTCTAATGTATTTACACTATTTTGTAACATGTATTGGTATAAAAAATCCATTAAAAAAATATATGACAATCTTTCAAATGTTCCAATTTTTTATTTGTTTACTTCATTCATTGTATATTATCATTATGATTCCTGAACTATATATATTTGCTTATGTTCAAACATTTTACATGATTTCAATGTTAGTATTATTTAAAATTTATGTTTATAAAAAAAATAAAAAAATTACTTAAAATTTAGAAGACAAATCTTCAACACTTTCATCACTTTTTCGATGTGTATGAGCTGTATAATGTATAATATTAAAATTAGGAACATTAGTTAATTTGTGTGCATCTAATATATTTAAATAGTTATCATCAATAAAAAATATTTTTTTATTAAAATTAAATTTACTAGACAATAATTTACTAATATACCCAATTATGTAATGCTTTTTTCTTTTTTTTATAAATATTTTAGGTGTTTGAGTAAATATACTTGAAAATGAATCTAATATATTATTATTAAAATTTATTCTTTCATCATTACCATCATAAGATAAAAATATAATATTACATTTTTTATAATTTTTTTTTACAAAATCTACAATATATTTATCCATTTTATCATCGTATTCTATAGTATTATGTATATCGAAAATATAAGTGTCTTCATTTTTTAAATAATCAAAAATAAATTCTTTAACTATTTCTAACAAAACTTTTCCATGAAAATCTTCTTTTTCTATTTTTAAAAAATTCATATTAATATAGGATATAAAAATTAATTAATAAATATCTAATATTTTATAATGAGTGGTTTTAAAGATTGTCAAAAAAAATATATTGAAAGTACAATGAAAGAATATGAAGAAAAAAAATTAAAGGTATCTGGTAAAAGAATTGTAAAAGATAGAAAACAAGCTATTGCTATAGCTTTAAATTATGCAGAAAATAATTGTAAATACACTTCAAATGATTATAAATTAATAAAAGAAAAAGTTAAACAATTTCTATATAACGATGATAGAAAAATTTCAAAAACAAGAGTACCATTAACAAATGTTATTGAAACAAAAGTACTAATTAAGTACTATTTGAAAAAAAAAGATACAAAAAAAGCAAAACAACTAAAAGATGATTTATTAAAAAGAATAATAACTGCTGGTAAAAATGGTATAAAAATTAGTAAAAATATTTTTTCTGAACTTAACGAATTATTTTAAATTTATAAAATTAAATTAAAGAATTTATCTTTATGATATTAATGAAGATAAATTTTATTTTTTTACAATTTATTTTACTAATATTTATCTATCCTATTATTAATTGTTTTAAAACGTGTAATGTTTTAACATTAGGAGGAGGTGGTTCTTTAGGAGCAGTAGAAATAGGTATATTACAAGACATGCTCGAAAAAAAGTTAATTGATGGTAAATTTGATGTAATTGCTGGAATTTCTTCTGGAGGATTAAATGCTGCTTATTTATCTTATGGGGATAATATAAAAGATAATATTGATGAACTTGAAGAATTATATAAAAAAGTTAAAAATAGAAATATTTATAAAAATAATTTTATTTTAAGAATATTAAAAGATTGGAGTATTTTTAATAATGACCCACTTGAAAAAACTATTCGCAAAATTACTAAAGATAAAGTACCTTCTAACTCCAGACCAATAACCCTAATTGGTTCAACTAATTTAAACTCACAAAAACTAGACATATTTAGATATGATAAAATTAATATTGAAAATCAAATAAATGTACTTATGTCTACATCTGCTATTCCAATATTATTTAAACCAAGAAGATTTAATGATTGTTTGTATGTAGATGGCGGTACTATTGAAAACGAAATAATTTATCAGGTTTTAGATGCATATCCTGCTGATTATTATCATTTTACTTATGTATGTGCTACAAATAAAAAATATATGAAATCTAAAATAAATAATGTAATAGATTATATTAAATGTGTCTCTGGATTACTTGTGAACAATTATGTTTACGATATAGCTAAAATTAAAAATACACATTTTGATTGTAAAAAAGGTAAAATTGACTTGTGTTATCCTACTAATCCAGAATTAATGAAATATAATTACTTAAATTTTAATAATGGTGAAAAATTATTAGAATTAGCAAAAAAGAATTATACTATTGAAACAATTAATTTTTGTTAATTAAAAATTCTCTAAATGTTAGTGAATATCTTGACGATTTTATATGTGGTTCATCTTTAATAAAATGACAAAAGTTTCTTTGACTTCCTCCTCCCATTATCAATAATGAATTATCTGGTAATACAAATTCTTTATTTTGAAAAGATTTATCTTTATCTCTTTTCAAACTATCTAATTTTGTTCTTTCTATGCAAAATGTCCTAGGACCATCGATTGATAATAATGCAATGGTAGGTTCTAAACCAAAAGATTCTGGATCATCTTTATGTGGTGCTATTCCTTGATTTCCATTTTGATAATAATTAATTAAAATACTATTAAATTTAGATTTTTCAATATAATTATATTTTTGATAAAAATTGTTAATTTTATTTTGCATTAAAGTTTGTAACTCTAACAAATAATTTTCATATTTATTAGATTTCCATTGCTCATTTTCTACTACCCAGTTTTTACCAAAATTTAAATTATTTATTTGATACCATTTTTGTAATCTTTTAATTCCTTTACCATTATATTTTTTAGTAGTTTTCCAATCTGATATATTTCTTAATTTATCTTTTAATTTATCTAATTCATTTTTATCTAAAAAATTATCTATAATTATAAATAAAGAATCACTAGAATTTTCTTCTTTAACATTATAAATATTCATATAATCATTGCATTATTGTAATATAAAATAATTATCAATATTTTTATATAATAAAACTAATTAATTAAATCATAAATTAAAATTCTAGATGGTCTATAATCCAAAATTTCTTCTTGGACTAGGTAATATTTCTCTACATTCTTTTACTATAAGTCCTGAAAACTTATTGTTAATATAATATGCAAAAATCTTTTCATCATTTGAATTTGATATTTGGTATTTACATAATATCATATCATCAATTTCAATTTCCAATAAATGATATAAATGTCCATCTATAATACCAGGTAGCTTGAATCTGACATCTAGATACCCCATTTGAAAATCATTGTTAAAATATTCTTTAACATTTTCAAATTTAATATCACAAGAAGGATTAAATGTTATAATTTCAAAATCAAGATTAGTATACCCTTCTCCATTTTTACATTTAAATGGATTTATAGTTTCTCCTTTATGATAACCTAAAAGTGTATAATCTGATTCAATCATTCCCTCACATGAGATTAGTCTTGCTAACCCTTGATTGTAATATATATTTCTAGTTACAGTATTTAATGATAAATCATCAACATGATAAATTATTCTATTAAATTTAGGTAAAAAATAAATTTTATCAGTTATACAAATTTTGTTTTCAAATTTTGAACTGACATCTTCTGTAGACATATAGATGTTAAGATACCTTTTGTTTATTTTAAAAGGCACATTGTATTCAACTAATAATTTCCAGAATTCTTTGGGGATTTTATCAAAATCATCATTTTCAAACTCTGCTTCTTCTATCTTAAAATCACCATTTTTATTTTTTAATTCTTGTTTTGAAACTTTAAATTTTATCTTATCACCTAAATCATAGTCTAAATCTATAAAGTTAGAAAATCCTTCTTCAGTTTGATAAACATCATAACCTAAACTTGCTTTAGGTAAAGCAAAAACTTCCTTGGTTTTTTCTGGAAATACAACTTTAATACTGAGATTTTCTGGATTAAAATCAATCGATTCAACATAATATTCTAATATTCCAGAAAATTTTTCATCAGAATTATTATAATAACAAAACATATTTGGAAGTAATCTTACTCGAGTAAGTTCATAATTATTTTTTCCATCAAAATATTCTCTTTTTTTATTTGAGTAGTCATTAATATTAGATTTAATTGCACCTTTATAATCATAATTAGCTAAAATGTATCTAATACTTTTAAGCTCTCCTCTTTCATAGTAAATATCATGTAAAAGTCCACAATCATTTTTAACTAATACTTCCAAGTTATCAGTATGAAGGAAGACACATTCTCCATTTTCATCTATTAATCCTGATGTATTCGATTCATTAAATTCTGTAAATTTACCTTTTGATATGCTAAATTCAGTCATTTCTTCTGCGAATGATGTAACTGTAACATTAGGATTAGCTAATAAATTTGTACTATCTGATAATTCAGATTGGAAGTTTTCACTTCCTTTATTTCCCTTGACATTCTCTTTTTCGAACATCAAATAATTATAAATTGCCTATACATTTATCTTTTCAATTTTTTTTTAATAAAAATTATACTAAAAATCTACATATTGGACAACTTTTATTATTTGTTAACCATAAATCAATACATGATAAATGAAATTCATGACCACATTTCAGTTTTCTAATAATAGTTTGATCATCATCATCATCATAACATATTGAACATACAACATCATTTTTATTATAAACTTCAGATTTATTATATAAATTATATACTGTTGAACCTATTTTATTAGAGAACCTAAATGGAGTATTGAAATTATTTGTTACATTTGATTCAAATGTTTGATTAATTATATTTTGAACATTATCATTAACATTGATAATATTTGATTGGGTATTTAGATTTAAAAATCTACTGCGAGTGTTGAGATATGGAATATTACGATTTCTTACATAATCTCCGTACATTAATCTTCTATTTAAACCGGGTTCACTTGGTAAATATACCATTATATTATTTAAATTATAAATTTTTTATATTTAATAATTAAGTTTAAATTAATTTGATATTCTTATAGAAAATGTAAATAAATTTTAAATTTAAAACGCATCATACCATATTTACATAATCAGAAAGATCATTTCCTGCAATATCATATATAGTATTATTAGAATAATCATAGTAAAATGTTTTATTTTCAAAATTATATATAGGAAGTATATTGGTATTTACATTTAAAATATCATTATATTCCCTTCTACACAAAGGACATCTTTTTCCATTAATTCTTAAGGATGTAATTATACAATCCGAATGAAACTTATGATTACAAGGTTCTAATGTACAAATATTTTTACTATTGTCATCTAGACATATGGTGCACATCCAATCTTCTTTTTCCATTATGACAATTTATATCTAGTAAGTAATATTTATTCAATTTTTGTATAATCAAAATTTTCTAATTTTTCTCTTATTACATAAACTTCTTTCATTTTATTTAATTTTTTATTTAATAATTCTTTTTCAGCTATTAATTTATTTATTGTTTTATTCTTTTCTCTAATTTTTTGTTTTCTTCTTTGAGCTTTTTCTATACATCTCTCATATTTTTCTAATGTTCCATAAAGTGTATCTTTTAAAAAAATTTCTTTTTCTGAATCTTTTGTTAAGTTTATAATTTTTTTGTATTCATCTTCCAAAACATATTTATTAGGTGTTTTTTGTTGATTTATTAAACCTCCTTTAAAATTTTTTTTTAATTCTAAATATTTTTTTTTATATTCCAAATATTGTTCTTTATAATTCATAATTATATATATATAGATAAGTTTATTTATTTTTTATTAATTATTTTTTCATTTGTACCGCAAATGAAAAATAGTCTATTATTTTCTTATAATCAGTAATATTTAAAATTAAAAATTCAATATCTTTAGAAGGAATAAAATTAGGCAAGTATATCTTATCCCAATTATTATTTTTTAACCAACTTTTTCTATTATAAGCACTAAATAATATATTAATTTCCAAAGGTATAGATATGTTAATGTAATTTTTGCCTTTTGATTTTAAAACAGGATATTTATCATCAAAATTATCATAAAATTTATATATTTTATTATTTTCAAAAGTATCAAACCAGTTTTTATAATTATTTCCTTTTTTTACTAATGTTTCTTTAATTTTTTTCCAGGTTGATTTATGGTTTTTGTAAATATTTATTAAATTTTCCATTTTGAAGTTAGAAATATGATTTCTTTTTAACTTTTTAATTTTATATAAATCTTGTAAATTATTATTTTGTAATATTATCTGTCTAATAAAATATAATAAATCATAATTCATTTTCAAATATTCTTTTACTAAACTATCTTTTTCTTTGTACTTTTTATGCTTATTAAAACCATAATCAATTATTGAATAAATATATTTTGGTTTAATATAATTATTTCCTATTTTTATTACTTCTTTATTTTCTTGAAAAGTTATATTATTTGTATGTAAATCTGCATGAACATATCCAGCTTTTTGAATTATACTTAATGTATATACAATCATAAGTATAAATTTATACTTTTCTTTCAAAGAAATATTTTTCAAATGGTCGATTGTATTACCTTTATTTTCAAAAAGTATTTCTATACATCTATTTGTTTTTGTTTTTTTTATATATTCTTGTTCAAATATTTCATTACATTTAACAAATTTAATATTAATTGTTTTCATAAAGAATTTTTTTTTATTTTCAGGCAAATTATTAACAAATTGACCCATGTCAATTTCTTTAGCAACTGTCATTTCGAAATTTTTTAAATTTTTATCAATTATAGGGTATCTTTTCATAATAAAATTTTGATTATTCATCTCAACAACATATACATTACTTTCATATCCATCATGTATTTTTTTTATAATTTTATAATTCATTGTATTAGTTTTTATTAGAAAAAATTATTCCTGATAAAATAATATTAATTTACCCATTTCAAATTCTGCTCTTTCATCTCTATTTAATATAGCATTTATAACTGATAAATGACATACAACTAATATATTTTTATTTTTATTATTATTTTGTATCAAATAATTAATAAATTTATTTGCTCTTTCTTTTATATCATTATATGTTTCTCCCATTTGTAAATCATCCTTATTTATTAGTGAAGTATAATTTTTATTGAAATATTTAAATCCATATAAATTATCATTTAATTCTCTAATATTTTTGAAGTCTTTATCATTATGTAAACTTTCATAAATTCCATATTCTAAATTTATAAATTGATCAGTTCTTGGACTTGACCAATTATTTGGTAAATTTAAATAAGGTTCAATTGTTTGTATAACTCTTTTATATGGAGATACATAAATTTCATCTATATATAATTTTTCTAATTCTAATTTTAATTTTTCAGCATTATTAAATCCATCTTGAGTTAAATCAGTATCAAAATTAGGGTTATCATATCTCTTTTCATGTCTTAGTAAATAGATTTTCATTAATTAGTAATTAAGTTATTATTTTAAATATTAACTAAATAGTTCAGTAATTGATTTTCTATTTTTTTTACTGAAAATCCAAAATAATCCATTACTTCACTTCCTTTTCCAGACTCTCCAAATGAATCTATACCAATACATTTATCAACATATTTATACCATATTGAAGTTACTCCAGCTTCAATACTAACTTTTAAAACATTTTTTGGTAAAATATTGTTCTTGTAATTATCATCTTTAATATCAAATAATTCCATACATGGCATCGATACTACTCTTGCTTTAAAATTACCTTTTTTTTCTAATTCTTTTATTGTATTTAATGATAGACTTACTTCAGAACCAGTTGCTATAATTATTAAATCTAACTCTTTATCAATACTAGTTTCATATAAAATATATGCACCATTTTTTACTAATTCTATTGATGAACCTTCCAACTGAGGTAATGATTGTCTTGATAAACACAAACATGAAGGTCCATATTTATTTTCCAATGCAATTTTATAACATCCTGAAACTTCATTACCATCAGCTGGTCTTAAAACCAAACAATTTGGAATACTTCTTAATATTGTTAATGATTCTACTGGCTGATGAGTAGGGCCATCTTCTCCTAATCCAATTGAATCATGGGTAAATATATATAATACCTGATGTTTTGATTGAGCTGATAATCTAATTGAACCCAGACAATAAGTTATAAAAACTAAAAATGTAGCAACATATGGTACTAGATAACAAGTACTTAATCCATTTGCAATACCACACATTGCATGTTCTCTTACTCCATAATGAATATATCTTTTAGAATAATCATATGATTGAATTCCAATATCAATAACTGTGTTATTTGATGGAGATAAATCAGCTGAACCACCAATTAATTGAGGTATATCCTTAAAAATATTTTTTAAACACATACCAGAAATTTGTCTAGTAGCAAGAGATTTATCATTAAAATTAAATTTAGGTAATAAAGTATTTAAATTTGGTAATTTATTATTAATCATATTTTCTAATTCTATAAATTTTTC
>MDSY01152551.1_pt1 | contig 12822 bp, 10 predicted proteins | sample 811131 | NCBI WGS metagenome assembly MDSY01 (sample SAMN05326643, study PRJNA326480) | marine metagenome | isolation source: seawater | place: Atlantic Ocean: South West | collected 2010
CCTTCTAGGCTTAAATGACTTAATTTTCACTCTTTTTTTTTTAAGAATTTTTTCAAATATAGATATTATGATATCTGGTCTTGTTACCAAGCTTGGCCCATAAATATTACTCAACCTCACATTTATACATGGTACCAAAGCTGAATATGCTTCAGTCAATTTTTCTGCAAGATATTTGCTGAAAATATAATTATTTTTTTGAGGGTTTAATGGAGTAGATTCCTTACATGGTACTTTTAATCTTTTCTCATCATATAATAATGCGCCTGAAAAACTAATAAATTTTTTTATTTTTCTTTTTGAAAAATAGTTTAGTGCACTTTTTAATGGATAAAAATTATACTCTAGTGCGGTTTCTAATTTTGATTGGTTTAATATATGATGATTTGAGTTACCAACTAAATATATTACTTTAGAAATTTTGATACTATCTAACTTTTTTAAATTATGAATATCATTAATTTTGATGAATTTATTATTACAATAGTATGGAGGTTTATTTCTTCCAACAGCAATAATTTTAGGGTATTTTTTTAAGATTGCTGGTCCTAAAAAACCTGAGGGGCCAAATAAAATAGTGTTGCTCATTTTTAAATTTTTTTATATTTAATTTTTTTTAATATTTTTTGTTTTTTTGTAACAAATGCATTACTTTCTATTTTTTTATAATCTGAATATATTAAAGCAAGGTTTTTATCAGAAATTTTTTTGATTTTATTAATCTCAATGTTTTCTTTAATCTCCGAAACTTCCATCATGCCTGGTATTACATAATCAAAACCTTGGGACAAACAGTAATGTAAGGCAAAATCGGAATAGCTTGAATGATTGTATTCATTTTTATACTTAATAAAATGATCCTTTAATCTTGTCCAAACTTTAAACTGAGTATTTGGATAATATTTTCTATGATCATCTTTTGATAAATTCTTTTTTAAAATTTTTTTATCTGATAAAAAACCAAAACATAAAGGAGTTCTGCATATTGATATTATATTTTTTTGGCGCAAAAATTTAAATAATTTAATATCAAGTGCCCTTTGATCTAAAATATTAAAATTAAACTCGACTACATCTATTTTATCCTCTAGTTTGAATTTCTTAAAATCTAAGGGACTTCTTAAAGAAATACCAAATTTTTTAATTAAACCTTGTTTTTTAAGTATTTTTGATAGTAAAACTATTTTATTTAAATTTATTGTTTTTAAATTGGGACTATGAAGTAAAAAATAATCAACATATCCTGTCCCTAGTCTTATTAAACTCCCACGTAAGTCTTCGATCAATTTGTTAACTGAAAAATCTTGCTTCCAATCAAAACCTTTGTGTGGAAGCATTCCACATTTTGTAGATAATATAATTTTTTTTCTATCTTTTTTTTTTAAAAAAGATCCAATAATTTTTTCTGACCTTCCATTCCCATACAGTGGAGCTGTATCTAACATTAAAATATTATTTTTATAAGCATAATTCAATAATTTTAATGATTTTTTGAGAGTTATTGGTCCATAGTCCCTACCTCCTAAGCCCCAAGTTCCGTATCCAATCATTATATAAAGTTTCCTAAATTCCAATTTACAACATTTCTAATTCCTTCTTCAAAAGATACAAAATCTTTTTTTTTAAACTCTTTTACATATCTCTCTGAGCTAATAATTACTTGATCTATGTCAGAACCAATATGTTGTAAATTGGAATTATTTTTTGGTCTAGTTATCTTTATTCGATCTAAATTTGAAGCTATATTTTTTGCTAAATCAAAAATTGAAACATAGTCTTGCCCAGTAGTATTATATTCATTTTTTTTTCCAAATTGAATTATATTAAAAAACATTTCAGTGATGTCTGAAATATAACCAAATGTTTTTATTGAACTTCCAGAGTCGAGCATATCAATTTTTTTGTTTAAAATTCCTTTTTTGATAAACTCAGAAATTGCTCTTTTATCATTAATTCCTTGTCCAGGACCATACGTGTGAGCAGGCCTAACCGAATAAGCTTTTACGTTAAATATATCTCTATAATATCTACACAGACTTTCACCTATTCTTTTTGATCCACCATAGGCTGACCTTTCAAGATTTGGGATATTTTCATAGTTATAATCTTCTGTGATTGGTTTTTTCATCGTATTTATATGTCCATACACATCAGCTGAACTAAAAAATAAAATAGATGAACTATCTTTTTTAGATTTGTCTAAAAAAAATTTTAAAACTGATGTATTCAAATTAATTGTAGATAATTGATCTTTCATCCACAAAGATGGTTGGCCATAAGTTGCACAATGAAAAATAAAATCAAATTTTTTATTGGTAAATTTTTTTAAGTCAGCATTATTATTTAAGTCAGCTTTAATAAATTTAAATCTATTATCTTTTTTAAGAATATTCTTCAAAAAATCTTTAGGCTTGCTATATGAAGAAGAGCAAACCTTACATTTTAAATTGTAATTTAGATTAGCAAAAGTTAACGTGGACTGTATATATCTTGCTAAAAAACCATTAGCTCCAAGAATCAAAACAGATGCGTTAGAAAATTTTTCTAAACTAATATTATTTAAAATCCTCAAATTATCTAATTCTACTATAGACTCACTTATTTTTTTCATTTTTTTTAAAAAGATATTTTATTTTCACCTTCTCTAACATAACTATTATCAAAATAAAAAGACTTAAGTATCTTTTGATCAATTAAGATTTTGTTTTGTTTCATTAAACCAAAAATTTCATCAGGAAAATTATTTTTTATGTCTATATTATCAATATCAAGCTCAAGTTTTGCCATATCATTAAAATAAGTTTTTACACCTGAGAATATTTTTCTTTTTGTATTAAAAAATTTTTGATTAGACATTTTTTTACCTAAAAAGAAATTTTTTTTTCCATCAAATTTAATATATGCCCCATGTGGTGCAGTAAAAACAGACTCAAATATGTGATTCAAGTTTCTAAAATTACCATTATAATTATAAAATCCTAATTTTGTTGATCTATCAATTTTGCTTAATTTTTTTTTAATTGACATATAAATCCCATAAAATCTTATATTCAAAATTTTTTCTAATGCCGATTGTACACTTCCATTAAACCCTTGATCACAGATAATTATTCTCTCTTTTTTTTTAATAATTTTAATTAAGTATTTTTTATAATTTTTTTTTTCATTTTTGGCATTATCTAATATTAAATTTTTATATTTTAATAAAAATTTTCTAAATTGACTTGGATTTTCTTGGTTATTTAAAACTAATTTATTTAATTTTTTATCAACTTCTATTTTAACTCCTAATCTTATTGTTAAAAGAGTTTTTAAATTCCCATAAAATCTATGATTTTTAAATGATGCTAAGATATCTGAAAAATTTTTTAATGTTGGGATCACGGCCATCCTTCTTGAAGTTTTAAAATATATTGTTTTGCAGTGATCTTCGATTTTGTAATTTTTTCTTAATAATTTAAATAATTGGATCATAAAATATCCTTCTCTTGCACAAAATAGAATCTTTTTTATATGAAGTTTTTTTATATTTTGGTTAAGCCATACTGTGTAATAATATAAAAGTGGTCCAAAAATTATATATCCTAAATCTTCATAATTATTAATTATTGGCATATTTGTTTTATCAAAAAAATTAAATCTATCTTTAACAAATATCTTATTTGATAAAAGTCCTAGCGAGGTTAAGTCAAATTCATTTGAAATATTATTTTTTAAGGATTTTAAACTTGAATTTGTATAAATTTCTTTTTTATTTAAAATCAAAAAAGTTTTAAAGCCCTTTTTTTTTGCACTTAAAATGTCTGATTTATAATTATCACCAATATGTAAATATTTTTTACCAGGTTCAATACTTTTAAAAAATTCAAAAATGTCACCATGAATCTTATTTTTTTTGAGTTCACTAGAAATTAATAAATTTCTATATCCTTTTATATTACTTTTATTTAAAATTTTTTTTATTACTTTGTAATCTAAATACATATCGGTAATTAAACTTACTTTTTTTTTATTCTTTACTGCAAAATCAAAAATTTTTACCAATTCATTTCGAGGGCTAGAATATCTAATTTCAGTTTCAATCTCTTCTTTTTTTATTAAATCTAAGCCTTTAGCAGAAACTTTTATTTTTTTTTGAATTTTTTCATAAACTTCATTTAAGGAAAAATTGTGTGAAAACTCATTATAACATTTATTTTCAGCAATAATTCTCTCTAATGAGAAATTAATCTTTTTTTTAATCTTTTTATTAATATTTTTTTCAACAATTGAAAAAATATCATGAGGGTCTATCACATTCCTTACTACTAATGTGTCAAATATATCAAATGTAATGATATCATTTCTTAATATTTCTTTTTTTAATTTTTCTAAATTAGGAAATTTAAGAGAGCTTGATACTAAGTTATTTTTTTTCTCATCTAATATTCTTTTTCCGTTTTTAAAAAAAATTTCTAATTTATTTTTATTTTGAAGATGTTCTATTGATGAAAAAATAATATCTATTTTTTCTGGCTTACTTACTATTATTATAATTGGGTTGGCCTTAATTACACTTTCCTCTGACAAAATTTTTTTTTTATAGAAAAATTTGTTTTGGAAACGTTTGTTTTGATCCATTAGGCCTATTATATTAAATTCTTTAAGACCATTAACTAAAATTTCAGTTTCAGGACCAATTCCATACAAAACAATTTTTTTATGTTTTAGTCTGCTAAAATTTTTTAAAAAATTTTTACAGATTTTTTTTGAATTTTTAATTTTAAGTTCTTTTTTGATCAATTTTCGTTCTTAAAACTGGATTAGGTCTAGTTCCTTGATCTGCTGGACTTACTGGAATTTCAATCCCAGAATAACATCCATTGCAGTTTTTACAAAATGTTAGATATCCTTTTTTTATAAAACCAACATCAAATTTTATCAATTCTTCAGGAGAGGTATTTTCCAGGTCTATGAAATCATTTGGATCATCTTCAAGAATTTCAGATAACACCGCACTTGTATTTAAATGACAAAAATATAATTTTTTATTCGAGAGACCTCTATATGGAGCAACACATTTATTGAAATGAACAACCATTTCTTCTTCAGAGAATTTTTCATATTTACTAACCCTAGGATCACCAAAGTCTGACCATAAAATATCTTTTCTTGTAAAATAATTTACTTTTTTTTCATCTAGTTTTTTTATAAAAATATCAAATCTTCTTTTATAATTTATTCCATCTGTATAATCGCTAATACTTACTAAAAAATTATATTTTTTAATTAAATCTAATACCTCAGGCTTTGGTACTAACGTTCCGTTTGTCGTTATAAGGACATTATCAATTCTATCTCTGTAATTTTCACCTATATATTCAAATATGTCTTTATGGTTGGGGTATAAAAAAGGTTCTCCACCCACTAAATGAAGGGTACTCATGTAATCAACATTTTTAAATAAAATATCAATATCTTCCTTCATTTTCTCTAGGTCTTTATGTTTTGGTTTTTTGTAATGAGGCATGTACATATTACAAAAGGTGCAATTTAAAGTGCACTTTTCTGTCAAGAGTATATCGGCTCTCCATAAGTGTGTTTGATTTTTTAGATGGAGTGGCCATATTCCAGCAACTTTTCTATATTTTGTAAAATCAATATCTTCAACTCTATCATTTTCAATCAGTATTTCTTTCATTTTATTATAATATGCGTCTGATGTTATGATTATTTTTGATTGATCTTTATCTTTTAAATAATCTTCAAAACTTTTTACTTCAAATCTCTTATCACTTAAAATATCAGTATTAATTTCTGATTTATATGCAGCTTTATTTATATCATACAACTTTATATCACTACCTTGAGCTTCTTTATCTAAATCAACTAAATATTTAATTTTAAAATCATATTCAGGTAGGATAATTTTTACTGTTCGGATTAATTGAATGCATTCTTTTGAGGCTCCAAATAAAACAAAACTTTGTTTGGATAAATCCCAACGATTAAAATATTCTTTAAAATTATGGATTTTATTATCAAATATCATGTTTTTATAGGTATACTCATACTATATTTTTAAGTTTTTTTAAAATTAAAACCATACCAATTGCAGACCAAGATGCCATTAGACCCAATTTTTGTTTAAACATTTTAGAATAAAAAATATCAGGCTTTAATAGTAAAATTTTTGTAATTTCCAAATCATCAGATGATGGATTGGAGAATTTATAAGCTTCTTTTGCTAGATAAATGTGTGCAGTGCCACATCCGTAACTACCACTGCCAACTACACTTCCAATTTTTTTCCAATTTTTTGCTTTATAGCCTGTTTCCTCTAAAAACTCTCTTTTAGCTGCAGATAAACTAGTTTCACCTTTTTCTATTGCACCCTTTGGAAGTGTGAAAGCAAATCCCTCTATTGCTGGTTTATATTGTTTTTCAACAACTAATTTATTATTTTTTGTTAAAGCATAAATAATAACATAATCAATTAATTTAATTTCGTGATATTTTTCAACTACCTTATTATTTGGAAGTTTTATTTTTTTTGAATAAATAGAGATCCAAGGTTTTGCTTCAAAAACTTTATCTTTTTTTAATACTTTCCAAATTTTTGAAGTTTTTTTTAACAATTAAGCCCTATTTAAGCTACTTTACTTTCCTCAAGTAATTTTCTTTTTAAGGGGACCTTCGGTTGAATTAGCATATGATTATAGCATTTCTCTCCAAATTTACTTTTTACAAGATTAAGATATTTTTCACTACTAAAGTATGTTTGAAAAGCGTGATCCCTAAATCTTAAAACATCTTTACCTGAAATATATTTTGTATCTAGTGGTTGAGCTTCATAACTATATTGAGAGTAAGCGTTCCAATCTTTAGGTAACTGTTCATCAGTGAAATCATCATACATAGGGGCTCCGGGTAATGCATTTACATATCTCATTTGCACAAATTCTGTATTCAAATCTAGAGCCAGGTCCAGAGTTTGTTGCATTGTTTCAATTGTATCATCTTGAAAACCAAACATATAATTTGCATGCACATTTATCCCTGTATCCTGAATAGCTTTTACAGTTGCGTGAATATCACTTTTTATTGGGAATTTACCTTTTTGAGTTTTTCTTACATATTCACTGCCAGCTTCAACTCCAACACTCAACCAAGTAAATCCAGCCTTGTACATTTTTTCTAAAAGTTTTGTTCTTGTAGAGTTTAATGCTGTATAACCATAAATATTAAGATCATAATTTCTCTCAATTAACCTATCACAAATTTCGTTTACTCTCGAGTTATCTAAAACAAAAAGCTCATCATCTAATCTTATATTTTTTACATTATACTTTAAATAAAGTTCATCTATCCATTTTAAGACTGAGTCTGCTGACCATCCTCTAGAGCCTTGACCTCCAAAAATTCCATTGGTCATACAAAAATGACATTGATATGGACAGCCTAGCGTTGTGTAAATAGCTACATAAGGGCTCCTAACATCTATAAAGCCTTGATCAGCCATTTTACTATCCTGAAAGTTTTGTAAACAATGCACTTCTGATGATCTATAATTTTCTACGCCAGGAAGTAAATCAAAAGCATAATCACCCATATCATTATCTAAATCTTTTACATTCTCTGCAGGAAACGTTTTTACTATTTCACCATTAGATCGATACCATAATCCGGGTATATCTTTTAAGCCAAGCTTGCCGTTTAAATAATCATTTAATCCTTTAATTGTATATAAACCTTCTCCTTGAATTGTATAATCAGCCTCACATTCTTCTAGTGTTCTTTTGGGTAATGCCGATACATGCCCCCCTCCAACTGCAATTTTAACATCTTTGTTGATCTTTTTTAAATCGTTAACACTCTGAAGAGCTGCAGGCATATTTTCTGTTGAGCCTGTAGGATTATGCCCATGGACCATTATAACAACTAATTTTGGAGAATAATCTTCCAATAATTTTTTTGCATCCCATCCCTGTATGTTTGCGTCATATATTGCTACTTCTGCATATTTTCTTAATGAACTTGCTAAAAGCATGCACCATGAAGGTGTTGATAAAGGTGTATGTTTTTTTGCTAAACCTTGAAAAGTCTTGACTTGATCACCAGGATTAAGAAATAGTATATCTAAATTTTTCATATTACGGCTATATCTATCAGTTTAAATAATTAAATAAACTTATTTATTAAAATATTTCATTATATTTTCCTTGTTTAATTAACTTCCCATCATCTAACACTATAATATTATCACAATTTTTAATAAGTGAAAATTTGTGAGCAATTATAATAATAGTTTTACTTCCCTTTAAAGATAAAATATTTGAAATAATTTCAGACTCATTTTTTGGATCTAGAGCACTTGTTGCCTCATCAAAAATTAAGATCTCAGGATCTAAATATAAAGTTCTTGCTATTGCAATTCTCTGCCTTTGACCTCCTGAAATTCTAATGCCCTTTTCACCTATCACCGTATCTAGCCCTTGAGGCAATTCGTTTATAAATTTTTGTAAATTAGCTAACTTGATGCAATTATTAACTTTAATTTCATCAATTAAACTAGATTCTTCTCCATAAGCTATATTTTCTCTAACAGTCTCATCACTTAAAAAAATTGTCTGAGGGACATAGCCTATTTTTTTTTGCCACTGTTTTATATTTTTAAAATCAATAATTGTGTCATCAACAACAATTTCTCCTTTATTTGGCTTTAATAATCCAATTAAAGAGTCTGCTAATGTTGTCTTACCAGATCCACTGGTTCCTATTATTCCAATTATATTGCCTTTACTAATTTCAAAACTTATGTTTTCAAGTGAATATTTTTCAGTATTTTGATGCTTAAAGTACAGATTCTTAAATTGTATTTTATTTTCAAAATTTAAATTTGTAATGTCTGTATCGTTTTGAATTAATTCATTATTTTTTAAATTTAAATCCTCAATAATACTCAAAACTGGAACATATTGATTTTGAAAAGTTGTAAAACTTGTTGTAATTCTCGTTAATGAGGGCATTAACCTAAATGTTGCAGCTAAAAATAATGCTGTTATTTCAATTAAATTATCTGAGTTAGAAAATTTCATTAACACAAAAATTAACAATCCAAAACTTACAACAGCTATTATTTCAAAAATTATTCTTGGAAAATTTGATACAACTTCCCATTTAGTTCTCCATAATATTGAAGTAGATATATTTCTAAAGAAATTAGTAATAACTTTATGTTCTAATCCCATTACTTTGATTTCTTTAATTCCCTCTAAACTTTGAATTAAATCTCTATTTGCTAAGCCCTGGTGAATAAATCTTTTTTCACCCCATAATCGAACTTTACTTTTTAAATAAAAATTACCTAATAAAAAGATTAATAAAGCAAAAAATATAACCACAGAAGTTCCTAAAGGTTCATAAATTAATAAACAAATTGAAATAGCAACTAAAACTAATATCTCTGAAGACAAGTTGCATATAGATTTTAACGCCGAATTAAATGTTCCAACTTCAATATTTATTTTATTAATTAACACTCCAGAACTTTTTGCTAGGTGGAATGGATAAGGTTGCAAAACATAAGTTGAAAATAATTTTTTTGCTATTCTCATTTCAAATTTTGAAGTGTAATTGTATTGCCAGGATATAAAAAAAGCAAAAAAACCATTTTTGATTAAATAGATCAAAATTAGTAAAATTAAAGAAAGAGCAACCTGTTGTTCGTAATCTAACTTATCTAAGAAATTTAAATCTTTAATGAAAAAAAAAGATATTTCTTTTTTCATAATTATTTGGGTCAATGGTACAACCATTGCAATTAAAAAGGTTTCAAAAAAGGTGTTAATTATTGAAAATAAAATATGAAGACCATATTTTTTTTTCTCTGATGAGGCCAAAGTTTTCCAAATAAGTGTGATTAGCCGCATTTATAGTTTTAATATTTAATAATTTTTCTATTTGCCAAAGATTGTTTTTTTCTTGATAATATTTTTTGTAATTCATCATCATAAGAATCTTTAAATATCATAAATTTATTATAACCAATGCTTGCTATATCTTGTGCTTTTACATGACTGTGGTTTTGTGGAGATTTAAATACTTTTTTGGCAATAAAACCCATATCTATCGAAACTCTAGGCTCTGCATTTTTAAGCAAAATAGATTGATGCAATGTTGCGCAATCAGTTACATAAAATTTTCCAATTTTATAATTTAAATTTACTTTTTTATATCTGTCACCTATTTTACTACCATCTACAAATTTTTTTGGTTTCAACCAGTCTGACTCAAAAGAATTTTTTGGCTTAAAAAAAGACACATAATTTCTTTTACAATCTCCATAAACTGGAAGATATAATGTATAGCTCTTATCAGTATTATATGGAGTCCAAGCATCTGAATGTATTAAATCTGAAGCATTATGATTATTACTTTTTTTTCCTAATTTTATTCTTAATTGAGGTGGGGATATAAAGTAATCAATTTTTTCCATTAAGCCAATTTCTTCTAAAAAACAAAATAAACTTTTTAAAAAAATTGCATACTCAGCTGAACTTTCCTTCCTGACTACAACTAAGCCATTATGAGTAATATTTTCTGGTCTTTTGTTTTTAATAATTTTCATCACTTGATCAAAGTTATTATTAAATTTAATTTTTTTTGATGAACCGGTAATGCAAGATTGCAAAAGAATTTTGCTTGAATTTTGAATATATGATAAATTATTAATGTTAACTGATCCGGCTGATATTAGGTCTGTAATTTTACTTAATTTTGTTTTTTGACATAATTTTCTAAGGTTTATTTTTCTTTGCTTAAATGTAAAAGTCATTCTGTAATATATATTCTTTTTAGTTTTCTTGTCTATTGCCTAAAGTTTTTAAGTATAGATTTGAGTATACTTTGATCATCTAACTTATTATCTTTGAAAAGCATGTCTCTTGTTCCATAGTTAAAAGTCTTATCTTCTATTAGCCCCATTCTACAAAGTTTGGTTTTTAAATTATTATCAGTAATTATTGTGCTGATTATTGAGCCAATTCCAAATCTTAAAGAATGCTCTTCTATTGATATTAAATTATCGTATTTTTTTATTGTTTTAGCAAATTTTTTATTGTCATAATTCTTAATTTCAAAAAAATCAATTAAACCACAATTTATCTTCCTATCATTTATTAATTTTTTAACCTTACTTGTAAAAAAACCTGTGGCTATAATACAATTTTTTTTATTCTTAATTATTTCACTAAAACCATCATTAATTTTAAGATTTATATTTGAATAGATTGGCGAGCAAAACTGTCTGTCCATTCTGACTACTGATGGTTTCTTTGATTTATAAACTTTCTTGAGTATATGTTCCATTATAATTGAGTCTGAAGGATTATATAATTCAATATTTGGTAATGAGCCAATTAGTGAAATATCCTCTGTTGAATGGTGTGTTGGGCCATCTTCAGGGTACGAAAACCCTGAACCTACTCCAAAAATTTTAACAGGCTGTTTCATTGAACAGAGATCTATTTTTATATATTCGATAGTTCTGTAAAGAATAAAGGAATTAATACTATATATGTATGGTTTAAAACCTTTAATGCTAAGACCAGAGGCTGCACCAATAATATTTTGCTCTGATATTCCAGCATTATAAAATTGATTTGGTAAATTTTTTTTAAAACTATCTAGCGAAGGTGCTCCTTGATCATTCACAATTAAAATAATTTTTTTATCTTTTTTTGCCAATTTCTCTAGAGCACTTATAAAAACATCTCTCATTGAAATATTTAAAACTTTATTATTCATTACTTAAGTCCCAAGATTTTTAAACCTTTTAATTTTAATTCATTACTCAGCGGTCTTGAATGCCATGAAGGATCATTTTCTAAAAAATCTAAACCTTTTCCTTTTGTTGTTTCACAAATTAATACTTTTGGTTTTCTATTTTTTGAATTTGAAAATATTTTTAGGTTTTTATAAATATTTTTTATCGAATGACCTTTAACTTTTCGACATTGCCAACCAAAAGATTTAAATTTTTTATCTAATGGTTCTACAGATGAAAAGTTTTTTGTAAAATCTGTTGCACCAATTTTATTATTATCTACAATTGCAATAAGATTATCTAATTCATTTTTTTTTGCAAACAATGCAGCCTCCCAGATACTTCCCTCGCTACATTCTGCGTCTCCCAACAATATAAAGGTATTTTTTTTTGATTTTGATAATTTTTTTCCTAAAGCTATACCACATCCTATGCTAAGACCATGACCTAAAGCTCCCGAAGTTATTTCAATACCAGGGGTTTTAATATCAACATGACCCCCCAGAATATGTGATCCATTTCTATAATGATTTCTAAATTGATTTTCTGATATAATTTTTTTTTCAACCAAAACTGCATATAGCAACGTTTCTCCATGGCCCTTGCTTAGTAAAAAAAAATTTCTATCTTTTTTGTTGTAGTTTTTTTTATTAATTTTTAATATGTCAGTGAAATACAAACTTACTAAAATTTCCACAGCTGAATAAGCAGTTGAAAGATGTCCACCTCTTTTACATACAGTTTTAAAAATACTTTTTCTTAAGGTGTGGCTTATATTTTCAAGTTTGCTAAGATTTATCATATATGAGAATTCTATATAGGTTATTCCTTTTTAAAAGTCATTTTGTGATTTAAATTTAAATAATGTCAAAAAAAACCCCGGCTGTTTAGGCCGGGGTAATAAAATAAAATATCAATTATTATTAAAAAATTACTTAAAAAATTTTTTCAGTGCATAAATCAAGCCAATTGAGCTATTAGTACTGGTCAGCTACACGCATTACTGCGCTTCCACA
>MDSY01057386.1_pt1 | contig 12820 bp, 9 predicted proteins | sample 811131 | NCBI WGS metagenome assembly MDSY01 (sample SAMN05326643, study PRJNA326480) | marine metagenome | isolation source: seawater | place: Atlantic Ocean: South West | collected 2010
AAACTCTTAAAAAAAGTCTTTCAGATTTAAATATCGAATGGAACGCTCAAACTAATGGCGTACGAGGATATCAAAATACTACTCATGAAGCTGAGTTAGTTATTCAACAAAATAATAAACACGATATTGGTTTTAAGTGGAACGGTACTGAGTATGAACTCGTTACTGATTTAATGTTTTGGTCACAAGATATTTCTGTTGACAAATTTTTAAATCGTGTAAATCAACGTTATGCTTATAACTCAATCATTGGAGTTAGTGAAAAAGAAGGTTTTAGCTTTACACAAACAGAAACTGCAGAAGATGGTTCAATTCGTCTAGTTTTAAGACGTTTTAACTAATCCAACATAGTTACCATCAGATCCGGTGAATAAGCTTAGATGAGTAGAAATTATACAAAGTATAATTCTTACTCATCTACGTTATAGAGCGCCTTTATGACAAGGGTAGTGCTAAACGTTCCGAGTTACTTTCGCAAATAATTTTCCATACGTTATTAATTCTAAACTGTATTGAATAGGATATTAAAATCAACTTGCGAAATTAAAAACACCATGGTTATAAATGGCTTATTTATCCATTTTTACAAATACATGTAATCTTGGAAATGATGTTATAATCAATTCTAAAGATCATAATAAATAAACCACGATATTTATAATATGACACCTTCTTTAGGCGCATTTCTAAGCAGTGTAATACTAGCCGTTCTTATTGTTGTTATTCCAATTTCAGCAGCTTTAGTATTTGTAAGTACATCGGATAAGATTGTAAGATCTTAGAAAAAAAAACTGGATTATGTAAATAAATCCAGTTTTTTTTTTGAAAATTTTAATTAGAAGTTCATCTCAGCAGCTTGTACTTTCTCAAACTGCTTCTTCTTAAGAACTAAAAGAATTTGTGCAATTGTTACTGTGAAGAAGAATGCAATCATTCCTTTAACACGGTTTGGGTTTTGCAGAATGATCTCTGTTTCTGTCTGACCAAAACCACCAACGTTTGGATCTAAAGTTAATGGTTGATCTGCTTTAATAATATCATTTACCTTAACAGAAATATCTAAACCAGCAGGAACTGTTTGTGTTACAGTATCGCCACTTGTTGATTCAACAAGAATATTAGTCTTTCCTTTTTCAATTGGTTCAATAGCAGTAATTTTACCAGCTACTGTTGAAGTAAAAGTTGTGTTATTACTTTTTTCACCACTTGGGTATACTTGTCCTCGTCCACGGTTACCACCAACGAAAATAGGGTAGTTTAGGAAGTTAACATTGTTGTTCTGCGCAGGATCAGGAGAAAGAACCGGGAAAACAATTTCTCGGTTTTTGTCGCCTGAAATTGGACCAACAACAAGAATATTTGACTTTGTTTTACTATATGGCTGAATAAAAACACCCTTTGTTTTAGCTTTAATCTCGTCTGAAAGACGATCTTTTGGTGCTAGTTGAAAACCTTCTGGCAATACTAAAACAGAACCAACGTTTAGTGGGCCTCGTTTACCATTACCAGTAACCTGCTTAACTGATGTATCATAAGGAATACTAACAACAACTTCAAACACGGTATCCGGTAAAACTGCTTGTGGTACTTCTAGCTCAACTGGTTTTTGTGCTAAGTGACAGTTTGCGCAAACAATACGCCCTGTTGCCTCTCTAGGATTTTCATAAGCATTTTGTGCAAAAACAGGGTATGCATATGAAACCTTTGGAAAAATTGTAGTTGCTACAATACCAAGAATTAAGAAAATAGACCTAAGTTTATTTAACATAAGTTTTATTTGTGTGATTTTATACGTTTATTTAATTTGGATTATACACGTAATACTACATAATTACTATACTTTCAGCCTATTTACTTATCAGTTTCACTTTTAAATATAATTTTATTTTTCTAACAATAAAACTAATCCTGAGCCCCCTAAATATAAGGCTAATAATGCACTTGCCATTAATATTTGGGTTACAGGATCTGTCGAAGGTGTAATTATAGCTGCTAATGTTGTGGCTACGACAACAACATATTTCCAGGCGGATAACATATTTTTCCCAGAAACAATCCCTAAAAGTCCTAGGATTATTTGAACAACAGGAACTTGAAAAGCTAAGCCAGTGGTAAAAATTAAGACAGCAATAAAATCAAAATACTGATCAAATGACCAAAAGGGTTCTACGATTTCTGAACCATAGGTGATAAAAAATCGTAAAGCGGCAGGCACCAAAAAAAAGTATGAAAAAGCTAAACCCACTCCAAATAAAAGTCCAGAACCAATAGTCATTGGTAATAAGATATCCCTTTCTTTTTTTGTCATGCCTGGTAATACATACAAGAAAATTTGATAAAGAATAAGTGGACTCGTTATTAAAATTCCGCTAAATACAGCTATCTTAATAGAAGCAAAAAAATACTCTCCTGGTGCAAATTGTAAAAATTTTACCCCCATTGCCGGAGCCTGAAAAACTTTAACGATTTGCCTAATATCGGCAAAACACGTTAATGTTGCTGTTATAAGAGCTAATATACAAAAAATAAGACGTTGGCTAAATTCTTCAATATGCTCAGACAGAGCCATTTCATCACCATTAATAATATCTAAATCATTTAATTTTGAAGAAGTTTGCTCGTCTATACTCAAATCTCTTTTTATATTATCCATTTTTTGTATTGTCTTCTATGATAATAAGCATTCTTTATTTGAATTATGCCCACGTTTAAATAAACTATTGGCAGACTTAATAGTTATGCTTTACTTTAATAATAACTGCGAATTAGTAAAAATTAAGTTAACTTTCATCACTTGCTTTATCTACAATAATACATTCGGTTGTTAAAACCATACTTGCAATAGAGGCAGCATTTTGTAATGTAGAACGCGTTACTTTTGCCGGATCAATGATCCCTGCATCATACATATTTACAAATTCATCGGTAGCAGCATTATACCCAATTTCAAAACTGTTTTCTTTAATTCGCTCAACGACAACAGCACCATTTTTACCAGCGTTTGAGGCAATTCGTTTTAACGGTGCACACAGAGCCTTTTCAACAATCAAAGCACCAATTAATTCATCGTCACGTAAATTATCTTTTGCCCATTCTAATAGCTCGTCTGAAATATGCGTTAATGTTGATCCACCACCGGGCACGATACCTTCTTCAACAGCTGCTTTTGTTGCATTAACAGCATCTTCCAAACGTAATTTACGATCTTTCATTTCTGTTTCAGTAGCAGCTCCAACCTTTATCACAGCTACACCACCACTTAATTTGGCTAAGCGTTCTTGGATTTTCTCTTTCTCATAACTAGAATCAGACGTTTCTAATTGACGGCGTAATTGTTCACAACGAGCTAAAACTTGATTTTTATTTGAATCAGAAATAATAGTCGTTGAATCTTTTCCAACAATAACACGACGTGCTTTACCTAATGATTCTATTTCCATTTTTTCTAATGTTAAACCAGCATCACTACTGATAACTTGCCCCGAAAGTAAAACGGCAAGATCTTCTAGAATAGCTTTACGTCGATCACCAAACCCAGGAGCTCGAACTGCAACCACATTCAAAATCCCCCGCATTTTATTAATAATTAAAGTGGCTAAGGCTTCTTTTTCAACGTTATCGCTAATAATTAGAAGAGGTTGATTTGTTTTTGAAATTAACTCCAATGTTGGTAAAAGATCTTGTTTTACAACAGTAATTCTTTTATCTGTTAGCAAAACATAGGGATTCTCTAGTATAATTTCCATTCTTTCAGTATTTGTAACAAAATACCCAGAAATAAAACCACGGTCAAACCCCATACCTTTTGTAATTTCAAGCTCTGTTACAGTTGATTTTCCTTCTTCAAGCGAAATTAAACCTTCCCGTCCAACTTTATCAATTGCCGAAGCGATTAATGAGCCAACTTCTGTATCATTTCCAGCAGAAATTGTAGCAACTTTTGTTATGTCTGAAATTTGTTCAATTGGACGTGCATAATCCGTAACTTTTCGTACAACGAATTGAGTAGCTTTTTCGATCCCTCGTTTAAGAACGATTGGATTTGCCCCAGCAGCGACATTTCTCATGCCTTGTTTAATAATGGCATAGGCTAAAACAGTAGCTGTTGTTGTACCATCTCCTGCTACGTCATTAGTTTTTGAAGCTGCTTGACGAATTAATGAAACACCAGTGTTTTCTAAATTGTCTTTTAAGTTAATCTCTTTGGCAATAGTTACCCCATCATTAACGATTTGGGGTGTACCATATTTTTTATCAAGAACAACATTACGTCCCTTTGGTCCTAATGTTATCGAAACCGCTTCAGCAATAGTATCCATCCCTTTTTCCAATGCTTTTCGTGCGTTTTCTTGGTATAAAATTGTCTTTGCCGCCATATTACTTAAATATCTATTTAATAAGGATAAATAATTTCATTAGATTTATTCAAAACCTATTGAAATATTTAGAACATAACTCTTTTAATAATTTATAGTTTAAAGTGAAGGCTTTCTTTAGAGTTCTTAATACGATGAGTTCGTTTTAGACCAAAAGAGTTAAAATTAGGTTGTAAAATTTTTCTAACAAATTCGAATACTATTTTACATTTGTTTTATATTTGGCTCAGGCTGGACTTGAACCTGCGACCTTGGGCTTATGAGTCCCCTGCTCTAACCAACTGAGCTACTGAGCCATCTAGTAAATATCATACCAAAAATTTAACTCTTTTTGCAACTTACTGTTTTATTGATAATCAACATTTTCCCAAAGAAAATATTTTAATCTTACTTATCTTCTAAAAAATCCTTGATATCTCATAGACCCTGTAGTAATATTTAGATAAGTAAAGCTAAATGATTTTTTATTAGTATTTTTATCAAAAGGGGTAATATACGTTTTATTTGGCCAATAAATTCTTTGGGTCACTAACTCAATGGTAGAGTACTCGGCTTTTAACCGAATAGTTCTGGGTTCGAGTCCCAGGTGACCCAATCTAACGAGCACTTGATATTAAATAAAATATATAATTTAGTCGGCTTTAGATCGGCAGTACAGGTTTAAATAAGTAGTTAGTCTTTATATTAATGTTTAATTAATATAAATATCTGTTAAAACTTGCGTTTGAAACAAACAACATTAGGTTTTTCTTTACTTAGATATTTCTTCCCTTGTAGTAAATTGAAAAAATCTTGTATATCAATAAGATTTATTTTCAATATGAATCTTTTACTTCCTCTTTCATCTTCTCGTCTTTTTTTACAACACTATTGGACCATATTTAAGAGAATGTCATGACTTACAATCAAATCGAACCAAAAGATACTTCCAACATTATAGCGGCTTACTACATTTACACCTGTTTTATGTTCCGATAAGATAGTATCCACGATTGATAAACCTAATCCAGTACCTTTTAATGTATGGACATCGTTTTCAATACGTGAAAACCGTTGAAAAATATACTGCTGGTCACTGTAAATAATACCGATACCAGTATCGACAATTTCAATACGTATTTTCTTTTGTCCCATCTTATAGGCACGCATAACTATTTCCCCTTTTGGGTAAGTAAATTTTAAAGCATTTCCAACCAAATTAATTAAGACTTGAAGTAACAAGTCTTTATTACCTTGAACGAGAAGTTCATTAGTTGAAATTTCAGAATGTAAATGCAAATGTTTATCACGTGCTATTAATTGGTAGTTAGCTGTTGTTTGATAGATTGTTTCAGCAATATTCATAGCTCCTAAAGGAAAATCTTTAAGTGAATCAAGTTTTGAAAGAGATAAAATATCATTTACTAAACGAGTTAAACGGTTTGTTTCTTTATTAACAATATCTAAAAAGTATCGTTTTTGCCAATTACTAAGTGTGTAATCGTATTCTTGAATGGTTTCAATGAAAGATTTGATATTAAATAAAGGGGTCCGCAATTCATGTGAAATATTACTCATAAAACGGTTTTGAGTTTTCTCCAGCTCAACTTCTTTTGTCCTATCTTGAATCGTAACCCCAATTCCAATTGGAATTCTATTTATATCTGGTGAATCATAGACAATATTTAAAATAATTCGTATTGATCGCTTTGGAAATTGACTTAATTCATTTTCTAATTTTCCATCAAAAAGAGCACTTTGTGTATCAAATAAAATGTCTTGTAAAATTACAAACATTTTTTTCTGTAAAATAATTGGCAAGTGATCCCATATTGGTGTGCCAATAAGATTTGTTTTTATTTTCCAACCAAAAATTTTGATTGCGGTATTATTAATCAATACGATTCTCAAATTTGTATCTAACAGCAATGCACCATCAGTACTTGTGGTAATTAAACTTTCTAGTTTAATTTTTTCACCTATTAATTGCTCACGATTTTTTTCTTCATATAATTGTAAACGTCTACCTAGTTCATTAAAACTACTTATTAAATCACCCAATTCACCTCCAAAGCGTAAATTAATACGTTTAGAAAAATTACCATTTGCAACACTTGTTAAACCTTGAGAAATTTCGGTTAGTGGTTGTGTTATGGTTGCTTTAACAAATAATGTGCCAAAAAGAATGATAATAATAGAAAAAATAATTTCACGTGTTATTCCAATATTATTGGAAAGAATATAATTTGAAGTATCTCCAATAAGTAAAAGGCCTATAAACTTATTGTTTGATAGAACCATAACCTTTAAGGTTGTAACGTCAAAATTCAGCAAGGTATTTGTTTTTAATTCTTGTAATTTACCTTGGGATAAAGTTCCAATAGCGCCATGGGAGGATAGTACTTCCTTATAACTATAAGGGATTCCATATTCATTACCTTTTGAATCAATAAAAATGATATAGCGAAGACTGCTACTATTTCGATAATACCGTTCACAAAAAGGAATAATTTCATTAGTTTTATTTTCTTCTGTTAATGAGATAATATTATCTATTAATAATGAAGTAATATCACTTACAATTTTATTGTTGATATTTTTTGAGTTGTATTCCGTAGTAAGAGACCAAGATGCTATACTACTTACTATTATCAAAATTAAAGTGGTTGTCGTTAAAATTATTTGGGTTTGTAATTTGAAGTTTAACCAATAATAATTTATCGAATTAACAAAAGTTTTTAGATTTAATAGCACTTTAATAAATAATTACCAAAAATTTTAGGTTGGTGTTATTAGGGAGGTTACATTTCCGAGTTTTAACTATCCGCCTTTGATATATGTCCCTTAAAATTTTAACAAAATCCTTTAGACAATACAAACACAGTATCAACTGTCCAAACACTACAATTTAAATGTTTTAATACACATACATGTTACAAACCTTTTTTCAAAATACCAATAAACAAATTCTAGCTAAATACGACCTCCAATTACAAAGAATACAAGCTATTGGAAACCGTTATTCAAAATTAACTGATGAAGAACTTAAGTTTCAAACAACGGAATTAAAAAATAAACTAAAAGCTGGTCAGCCTCAAGAGAATATTATAGATGAAGCCTTTGCTTTAGTACGTGAAGCTACAAGTAGAGTGTTAAAAATTCGGCATTATGATGTTCAATTAATTGGAGGTTTAGTTTTAAATGAAGGTAAGATTGCGGAAATGAAAACGGGTGAAGGTAAAACGATTGTTGCCTTGTTACCTACGTTTTTAAATGCTCTTAACGACAAGGGTACACATGTAGTAACGGTAAATGATTATCTAGCTCGTCGTGATGCTGAGTACGTTGGGCAGGTGCATCGTTTTTTAGGTCTGACTGTCGGTTTAATTCAAGAGAATATGTCGCCTGAAGAACGTAAAAAAAATTACAATTGCGACGTCGTTTATGTTACCAATAATGAATTGGGATTTGATTATTTACGTGATAACATGGCATTTACAAGTGACGAAATGGTTCAACGTCCATTTTATTTTGCTGTTATTGATGAAGTTGATTCTATATTAATTGATGAAGCTAGAACACCCTTAATTATATCTGGACCAAGTGAAGCACCAACACAAAAATATATTCAAACTGCAAAACTTGCCCCAATATTAAAACGGGATATTCACTATTCAGTAGATGAAAAAAATCAAAATGTCGTTTTACTCGATGAAGGAATCACTTTTTGTGAACAAGCATTAAATTTATCAGATTTGTATAGTCCAGAAGATCCTTGGATTTCCTATATTCTAAATTCTGTAAAAGCAAAAGAACTGTTTAAGTTAAATACGAATTATATTACTAATGAAGATGGTGAAATTGTTATTGTTGACGAGTTTACAGGTCGTACAATGTTTGGTAGAAGATGGAGTGATGGTCTTCATCAGGCTGTTGAAGCTAAAGAAAATGTTAAGATTCAAGATGAAAGTCAAACTTTAGCCTCAATAACATATCAGAATTTATTCTTGTTATATGATAAGTTATCTGGAATGACTGGAACTTCCAAAACAGAAGAATTAGAATTTGAAAAAATTTATAATTTAAAGGTTGTCCAAATACCAACACATCAACAAATTAAACGAAAAGATTTTCCTGATCTTATTTATAAAAACCAATATATAAAATGGCAGGCGATTGCAAATGAATGTTTAGAAATGCACCAACTTGGTCGTCCAGTTTTAGTGGGTACAACTACTATTGAAAAATCAGAATTATTAGCCGCATTATTGAGCGAATATAATATACCTTATCAACTGTTAAACGCTAAACCTGAAAATGTTGAAAAGGAGTCAGAAATTGTAGCACAAGCAGGATGTAAGAATGCGGTTACTATTTCGACAAATATGGCGGGTCGTGGAACCGATATTGTCTTAGGTGGGAGTCCAGAAATTTTAACTATTTCAAATTTAAACTCGTTAATTACAAATTTTGATGGAGATAATCCAAGTACGTTGGTAGAGTTAAAAAAACGGCTGCAAATTGATAGTGATAAAAAAGTAATTGATGTTGTTGATAACTTCCCTACCTTAATTAATGAACTTGTTGAGTTTCAAAAGAATGATGAACAAGTTTCCCAGAATCCACTTTTTCCGTATTATAAAAGTGTACTCGCAGAACAAAAAGAAATTGTAAAAGCTGATAGATTATCAATTTTACAATTAGGTGGGCTTCATGTTATTGGGACAGAACGTCATGAATCAAGGCGTATTGATAATCAATTACGGGGACGATCTGGTCGTCAAGGTGACCCAGGTTCTTCACGGTTTTTTCTGAGCTTAGAAGATAAACTTCTACGTTTATTTGGAGGTGACCAAATTCTTGATTTAATGCAAAATATCGGGTTTCAGGAAGACACACCAATACAGTCACCTCTTTTAAATCAAAGTTTAGAGTCTGCACAGCGTAAAGTAGAAGCGTATTACTTTGATACTCGTAAACAGTTATTTGAGTATGATCAAGCTTTAACTTTACAACGTAATGGAGTTTATATTGAACGTCGTCGAATTCTGCAACGTAATAATGTTCGTGATTGGATTATCGAGTATGCTGAACGGAGTTTATATGATTTAATCCTTTACATGCGCCAGTTAAACGAAAAGGGTGAATCCCAGGAAATTTTTGGCATAAAACTACAAGAATTACTGGGAAATCCATTTAAAATGGATGTGGCTAATGGAGCTTTAGAAATGAATACTATGTTTACATTTTTGCAACAACAATTTCAAATCAGTTATGATTTAAAAGAAATTGAAATTGAGTCTATTGAAAAAGGTTTAATGCGGGAATTAGAACGAACGTTTCTTTTACAACAAATCGATTATTCATGGAAAGAACATTTACAGAAGATTTCTTTTCTTCGTGACTCTATTCGTTGGCGTGCCTATGGACAAAAGAATCCACTAACGGAGTATAAAAAAGAAGCTTTTAATTTCTTTATTACAATGTTGACTCGTATACGCCACCGTGTTGTTTATTTTGTTTTACGCTCAAAAATAGTATTAGATTAAGAATGGCTAAAGCCCCAAGAGCATATAACAATTTATATGCTCTTGGGGCTTTATACGTTGCAATTTAACAGGTACTATAAACCAAATTGGTTTCCTCGGCGATACTGTAAATACGCTGCAACAAATAGTCCTGTTATTGTACATGGAACTAGACCTAAAACAAGTCCTGATAGTAAAACTTCAACCATTTAATGAGTATTTTTAAAAAATTATTACGAAAAGAGTAAATTTATTTCCTCTTATTAAGAATTATTCACTAATTTCAGCAAAAAGACTACTCTCTCGAATATCTTCTGCTTCGATAGTTACTAAATCCGATTTTGTAAGTACTTTGTCACCAGAATTGAACATTCGGTTGGCATGACGCATTCTTGCTGTATCAATTGCATTACTAATTGTTCGTGCATTTGCAAATAATGGAAGTTCCATTCTTCTTTTGACATATTCTAAAAGAGCCGCTTCAGCGTTGGCGTCCATACGGTACTGTTGTTCTTCCAGAATTAAACGTGCAATTTGAATTAATTCATCTGGTGTATAGTCAGGAAAATCAATGTGGTTTGCTACTCGTGACGATAAACCAGGGTTCGATTCATAAAAGCTATCCATTCTATCCTTATACCCAGCAAAGATAACTACAAGGTCTTCACGTTGATTTTCCATTACCTGTAAAAGAATTTCAATTGCTTCAGCCCCGTAATCTCTTTCATTATCTGGTTTATAGAGATAATAAGCTTCATCAATAAATAATACTCCACCCATTGCACGTTTTAAAACTTCTTTTGTTTTAGGAGCTGTATGACCAATGTATTGTCCTACAAGGTCATCTCGCGTAACGGTAATTAAATGACCTTTTCGAATATAACCAAGTTTAAATAAAATATCTGCCATTCGGTTTGCTACAGCAGTTTTACCTGTACCTGGACTGCCAGTAAATGACATATGTAATCCAATAGATGCCGATTTTAGTCCTAACCCTAAATTTTTTCTTAAACGTTGAACTAGAAGTAACGCTGCAATTTCTTTAATACGAGCCTTTACCGGCGCTAACCCTACTAGATCTTCTTCAAGTTGATCAATAATCCCTTGAATATTCGTTTTGTTATACTCTTCTTGTAAGTTTACTGCCATATTAAATAAATCACTAAATTACAAATTAATAACTATTAGGACAAAGACCTAAATACTTTATCAATACAATACACAATTATATCACATATATACTGCAAAAACTTATTTCTTTTTTAATATAGATAAAATAATGGGTTTTGTTATAAAAGTGACTTCGTAATGGGTTGTTTTTGTTTTGTTCTACGCATCGTAGCTAATATTATCTCCAGTTTATTAGGACTAAAATCCGAATCTTATTTTATAGGTTCAATATTGTTAATATTTTCAACTTCTGCTATTCTTAATCCACCATCGGCTGAGAAATTAATTCGAGCAGAAAATTCAACCTTTCCCAATGCCTCAATATTTCGTTTTGAAACTTTATTAAATACGTTAAATAAAACACCGTTAACGGATTTATCGATGGCTTTAGACTCTGCATAATACTCTTTAGATGCTAGGTACTCATAACTTCTTTTATGTAACTCTGACTTTAATTGAATTATTTCTTCATGTAGTATAATAAAACTCGTATTCATTTTTTGTTGGGATACGATAAACGGGATACGATAAGTCACCTCATACGTCTTATTTGATTTGCAAATTAAATCTGACTTTTTGCACTTGACCAGTAATCCACTTTTTGTGAGTCCACGAAAAATATTTTGAACCGATCTACTATTTGGGTCATTTGATCTGCTATAGTAATCAGCTAATATTTTCCTTCTTTCTGGTCCAATTGTAATAGAATAGTTATTGCACTCTATTCAATTAAAAATTTGCCCCTGCAAGATTAGTACTGACCCATACAGCGTAAGTATGTAGACAAATAAACTTAATAAAACTATAATGTTGTCATATTTACCTCTAAGAACCCTAGATATGAAAAAAGAAATTGAACTTTACGAAATAATTTATTTGTTAAACCCAAGCTTTACGCAGCAAGAGGTTTTATCCAAAATTGATTATTATCAAACATTTTTAACACAGCAAGGTAGCCAAGTTATGGTTCAAAACCGTGGAAAACGCTCTCTAAGTTACCCAATTAAAGGGTTTGAAAGTGCTAATTATATCCAAATGGTTTATCTAGGAAATGGCCAGCTAGTTAATGCATTAAATAAAGAAATTAAGCGTGATGAAGCGGTTCTACGTAATATTACGACACGATTACCAGAGGAAGTAAAATTTGCTTAGTTATTTCCCTTTTCAGCAAGCAGTAAGTTAAATCAAAGCCATGGTTCACATAACGTTTTAATTAAAATTTAGTTGAAAAGATTGACAAAGAAACAAATTTTATGGTACTTTGAGATATAATCTATATACCGTCGCGGGATAGAGCAGTTTGGTAGCTCGTCGGGCTCATAACCCGAAGGTCAATGGTTCAAATCCGTTTCCCGCTAATGTTTAAATAATAGGGAAGTGATTATTTTATAAAGGGTTTCCAGAAAAGGTGCTTGACAATTAAGGTAAAAAAAAATATTATAAGAAAAGCAGTTGTTCAATCTGGAAAATATTTTTAACTGGGGTGTAGCCAAGTGGTAAGGCAACGGACTTTGACTCCGCTATTCGTAGGTTCGAGCCCTACCACCCCAGCATATAGAAACAATGTAAAAATTTCGTGCATAAAGATAATATGTATCTAATTTTTCATCAAAAGCAGTAGTTGACTTTTTGATTTAGTATATGGTAGGATTAGATTGTACAACTTATTAGAACTTAAAGGGCTTGTAGCTCAGTGGACTAGAGCACGTGGCTACGAACCACGGTGTCAGGGGTTCGAATCCCTTCTTGCCCGTTAAGGATTTTAAT
>MDSY01076404.1_pt1 | contig 12820 bp, 9 predicted proteins | sample 811131 | NCBI WGS metagenome assembly MDSY01 (sample SAMN05326643, study PRJNA326480) | marine metagenome | isolation source: seawater | place: Atlantic Ocean: South West | collected 2010
GAAACAATTATTTCAAAGATAAATATTTATAATCTATCACAGACAAAAAGCAATGATAAACAAATACCTTTAACATTTGAGATAGATAATTTCAGCATACCATTAACTATTAATAAAGAAAGAGTAAACTCTCTATTATCTAAGAAAGAAGATAAATTTAAACCCCCGGAACACATGTATATGTAAAAGTTACTAAAAATATATAATAATATTTAAATTTTTATCAATTATTTTTTTATAAAAATTAACATTTTTTGACAAATATATTAATTTTAAGTAAAATGGTTCGGAAAAATTATAAATGGAATATTTCCAAAGAAGAGGGTGAAAAATTAATTAGTGATAAAATTAACGAAATACTATCTGATAAAGGCGAGATGGAGATATCAGAATTAATTTTTTTCATACAAACCCGCAGTAAAGAACTTACCATTGAAAATAATAATAAAAAAAAGAACATTACTAATTTCATACGAAATGTATTTGGTGGTTTAAGAAACTTTTTAGAGAGTAGGGCGGCTTACAAAATTACAATTACTGGAAATGAAGTTATGGTTGATATCAAAAAAGAAACTGAAGAAGATATCTATTCCTTAAATGATTACCTTAACGACTGGATTATAGTAGATTAATTATATTATTAATATTAATATTAATATGGGTAATTTTATGTCTTCAGAAAATGATACAAAACAAAAGGAAAAACCTGAATCAAAAATAAAATCAGAACCAGAACCAGAACCAGAAGGAAATTTTTGCCAAGGGTATTTAGTGAGTGGTTGTAATATCGGTAAGAATAATGTAAGGATTAAGAATTGCGATAAACGTTTTGTGGTGGCTTCCAAGGATCTATCTGAAACAGGGTATCTTAAATGTACAGTTAGTAAAGATGGGAAAATTTGTGAGACTGATAAATCGGATTTGGCGGAATGTGAACTAGAAGTAGATGGTTTACCATACTGCGAACCTGATACTTTCCAAGGACCTGGAATGCGATCTATGGCAACCGTCGGGCTCGGGCCAGAATCTGCTAAAAAAGCGGAATTGAAAAGACTTGATGGTATTATTAGTGATCAACAAAAACAGTGTCAATGTGAAGATGGTAAAAAATTTAACAACACAGTTATGGATTTCGGGGCATTGGGTGCGCGCCCGACATACCATTGGAATTGTGAATAGAATAAAACGTATATTATTATATATTCCTTATATAATATGTTTGACATTGATGTAAAAATGCAAAAAGTAATCCTATTTTTTGTAGGTATTAACGCATTAGTATATTATTATAAACCAACCTTTTGCTTTGATGGAAAAGGTCATTTTAAAGATTTTGGTGTTGGAGATAAGAAAACGATCGTACCATTCTGGTTAGTAACAATAACAATAAGTATGTTATTTTACCTTTATATATCCGTTAAAACCGATGATTTTGTTTAATAATTTTTCTTAATATATATTTTTTTATAACCTACTATGAAACCCAAATTAGTTGATTTAAATGAAATATTTAAGGATCATTCTTCAATTTTTTCAAAACCAGAACTTAAAATTGAAAAGAAACTAATACCCAAAAAAAAGATAAACTATAAATTTAATTATACTATATTCTTTAATTTTTTGGGATTAATCGGTATATTAATAGGTTTATATTTCCTTAATAAACGTAAAAAAGATAAAGAAAAGCGTAGTGTGGATTTTGAAGGAAGAATTCACAAATTAAAAGAAATTATTAAAAATAATGATGAGTTCATACTTTAATATATTTATAATTATAAAAGAATAATGTCAAAGATAAATGATATGGATCATTATTTAGAAAGTATTAGTATTTTTTATGATGAGAAATTAAAATTCCTTTCTACAAAAGATAATTTTTTAAGGTGTAAAGGCTGTCCGACTGATAAAGTATTTAAAGAAGCGTTTGATGAAATCAGTCTAAGTTGTGGAGGGAAAGATAAAGATGATAAATGTGGTATGAAAATAAATATTAAGTTCCCCAAATACATACATTATAAGAAAGATATGGATCTACTAAAAAATGAACTAGAGACTGGATTGAATCTAGAAACGATAAATAATTTCATTGATGTTTCTGAAAGTATTAAAGATGATACTAAAAAAAGAAAACATATTGAAGAAAAAATTAAAGATATTACAGATAATTTTTATAAGATTAATGTTCAAAATAAAAAGAAAGATATTGAAAACTTCTACAGAAGTAGAGTTGAGAAAACAAAACGCTGTAGGGAAATACTAAGAGATATAGATAAGTTAGAAGAAAGTCAAAAAGTCGTTGTTAGAAGAGAATATATATCATTAATTAAAAATTTGAATGCCGAATATATTCAAATAAAAGAACTTATTGAAACATTTCAACCGTTTTATATTGTGCAGAAACCAGAAGTTTCTCTTCTTATGAATGTTGATAGTGAAAAGAGAAAAATAAAGAAAAAACCGAAGAAAGAGAAAGATAAAGGTCCAAAATTTACTAAAGGAGATATAGTACATTGGGAAGGGAAAAATGGTTCCATTCTCACAGGATTTATTAAAAGTGAAAAAGAAGTTAGTGGAATGATTAAAATTGTAGATGAGGGGGGTAAAATATACTTTATTCCTAAAGGTAAAATAACTATAGGTGAATATGAACCAGAACCCGAACAAGAACAAGTTGAAGAACAAGTTGAAGAAGAAGTTGAAGAACAAGTTGAAGAAGAAGTTGAAGAACAAGAAAACTTATATTACTTCAGTAATTCAAAAGAAAATAAATGGTTATCAACATTCAATAAAGCAGAACCATTTAAATATAATGGTATTGAATACCCTACCGTTGAACACGCTTTCCACGCTCAAAAAGTATCAGATGATGACCCGAAAGTTGAAGAATACCGAATGGTTTTCTCAACAAATATAAGTGATGTTTTAACACCAAATACTGCTAAAAAATTTGGAGGAAAAGCGTCTTTTAAAGAAAATGATTTTACTTTACGAGATGATTGGAATGATGTGAGATTAAAAATAATGGAGGAAATTACTAGAGACTATTATATGTCTAATACTGATTTAATTGATAAATTAATAGAAACTGATAATAAATTATTGGTACATAAAGGTTTTAGAATAGACACCTTTTGGGGAGTTGATAAAAAGGAGGAAGGTAATAATAATCATGGAAATATTCTTATGAAACTAAGAGAAGAATTTAAAAACATTTAACTTACTGGATAAGGTTAGAAAGTTTCATCGCACGGACCATACGACTTACACCAATACCTCCACCGGAACGTGCGAAGAAGTCACTCTTAAGAAACTCTTCAAGTTCTTTCTCAACGCGCGCCTTTCCAAATTGGGCAAATAAAGTATTACAGTATTCTCCTCCTGAAATGGTATAGAAAGTATCCCTCATCGCTTCGGGATCAACGGAACGCTCCGCAGAACCAATAGTCTCAATACCATGCATGATAACATCAATCTTATTAGAATGTCTTTTACTATCGTGTAGTTTCATGTTCCAGAAAGGACTGGTCCGTTCCGGGAAATTTTCAAGGAAGAAAATAGGACCATGATCTTCCCCTAGTTTTTCTTCGTGTTCATTTTCAAGTTCATCCTTTTCGGTATTAAGACCATATGTCTTACAAACGTTATCATAATCATCAGACGGATAATTTCCGTCGGTTGATCTTTTAAACCCTAGATAATCAAGTAGTTCACCTTCCAACTTTTTTAATTCATCCATACCACCCTTTAGCTCAAACTCAAACATAGGGAATATTCTGTCATGTCTCCCAGGAACAGGGTCTGGTTCATTACGATATGATGTTGAAACACAGAAGAAACCATTTTCTTCGGGATGCTCTAAAAGATAATGTTCTAACCACATCTGACCAGTCTGAGGTAGTGGCCAGATCTGACCTTCGTAATTATAAGTGGCGATTGTTTTAGGATCTTCGCATGCTGCTAAGATACTCTTTTTGTTCTGAGTATGAACCTCAACAAATCCTTTGACATCCTTAAAAAAGGACCTCATTTTACTGACAACAATATCAAAGTTTTTGTAATTTTCTCCTTCCATTTTATTATAAATAGATAATAATTTTTTAAGTAGATTTAAGACTATTTTTTTTTAAGATAATTTTTGCTTTTTTTTAATAATCCAGTATGTTTCAAAATACTTTCATATGTGGAATTATATAACGTAGGTATAATAATACCCTTATTCATTTTATAATTAAAATAACTAACTATAAGTGATAAAATAATCAATACGAGTAAGAGAATATAAAATCGTGTATTAGTAGTTTTTTCTTCTTCCATATAATTATAGTTTATATTTTATATTTTTAGAATTATATATATATATAGAACTTCAAAATGGCATCATCATTAAGTATTAGTAGAGCTTCATCCGTTATGGGGAGTATTTTAGAAAGAAGTATAGATATCCCACGAGATATCTCTTTTCGTGGGAACCTTACTTTAGTAGACCGTAGTGGAGCAGGTGAAGCAGTATTAAAACAAGATAATTTAATAAAATTAGTAGATATAACTGACGGAGAAGTAATTTCTAATAAAGTTATCATAGTTGATTCTAATAAGAATATTAATGGTGTAAATAGTCAAACAAATACTGGTCAATTTATATTTGATAAAACAAGGGATGATGAAGAAGGTACCATAGATTTAGTATTTAAAAGGGCAAGAGGTTCAGTAACAAATAAAATAGAAACTGTTCATAGGAACCATATAGGTGTTTTATCTTTTCAACCATATGTAGGGACAGCATATATTGATTCTGCTGGAATTGATGTAAACACATACAAAAAGAGTTATTCAAGTCAATATAGTGGTAGTGAAATTATTTTTTCAAATAGTGGGGGGAGTGATATAAATAGTGGGAAACATGATAGTTTAAAAATAGATGCCATGGGAAACCTTAATATCCTTAAAAGTAGAGAATTAAGACTGAATGTATTTCGTGATACTAATTATTCGGGTTTTAGACCGTCAATATCAACAGCAGCACCTGGGTATACAATGGAATTACCAGCAGTCGCAGGAACTCAAAATTCTATACTGAAAATCACTAAAATAGGTTACGGTGGTCAAGTAAAATTAAGGTCAAATAATACAGGTAATTTAATTGATACGAGAGTTTTTAATAATTTAGGTGTGTTAACTAGTGCTGGCGCCCATCCATTAATAATAACAAATAGTGGTAGTGATTACGAACAAACTTATTTTCCAGAAATAAATACGGATGTTAATATGACTGGAGGTACACTAAAAGAAAATGGAACATGTAGTGCTTCAAATATATTTTCTATCACTTCATCATCGGTTACAGCATCTAATCCAGTGAAACTAACGATAAATCCAAGTGCCATTGAAGAAGGGGCGAAAATAACCGTGAATACAATGAATGGAAATATGGGTGAGGAAATACTTACAGACAACACATTCTTTATTAAAATAACTGCTGGAACAGTTGGATCATCTGTTACTGAATTAGAGCTATATACAAACGAACTTCTCACAAATGGCGTTGATACTACGGGTAAAACAAGTACAGGTAATGGTACACATACCATTACCGAACAAAACCGTATATATCTTTCATCAATATCAATACCTACTGACGACTATTATAATGGATGGACTATAGAAACTATAAACCCCAATTCTAAACGGATTATATATGAATATGATGGGGGTTCAAAAGAAGTAACGTTATCTTCAGGTATATCACTAGAAACAAATACATTAACACAATATAAATTAACACAGGGACATGGATCTGTTGAAATTACACGGACGATTGTCAATAACATAAATATATATACTTTATCTAATTATAAACCCCCACCAGCACCAAATGAACAAACTTTAAGCAATGAAGATAACTATTACAATGGATGGACATTAGTTACCGATGTTTCAGGAACCTTTTATACAGGTGATATAACCTCATACAATTCTACATCAAAAGAAATAATTATTAATTGGAAAAATGAACCAGGAACTACTATTGATGTAATAGGTGCTAAATCTAGTTTAACAAATCATAAAATTATTCCAGCGAGTATTAAAATAACATCAATAAATAATAACGGACAAATAACTGGAGCACAACTTATGGATGGTGGTAGTGGTTATATACCCAATATTGAAATAACTATGAATATATCTTCACAAACTAAATTAGGGTGGAGCGCTTTAACAGCAAGTGATGCTTCTGTTAATGCAGGACAACTTTCTACAGGTCCTGGTTTAACCGGTGGAGGGAGTATGACTGGGGACATTACAATTAACCTTGATTTATCTACACATGGAAATACAGAAAGTTATGTATCTCTACCAGATGATAAAATTTTACTACAAAGCAATTCCAACAATTCTTCTAGAATGCCAAAAATTTCAACATTCCTTACATCTATCGCGGGAACTGGTTTAACCTCAGATAATTCAACAGGTACATTATTAATTAACAATTCTCAAAGTATAATAACTAACATATCCGACCACTTCCGTATTTATTCTTCATTAAATGGTCATTCTACACACTACTTAAATATAGGTAAAGATGATTCCGATAATATCAGAATCAAAGGTGAATATGATTCTTCAAACCATTTACATAAAACAATCATTCAAACACAGAGTACTAACACAAACAATGATTCCTCAATACAATTTGATATAGGTAATAAATCACAAGTAATAAATATAGACAATGATGGTTTAAGTGTTAAGAAGGGTTTTATAGAAAGTATAAATATACTCAATGGTGGTTCGGATTATTCATCTGGAGATACAGTAGTTATTACAGCATCGCCATTTGGAACAACGTATACTGCAGAAGCTGAAATCACAGTAGCGACTGTAGACAGTATTGTTGGAGTGATAACAAGTATTAAAATAATTAAAAGTGGTCTTGGTTATTCATCAACAACACCACCAATAATAACAGTAGTGAGTTCTGGAGGTCAAAATGTTTCTCTTTCACCTCAAGTAAATGATGTGCGATACATACTTGGGGAGATGAATAATTTTAATGCCCGTTATGATGGATATTTTAAAGATTTATATATATCAGGAGATCAAAATTTCCAAGGTACTTTAAAAGTTACGGGTCAGGGGGCTGTAGAACTTGGTAAACCATCTAACCTTGATTTCTCAGAAGATGATAGTAATTTTTTATTTGGTTATGAAGTTGGAAGAAATGGAGGTATAAGGAATACTACTAGTAAAAATACTACATTCATTGGTTATAAAACCGGTTTTGATTCAACAGCATCTTCAGAATTTAATACATTTTGTGGTTCTAATACAGGTTATAAAAATACAAGTGGTACACGGAATACATATTTTGGTTATCAATCTGGATATACAGGCACAACAACTACGGAATCTGTCTCAATTGGTAATTTATCAGGGGCATTTTTAACAGGATCATATAATACTTCTGTAGGTGCTAATTCGGGTTATGGTTCTTCAAATGGAACAAACGGACATAGTGGTAATAATAATGTATATTTAGGATATAAAACCGAAAGTCGGGGAGGTAATAATAATCTTTTCGCTGGAAGTAATGCTGGAGAACTTTCAACTTCCAGTGATGGGGTTTTTCTAGGATATCAAAGTGGAAAAAATTCCACAGGTAATGGAAATGTATTAATAGGATATCAATCTGGATATACCTCCACAACATCATTATATAATGTCCTTATAGGATATCAATCCGGATATAATATTTCTGCAAACAATACAAGTATCAGTGGCAATTATACTGGTAATATTACAGTGGGATATAAATCAGGTTATAACTTAGCAGGAGATTCTTCTAGAAATATCATTATAGGACCTAATACTGGTCCACCAGATGATTCGGGCACTAACACACATCATAATAAATTATATATTTCAACAAGGGGGGAATCAGTAACACCGTTAATATTAGGTGATCAGGATACTATAAATTCACAAACATTAAACTTTAATGCGGATGTAACTATAAGCGGTACAAATAGCGATGGAACATTAACTGTTGAAGGTGGGAAAATAGTTTTTTGGGGACAACATTATACAGATGGAAATGGCTCTGATTACAAAAAAAAATGGAAAATAGAATCTCCCGGGACAACTATCACTACTGCCAAAGATACAAATATACAAATAGTTGATGAAGCATCTGGATTACCTAGATCTACCGCGGCATATTACAATACACTCATGGGTGTACAAATAACAACAAGTAATGCTATATCGGATAGTAATAATATAAATGATACACCTGCTTTAACAGGATCCCGGAATAGTATTTTTGGTGCTAAGGCACTTTATAATGGAACATCTTGTCAAGAAAATACTATGATTGGATATCAATCGGGTTATCATAATATATCTGGGGGAATGAACACATTTATAGGATCTTATTCAGGTAGAAATATAACAGGATACTATAATACTTCGGTTGGTCGGTATTCAGGGTTTGCTTCAAGTAATAGTGGTAGTTATAGACTAATAATTGATACAAGTGGTTCTTCTAAAGGCGACGATTCTCTTATCTATGGGAATCAAACTTCATCAATAGCACAAACACTTAGTTTGAATGCCGCAGTTACAATTAGTAAGAAGAATAGTTCTGGGACGATTGATGTAGAAGGTAGTATAGTAAATATACATGGACCAACCGCTGCTGCTAATGGAAAAATATGGGCTTTAAGAATACAAAATGGGGGACAGTATGCGGATTATAAGGATACGAATCTATCTTTAACAAACCATACTAATATTTTTAATGAGAGCGAAGCGGCGTCTAACAATACATATAGTAATATCTTAATTGGAAAAGATGTTGGTAAAAATGACGGGACTACAAACGGTCGGTGGAACGTATTTATAGGTCATCAGGTTGCTCAAAACGAAGAATATCTAGGGGAAAACAATGTAGCAATTGGTAATAATTCCCAAAGGGACATTGGTGAAGGAGCCGATGGGACGACCGTCCTGGCAGGAGTTGATAATACATCATGTGGTTATGCATCACTACTTCTCAACAAGACAGGTAATTACAATTCAGCATTTGGGAGTAAATCGGGATATTATATTAATTCGGGTCAGTCGAATTCCGTTTTTGGTTATCAAGCCGGATATAATATTACTACTGGAGATAATAATATTTGTATTGGTCGTGGCGCAGGTCCAACCACGACAGATGCTGGTTTGGACAAGTGCCTTTATATAGATGCTGGTTCTATCGTCACCACTGGAACAGGTACAAATTCGTTAATCTATGGTAATCAGGGGTCCTCAACACATACGCTTCGTTTAAATGCTGATGTCACAATTGTAGATGGGGCAAATTCAAGTGGAAATCTAAATGTAGGTGGGTCATTAACAACTGGATCATTAACAAGTTCAATAACAGCAACATCCCTTACTATACAAGATATTAATATTGATGTAAATCCAAGTGTAGGAAGGACCAGTTTTGATTACAATTTGTTTTTTACAAATAATAGTCATAATGTAGATTTTACAGGTCTTCAATTAAATACTTTTTTCGGAACATATGGCGCACACTTAGAAATTACAAATGGAGCATCTGGAAATTCAGCATTTGGTTATCACAATCTTGTTGATTTAACAAACGGGGATATGAATACATCAATTGGTACTGCCAACAATACGTTTTTATCAACTGGTTCATATAATGTAGCATTAGGTAGTAATAATCTTAGATTGCCAACAGCATCAAATTATTGTATAGGGATAGGAACACAAAATTTTTATCTTGCTGGTAATGGTAGTGATAATATCGGTATTGGGCGGTGGAATTGTTACAACGTATCTGGAGATGAAAATGTTGGTATTGGAAATGAATGCTTAAAAGGAACAAGTAGCGATGGATCCCTTTATTACTGCGTCGGTATTGGTTCGTGTGCTGGAAAAGAGTCTGTTGGTAATTATAATCATTTTATTGGAAAAAATGCGGGATATTTTACTTCCGGTTCCTATAATATAGGAATGGGAGATGATTCTTTAAGGTATTTAAGGACGGGATCTTATAATATTGGTATAGGTCATGAAGCATGTCGTGGTTTGAGTATTGGATCATCCGGTCGTACATTTGCGTTTAATATAGGTTTGGGAAGGAACGCTTTGACCTCCTTGTCAACTGGTACTTTTAATCTAGGGTTGGGAGATCACGCTGGTTATAGTATTACTAATGGATATCACAATGTATGTTTAGGTTATATTAGTGGATACGTAACTAGTTCCGGATACAATAATGTATTTTTGGGAACGCAATCTGGAAGATATAATACAAGTGGTTTTAGTAATATATCAATTGGTCCCTTCTCGGGAAGACAAACAACCGGATCAAGAAATATATCAATTGGAAATGATGCGGGGCCAACATCATCAGAAGTTACCTTAAGCGATAGATTATATATAGATAAATCAAGACTTGGATCGGGATCCTTGATTTATGGGAATATGAATTCTAGAACTGTAGCAATAAATGGATCATTATCTATTACCGGATCTCTGAGTACCTCAGGGTCATTCGGATCTATTATAGCAGATACTACAGGGAGTGTCTCTGTTCCATCAAATAAAACATTTACTATACCAAGTATAAATCAAGTAACTATTAGTGGTTCAAATACTAATATGTATCTAGGTTACCAAAGTGCATTCAGTGGTGTAAGGACTGGTAATCCCTTAGGAAATACATTTTTTGGTTATCAATCTGGTAATAAATCTAATTCATCTGCTGATTATAACACATATATAGGATTCCAGGCTGGATACGCCGGAACCTCATCCGAGTTATCTACAGCAATAGGAACAAAGACATTATACACTTGTTCAACTGGTATCCGCAATACTTGTTTAGGGTTTTTTACAGGATATTATGTAACAGGATCTTATAATACGTGTTTAGGATACAATGCTGGACCAACAGGACCTTCTTCTTCCTCATATAACCTTTATATAGACCCCACAATGCGAAAGGGAAGTGATTCTTTAATATATGGATATGGACACCCAACATCTACTTCGCGATATGTTAGAGTCAATGGTTCTTTTCAAGTGAAGCAAGGGTATAACGCATTCGCTTCTAATTGGTATAATTGGTCAGATATCTCTCTAAAGAAAGATATCTTTAAAATAGATGAATATATTAATGATAAAATAGATCTGTTGGAACCGGTGCTTTATACATTAAAATCAAATGATAAAAAGGATGTTGGATTTATAGCTCAGGAAGTTAAAAAAGTATTTCCTCTCCTTGTAAGTAAAGATAATAATGGTCTTTTAACAATTGATTACTCAAAGTTAACATCTTATCTTGTAAAGGGAGCACAAGAAAATAATAACAAAATAAAAGAACTTGAAAGTAAACTAGATGAAGAAAAAGATAAACGGGAAAGTATGGAAAAATTCTTTAAAGAAGAGATTGAAAAACTAAGGAAAGAAATACTACGGAACTAAATAATCATTTATAAACTAATCCCGCCATACCTGACGAAATTACTAATACATTATAATTGACAGCATATACACATAATCTTTCATTAACAAAATTATAACCACTTGTAAATACCAATTGTATATCATCTATTCGCGAGAAATTACATGTACCACTCGGTTGAAATTCTTTTGGATTCAATGAAAAACTATACATATAAATATGTTTTGTAGGGACTTTTAAACCACAATTTAATGGTTGTAATAAACGGAAATAACTAGCATCCCTTTCATAAAATCTATCATTCCCATTTAAACATAATTTTGCTGTTTTAAAAGATTCAAACGAAGGTGTGGCATATATTATTTCTTTATTTCCACTATCTTTTGATTGATAATTAAAATAATCATTTTTATTATTTAATGGTTGTCCAGAAATATTTAAAAGTGAATCTGTATCAGAACTACCATTTCCAGATTCAGAATTAACAGTTGATTCTTGAATAACCCAATATAATTCTTTTATTGGATGATATAACTTTAATTCATTTAATGGTTCCATCTTTTTTTCATATATTTGTACTTGCTGAATTAAATACGCTTTTTTTTCTAATGTAAATTTCCTTTTTTCATCATGATCAAGAAATATATAATCACACCATAACTCTACATCGGGTTCAGTATTTGTGAATGCTAATTGTCCATCCAAATTAAATAAGTATTCTACAGATCTAGTTAGAATGTGTAATTCTACTTCGTGCTTTGTAATACCTATTATTGGTAAATATAACCCTGGATTATCGCAGAACCAAAAATGAAAGGGTATGTACAATTTTAATTCCTGTGAGTCAATATTCTTATTACCTTTTTTAAAATAACCAAATTTTCCAGGGTGCTTGTTAATACCAATCCATTCTTGTTCATATTTATCATACATTTCGTTTTGAATATCTAACCATTTTGAAGTATGTTTGTCTATTGTTTGACCACCTATTTTTAATTCACAGTCTTTTATAAAAGCATGTCCTGTATTATTCGCCCAATTTAGATAAGTTCCAGTATTTGTAACATTTCTAGCATCTCCTCTATATAATTTTACTTCTAATGCCATTTTACCTATTAAATCACCCGCTCTAGATAATTTTGATCTGATAATTCTTTCACCGGCACCTTTATTTGTAATTTGTTGTCTTATAGATTCTATAGAAAAATTAGTATGTCTTCTATATACCGCTTTAAAAAATGAAAACTCAGGATTACCGGTTAAATATGTATCCATTTTACCCTTCAGGACTAATTGCATTAAACCACCTCCCATTTTAATATACTTATATTAATTATA
>MDSY01061081.1_pt1 | contig 12818 bp, 17 predicted proteins | sample 811131 | NCBI WGS metagenome assembly MDSY01 (sample SAMN05326643, study PRJNA326480) | marine metagenome | isolation source: seawater | place: Atlantic Ocean: South West | collected 2010
AAGAAGCGCATTTAGATGCCGTTACCGCTGTGTCGGGTAGCGGGCCGGCCTACTTCTTTTTGCTAATGGAAAATATGATCGCCGCTGGGCAAAAACTTGGCTTGGATGCAGAATTGAGCAAAAAGCTTACCGAACAAACTGCATTCGGAGCAGCCCTTATGGCGCAAAAGAGCAATGTAGATCCGGGCACTTTACGTAAAAACGTGACCTCCCCTGGCGGCACCACTGAGGCAGCGTTAAATTTAATGCTGGCACAAGATTTCCCCGCTACTGTTATCGACGCTTTGAGCGCAGCGGAAAAGAGAGCCAAGGAATTGGCCGTAGAATTTGGAGCTAAATCATGACCCAGACACTCATCCTAATCATCGACTTGATTATGCGGCTAGCCACATTGCTTTTTCTTGTAAGGTTTTTACTGCAGGCCAGCAGTGCCGACTTCTATAATCCCATCAGCCAAGCCCTGATTAAAGGCAGTGATCCACTCGCCGCGCCACTGCGAAAACTTTTACCTGCTACAGGTAAATTTGACTTAGCGACGTTACTAATGGCCTTGATTATGGGCATTGTTTTCGTAGCTCTTATTAGCATGGGAGGCCTATCAATAGGCCAATACGCTATTTTCGGAATCGTCCGAACACTCTCTGTTTTGGTAGATTTTTATTGGTGGTCAATGCTGATCATTGTTATTGCGAGCTTTGTCTCCCAAGGCAATAGCCACCCCGGTTTGGCGCTATTAGATCAATTAGTAGACCCACTAATAAGTCCAATCAGAAGCGTATTGCCTTCAATGGGACCCTTAGATTTTTCACCTATGGTGGTTATTTTGATGCTGTCTATCGCGCAAAGATCGCTACCTAACGCGTACGCCTTCATCTAATGAGTCGCTCTAGAGAAAATTCGGTGGGCCTAATTGACCCCCAACTCTATCACCACTCCGAGCCATTTTTATTGCAAAACGGCGACGTGTTGCATGGATACGAATTGGTGTTCGAAACTTACGGCACCCTAAATGCTGAAAAATCTAACGCAATACTTATCTGTCACGCATTATCAGGCCACCATCATGCGGCGGGTTTTCATGCGGCAGATGACGCGAAACCAGGATGGTGGGATGCATGTATTGGACCAGGAAAGTGCATTGATACAGACCAGTTTTTCGTCCTAAGTCTGAACAACTTAGGTGGCTGTCATGGCAGCACAGGGCCAAATTCCATTGACCCAATGACAGGCGAAATATTCGGCCCAAGCTTTCCCAATGTTGTGGTTAAAGATTGGGTGGCTAGTCAATCACACCTAGCCGACCACCTCGGAATCCAAAAATTTGCCGCGGTAATTGGCGGTAGCCTTGGCGGCATGCAGGCAATGCAGTGGAGTATCGACTTCCCAGCAAGGCTTTATTCAGCTGTCCTGATAGCCTCGGCAGCCAAGTTGTCCGCGCAAAATATCGCGTTTAACGAAATAGCCAGACAAGCCATCACAACAGATGAAGATTACTGCGCAGGAAATTACCGACAATTTAATAAGAATCCTGAGAACGGACTAATGCTTGCGAGAATGGTTGGTCACGTTACTTATCTTTCAGAAGACGGGATGAAAACCAAGTTTGACCGCGACATTAAATCTGGCGACTTTGAACAAGGCGCTAATGTTGAGTTCCAAGTAGAGAGCTACCTTCATTATCAAGGAAGAGCATTCACGCAGTATTTTGATGCCAACACCTATCTTTTGATGACCCGAGCCCTAGACTATTTCGATCCGGCTCGAGAATTTGATGGCGATCTCACTAGAGCACTGAGGAAAACCAAAGCCAAGTTTTTGGTGCTTTCTTTTTCTACAGACTGGCGATTTTCGCCTGAAAGATCTCAAGAGATAGTCGATGCGCTAATTAGGGCTAGAAAAAATGTTGCCAGCGCCATCATCGAATCTGAGCACGGGCACGACTCGTTCTTACTGCCCCTTGATAGATATACAAAAGTCCTCCGTGCGTTTCTGCAACGCTCCCTCGAAGAATTTGAAAGCTCTCCAAAGCAATTGGGTATAAAAAACGAGGGGGGGGCATGAGAGGTGACCTGAAACTCATTGCTACGTTAATTAACCCAGGCGCTCGCGTATTAGACTTAGGTTGTGGCGAAGGTGAATTACTTGATCACCTGCAACGCGACAAGCGTGTAAACGGTTACGGCTTGGATAGAGACGAGGAAAACATACGCACTTGCGTGCGCAAAGGTGTGAATGTTATTGAACAAGACTTAGACCAAGGCCTCAGCAACTTTGTCGACGCTAGCTTTGATATGGTCGTAATGACCGACGCTCTGCAAGCGGTCAAAGCGCCAAGAGAACTAGTTAGAGACATGCTGCGCATTGGCGAGGAATGCATTGTCACTTTCCCTAATTTTGCTCATTGGAGATGCCGCGCCCAATTAGCTCTAAGCGGTGTGATGCCGGTCTCGAAGCAACTGCCACATAACTGGTTCGACACTCCCAACATTCACCTCTGCACATTCACTGACTTCGAGCAACTTTGTGCTGCTGAATCTATAAATATAATTCAGCGTCGGGTGGTCAACGCGAACCATCAGGAGAAAAAATTTATTAACTGGGCGCCCAACTTTTTTGGCACCTACGCATTTTATCGACTAGGAAAGTCTTCATGACTATAAAAATAACATTAACGTTTTTGTTTTCAGTAGCAGCGATAATTTTTAGCCCGATCAGCATAGCAGAAAAAATGCAGCGCTTTGGTCAGTACGAACTTCACTACATTGTAATTCCTACAACCATGCTAAAATCGAATATCGCAGCGCAATACAAAATTTCTCGTGGCAAAGACCGCGCGTTGGTCAACGTGTCCATCCTCAATGGCGAAAAAAAACCAGTGCAAGCTAAAATTACCGGCGAGAGTCAAAATTTGTTGGGCCAATTGCAAGATTTGGATTTTGAGCAAGTTACTGAAGGCGACGCCATTTATTACCTTGCAGAGCTACGCTTTGCTGACCAAGAAGTACATCGAATTAAAATTGAAGCCACCGCACCAGACGGCAAATCAACATTACTGAAGTTCAATCAAAAACTTTATTGGGCTGAATAATGAAGGTAATGCTCGGCACCCGGAATAACGGAAAAATTGTTGAGATGCGCCGCTTGCTGGGACCCCTGGGGTTACAACTTGAAAATCAAACCGACACAGATATTCCAAGCCCCGTGGAAAATGGTGCCACGTTTGTAGAAAACGCCCTTATTAAGGCCAGATCAGTGAGCTCAGCGTCTGCCCTGCCGGCCATTGCAGACGACAGCGGCTTGGTTGTACCCGCGTTAGACGGCCGCCCTGGCATACATTCGGCTCGCTTTGCTCACATAGATGCCACTGATACGGAAAATAACAAGGTATTGCTTGCCCAATTAGCTGACCAAGTTTCGCGCGCCGCCTACTTTTTTTGTTGTATGGTATTTTTACGCTACCCCCAAGACCCAACGCCCATTATAGCCCACGGCCAGTGGTGGGGCGAAATTCTTGCCGCTCCTCAAGGTGAAGGAGGATTTGGCTATGACTCTTTGTTTTTTGTCGCCAGTCATAAAAGCAGCGCTGCTGAGCTGCCTGCAGAGATTAAGAATCAAATTAGCCATCGCGGCCAAGCCAGTCGGGACCTTGTTAAACAGTTGTCGGTAAGTCTTACTTTAAATGCTTAGTAACCCGGGGCTGTACATTCACTTTCCTTGGTGTGTCAAAAAATGTCCCTATTGTGATTTTAATTCTCATCCACTCAAAGGTGATGTTGATCAGCAAAGGTATCTGGATTCGTTGCTAAAGGATTGGCAGCTTCAGTCGGCAGATACTTTTTCTCCATTAGCGAACACGGAATTTTTGGAGGACGGCTTTAAAACGGTTTTCTTTGGCGGTGGTACGCCCAGCCTTTTTAAACCTAAACTCATGGCAACGCTGCTGAAGCATTTACCCATTGCTGCGGACGCTGAAGTCACCATGGAGGCGAACCCAGGCACTCAAGAATATACAGACTTTGAGCATTATCTAAGTGCTGGGATCAACCGCTTGTCTATTGGCGCTCAGTCTTTTCAAAACAGTCAACTCGCTAAACTCGGCCGAGTGCACAATTCTGCTGAAACAGTCGCAGCCGTTGCCAGAGCCAGGTCGGCCGGTTTCGCAAACATCAACATCGACCTAATGTGGGGTCTGCCCGGCCAAAGCCTAAAAGACGCTCTTTTTGATCTAGAGAGCGCCATTGCACTATCCCCCCCGCACATTTCTTGGTATCAGCTAACCATAGAAGCGAAAACAGAGTTTGCTAAACGGCCACCCCTGCTACCCATAGATGGGGTTCTCGCTGAAATAGAGACCAAGGGTAATGAATTGCTTACCGCTCAAGGCTATCACCGATATGAGATTTCAGCGTATGCAAAAGAGTCAGCCTACTGCCAACACAATATTAATTACTGGTCATTTGGAGATTACGTAGGCTTAGGCGCTGGTGCCCATGGAAAGGTCAGCGAGAGGGGGCAAATTCTACGCACGCAAAAAGCCTCGCAGCCACGGCTTTATCTAGACGAGCCTGAAAAAATTTCGGTGCAAAAAGTGACCAAAGAACAGCTGCCGTTAGAATTCATGATGAACGCCCTGCGTCTAATCGATGGCACCGGCACGGAAACGTTTACTGAAAAAACTGGTTTAGATTGGCAGGAAATAAAGCCCCAATGGGATCGACTTGTCGCCCAAGGGTTAGTCCGGACCGACCGGTGCAGTACGACAGAACTCGGACTTCGCTATCTAGATACTGTATTGGAAGAGTTTGTTAACTAACACGACGATACGTGAAATCACGAATACGGTGGCCCAGCTTCTCTCCGCGCGTTTCAAATTTTGTTCTGCCGCGAACTGCTCCGAGCGAATCCAGCGATGTTGTCAGGCCACTCTCAGCCAGAATTGGATCTCTGATTGCGTCGAGCTCGCATTTAAAGTTCGTGTTCATGGCGAAATGTTCCGCCATCCACTCTCCATATTCAGCCCAATCCGTTGCGAGTCTAGCAATACCCATGGGTTTCAGTACAACAAGCATTTGCTCTAAAAATTCGGGTTGAATTAGTCTGCGCTTTAGGTGACGCTTTTTGGGCCAAGGATCAGGGAAAAATATTCTTATTTCCGATACCGACTTAGGCGTTAGTTCAGCTAACACTTTCTGTGCCGGTTCATCTACAAGAGCAACATTTCCAATTTTGAGATTTTCTAGTCTAGAGAGCATAGAGCCTATGCCTGGCTGATAAAGCTCAATGCCCAAGAGTAGTTTTTGCGGCTGCTCTTGGCCCCAAACAATGAGTTCATGTCCCATCCCAAAACCAATTTCGATGCCTAATTCGCGAAGGTCGGTATTTATTTCCTGAGTAGACATGCGGTAGTGTTGTGCTAGGCGCTCGAGCGCACTGGCTTGGGCCTTAGTAAAACGGCCGCGACGACGGATATAGCTATGCTCGACGTCGCTGTACAAAGACATGTCGGCGTTTTGATTACTGGCCGAATCTTGCTGTGGCACTAAAAATTTCTCCCAAAAACTGAGGTACCGACTTATTTATTAATGGCGAGAGCAGAATATATGAGAGTGGTCCATGCAGCTATCAAAGTTGCACCGCCTAGCGGTGTCAAAGGGCCCAACCAGGAACCCGCGCCTAAAACCAATGCAAAAATGCTACCGCTGAAAAGTACGATGCCGACCATAAAAAGTACTCCTGCGTAACGCAGCGAGGTGGGGCCGTCGAGCAGCAACCATAAGCCGACGAAGAGTAAAACTAGCGCATGATACATCTGGTAGGAGACAGCGGTCTCCCAACTAGAAAGACCAGATTCAGAGAGGCGCTCCTTCAAAGCATGAGCGCCAAAGGCACCAAGCACAACCCCGAGAAGGCCTAGAGAGCCTCCTATAAAAATGAACAATTTGGCCATTTATTAGTCTGCAGTAATGGCCAGCTTGAGTTTTTTCATTGCGTTTTTTTCCAGCTGTCGAATGCGTTCAGCAGAGACGCCGTATTCAGCGGCGAGTTGGTGCAGCGTAGACTTGTCATCGCTCAACCAGCGCTGCTGTAATATATCTCGGCTACGCTCATCTAGACCTGCAAGTCCAGAGCTGAGGCGAAGGCTAGCGTCTTGTTGCATGTGCTCATCTGCCACAAGATCAGCTGGATCTGGCGCCGCCGAGGCCAAAAAATGCATTGGCGCGGTTGCAGATTCTTCATCTATACCAAACCCATCGAATGCCATATCACTTGCGCTCAGCCGGCCTTCCATGCGCGTAACTTCCGCCGCAGAAACACCTAAATCTTCAGCGATAGCTTGGGTCTCTGACAAACTTAACCAGGCACTGCTGCGCTTGGCACCACGAAGATTGAAAAACAACTTCCGTTGTGATTTGGTTGTAGCAACTTTGACTATGCGCCAATTGCGCAGAATGTATTCGTGAATTTCGGCCTTAATCCAATGCACTGCAAAGGAAATTAAACGTACGCCTACGTTAGGGTCGAACCTTTTCACGGCTTTCATCAACCCTACATTACCCTCTTGGATTAAATCCGCTTGAGAAAGCCCATAGCCTTTATAAGAACGAGCAAGGTGAACCACAAAGCGTAGATGGCACATCACTAATTCGCGGGCAGCATCCAGATCTTGATCAGCATAAAACCGCTCAGCAAGTAACTTTTCCTCCTCCGGTTTGAGAATGGGAAATTGGCTGATTGTACGTAAATAGGCATCGAGGTCGCGGCCTGGAGCGATGCTTGGCATTGCCATAATATTTGTTGTCATGGTGATACTTCCGGTAACACGATAAACATAATGTTAGCACTCTAACTTAATGAGTGCTAACAAAAATAAGTTCCACAAATCTTGACAAAAGTTGCTCAAAACCGGGAAGGCCGCGCAGCGTTGCAAAGAAACTACCACTACAGGAATTGCGCGCTGTATAAACGTTGCCGTACCGCCACCCAAGCACCTATTACACCCAGAACAATACCTATTCCCAGTATGCTCATTAAAAACTGGCTGTCGAAGCCTTGGACGACCAGTGGTACTTGATAACTGCTAAGCAGCGCCTGCAGCGGCCCTTCAATTGCATTAAGAATGAGTGCTAAAAACATCACTGCCATCACACCACCGCCTAAGCCATAACAGGCTCCGAAATAAATGAATGGTCGACGCATTTGCCCCTTGGTTGCACCTACAAGGGCCAAAACGAGCAACTCTTCCAAGCGCGACTCTATGGCTAAACGTACAGATGCGGAAGTGACAAAGATCGCCCCCAGACCAAATAGCAAGCCCAATATCCAACCTAGCCGGTTTAACAAACTTGTAATGTCACGCAAACGCTCCAACCAAGTCTTTTCAATGATTACGTCGTTGACCTGAGGTTTAGCTCGTAACTGCCTTTGCAGGCTTTCAAGCTCGATAAAGTCTGCGCCCTCGCGGCTAGTAATTTGGATGGACGCAGGTAGCGGGTTTTCATCGAGGCTAGCTAAAATGTTACGCAACTCAAGGGAGCCCGATGTTTGAGCGACAAAATCTTTTAGCGCCTGATCAGATGTTGTTAGCGCCGTTTTGTCGGCCACCTGGATTTTTTTCAAGTCTTTTAAAACTGCCTCTATCTTGGAGGGTTTAACACCGGCTTCGAAGTACAAGGTCAACCCTGCCCGACCCTGCCAGCCCTCGCCAACCACATGGAGGTTCACTTGAGCTAGCCAAAGTATGCCGGGAAGCGCTAGAGCGATACCGACTAAAAACCAAACAAATAAGCTGCTAGCCAAGCGCTGGCTTACATATAGCGTCGTATCATTAAACGTGCGCCCATGATCCTTTAGCCAATTGTTAAAACCACCTGATGGCTTAGCCCAAGGGTCAAGGCGGTCTGTTTTCTTGCTAAACAAAATGCACCTGATTTTTCATCAATTAAACTCAGTTACTTTTGTTTGCGCGGCAATCGGGTCTTCAAGACACCCTGCAACCAGTTTGAGTGTGGGTTGACCCATATTTTTCACTAACTCTATGTCATGCGTGGCGATAATAACCGTGGTGCCAATCTCCCTGAATTGGCTGAAAAGATCCATTATCGTCTGCGATAAATCTGGATCTAAGTTACCCGTTGGTTCATCTGCGAGTAAAATTTTAGGTCTATTCACAACAGCACGGGCGATGCCCACGCGCTGTTGCTCCCCGGTAGACAAAAAGCCCGGCAGAAGTTTTTCTTTATCCAGTAAATCTAAGGCACTTAACGCCCCTCTTACTCGGGGAGCGATCTCTTTTGTAGGAAAGTGCCCGATACGGAGCGGCAATGCCACATTTTCAAATACAGACCGATCAGCGAGCAAGTGATGATCTTGAAATACCACTCCTACATTGCGTCGATACCAAGGCATGCGCTTTGCACTTAATTCGCTGATATTCACGCCACCCACCAGTACTCGACCTCGAGTAGGTGTATCAGCGCCAATCAGCAAACGCAAAAATGTACTCTTGCCAGCACCAGAATGCCCGGTTAGAAAAGTCATGGACCCAGAGTCAAATTCCACCGAAACGTCTGTCAACGCCTTGTAACCGCTGCAAAATTGTTTGGTTACGGTTTCTAACACTATTCTGGCCATTATATCTAACCAACCCCTTGATCACTGGCCAGCAATGCCTGAACAAAATCATCTGCATTAAAAGGGCGTAAATCATCTACGCCTTCTCCCACACCAATAAAATATAGAGGGACCCTGGGGACGCCACCGGAGCCACTCGCAACAGCAAAAATGACCCCCGCTTTAGCGGTACCATCAAGTTTGGTCACTACTAAACCGGTAAGTTTTACCGCCTCATCAAATAACTTAACTTGGCTAAGAGCATTTTGACCAACGCCGCCATCAAGCACCAATATCACTTCATGGGGGGCATCTGGATCTAGCCGTTTAACTACGCGCTGAACTTTTTCCAGCTCATCCATTAATTGAGTTTTAGCCTGCAAACGGCCGGCTGTGTCTACAAGCAACAAGTCTACATCTCGAGCTTGGGCAGACTGCACAGCGTCAAACACTACTGATGCGCTGTCTGAGCCTTGAGGCTGGCTAATCACGGGAATGTCATTACGCACTCCCCACTCCTGTAGCTGCTCTACCGCTGCTGCGCGAAAAGTGTCACCTGCGGCAAGCAACACACTTTTGCCATCATCCTTAAAGCGCTTTGCCAGCTTACCGATGGTAGTAGTTTTACCTACGCCGTTTACACCGACAAAGAAAATGATTCGAGGCATACCTGTACTTTTCTCTGGCAGTTCAAAAGTTTTAGTAATAGGTAACAGGCGCTCCACTAATTGGCCGTGCAAAGCTTCATGCAATGCATGCGTGTTTGCCAATTCGCTGCGTTGGGCACGCTGCCTCAGGTTTTCGATAATGGCTTGAGTTGTATCCAAGCCAACATCGGTAGTGATCAACGCAGTTTCTAAATCCTCTAAGACCGAGTCATTGATTTCTTTCTCACCGAGCAGGAGAATGCCCACTCCAGCTGCGAGTTGGGCGCGTGTTTTTGCCAAACCAGATTTTAGCTTAGAAAAAAGGCCGGGGACTTTGGTATCTGACATGTCGGTAACATCTATGGTGAGATTCTTTTCTAAAGGTTTTTGAACCCAGTGGCCCAAATCTTTGACACATTATAACGCAAAATGCGCACTCTTAATCCACATCCCATTCCACGTAAAGAAGTTAGATCCCTTAGAGCGCACTGCCACTTAATACTCTATGATCTTTGAAATCAAATCTAAATCCTTTTCATTAAATTTCCTATGAAACAGCGCACAACTAAATCTCAATCGGTGCGCCTTATTGGTGGTAGGTGGCGAGGGCGAAAAATCACATTTCCGGAGATTAAAGATTTAAGACCCACTTTGGGCAGAACCCGAGAGACATTGTTTAATTGGCTTCGACCGGAAATTGATGGCGCCAGGTGTCTTGATTTATTCGCTGGATCAGGGGCTCTGGGCATAGAGGCTCTTTCGCAAGGCGCCGGCGAAGTAGTGCTCATAGAGAGAGAGCCAACAATTTTTCGAACGTTGGAAAAAAATGTCTTTGACCTTGACGAACCCCTTTGCCAAGTCATAGAGGCCAATACGCTCGACTATCTAGGCGCTTTGAGTGCACCTTTTGACATTATCTTTCTCGACCCACCATACGCGCAACCAGAACTGTTGAGTCACTGTTTAGAAATTATCGCCCAAAAAAAACTAGTAGGTAAATACATTTACATCGAATCTAATCAGGCCGAACTGATCGAAGAATTAAGCAACACTTATGGCTTTGCTATTGAGAGAAGCACTTCCGGCGGCACCACCTTCAGTGCCTTAGTAGTGAGCAAATGACAAAAGCACCGAGCACATTTTGTCGTGCTCAATCAAGTTGCAGTAGCAAAAACCCAGCGCTAGTATCTCGTCCTCATCAAAGAAATCAGACGTCATAAGGCGCAGAGAATAAGACTATGTCGAAAAGAACTGTCGTTTATCCTGGATCATTTAACCCAATCACCAATGGGCATACAGATCTGGTAGAAAGAGCATTACACCTATTTGACCATGTGGTCTTGGCCATTGGCACCTCGATCAACAAAGATCCAAAGGTAGACCTAGCAGACAGAATCGCCCTTTGCGAAAAGGTTCTTGCAGAGTATGGCGACAGAGTCTCCGTTGAGGGTTTTAACACTCTCTTAGTCGATTACGTGCGGTCTAAGGACACTCGATTTGTGCTTCGCGGGCTGCGCACGGTTACTGATTTTGACTACGAATTTCAGATGGCGGAGATGAATAGGTCTTTGGACCCTCAGCTTGAGTACGTGTTTTTACCCACATCGAAAGATTGCTCGTTTATCTCATCCACTTTAGTCAGAGAAATTTCAGCGCTAGGCGGCGACATATCCCAATTCGTTCACGCTGAAGTTATTTCAGAGTTAGCCCGCAAGAATTCAAAGGGCTAAACGGACTGGTTATACTTAGTTTATAACTACGGTGTGCCGGAGCCGAATCGTTATCACTTGTTTTGAGAGTTATCGAAAAGCTTGCGCGTCTGAGCAAATGGTTAGAGCGGAAAACGAAAAAATCTTCAAATCTCGAGGACAAAATTTGGCTCCTGTTAAATATTCGTGAAAACAGGACGTCCGAACAGAGCTGCTAAAACGGCGCTAGCGCCAACCACTGAATATCTGACATGCAGGGCAGTAGACTGTACTTCTCTGGCCCAATACCTGGCCTTTAAGAGTGCTAGCGCACTCTCTACAAGGTTGACCCTCACGACCATAGACATTGAGGCTTTGGCTAAAATAGCCGGGCTGTCCGTCGGAACCGACAAAGTCCCGCAATGTAGTACCACCCACTTTGATGGCCCTTGCCAAAATCATACGAATCGCTTGAGCTAATTTTTCGTAAGCCAGTCGACTCACTCGCTGCGCTGCCGTTGCAGGCCTAATCTTAGCCATGAAGAGCGATTCAGCGGCGTAGATATTGCCAACACCCACCACTACTTTGCCATCCATAATATAGTTCTTTACTGCAACCTTACGTCGCCTAGACTTCTTGAACAGATAATCACCGGAAAACTCATTTTCCAAAGGTTCGACACCCAAATCTTTAAGCAGCCAATGATCGTGAGCATCACCCGGCTGGAAATGGAAACTGCCGAAACGACGCGGATCGTTAAAACGCAGCCAATGATCGCCGGTCAATTTGATGTCAATATGATCGTGAAGTTTAGGTGGGGTTTGGGGGCTCACAACTCTGAGGCTTCCCGACATACCGAGGTGTATGAGCAAGGAGCCGATCTGAGTGGTGATAAGAATGTATTTCCCGCGACGGGCAATAGTGATGACCCTGCTGCCGACAAGGTTGGAAGGCAAGTCTACCGGCCACCTCAGGCGAGGCTGCCGGACTTCGATCGCTAGAATCAGTTGATCCAGCAGGAAGGGCTCTATGCCCCGCCGAGTCGTTTCGACTTCGGGCAGTTCAGGCATTCCTTACTTGATCTTAGCTTCCTTGTAGAGCACATGCTTGCGCACAACGGGATCGAATTTTTTTATTTCCATCTTATCTGGTGTGTTCTTCTTGTTTTTGTCAGTCGTGTAATAGTGTCCGGTACCAGCACTTGAAACGAGTTTGATTTTATCACGCATAGTTTTAATCCGTTTTATTGTCAGCTCGGCAGGTTAACAACCACCCCGCGCCGTACAACCATAATCTTTAATCCACTTAAGCTGCTAGGCAGATAGGCGAGTAGAGTTCGTTATACCTTGTGCCCTGCGGCACGCACATCCTTGAGAACGATATCGATACCATTCTTGTCGATAATACGCATACCTTTCGAAGATACTCTTAATCTGACGTAGCGCTTTTCTGCCTCCACCCAAAAACGGTGGTAATGCAGATTAGGCAAAAAGCGCCTTCTCGTCTTATTCATTGCGTGACTGACGTTGTTGCCAGCCATTGGTCTTTTGCCTGTGACCTGACATACCTTAGACATAGTCGGGATCCCTAGAAAATTTGAGGCGCGTTTATACCAAAGTGGGGGAATTAGAGCAACAAAAAAGGCTAGATCAGGCCTCTAGCGGCCAAAGAAACCGTATTTCTGGCACAAACGACGAAATGATCGAGAACACGGATATCTACTTGTCTAAGTAAGTTGGCCAACTCTTTGGTCAAAAAAATATCCGCCTGACTCGGCTCAGAAACGCCAGAAGGGTGATTATGCGCCAATATTATGGCTGCAGCATTCAACTCAATTCCCCGGCGTAATAATTCCCGGGGGTGAACATGAGC
>MDSY01150261.1_pt1 | contig 12818 bp, 12 predicted proteins | sample 811131 | NCBI WGS metagenome assembly MDSY01 (sample SAMN05326643, study PRJNA326480) | marine metagenome | isolation source: seawater | place: Atlantic Ocean: South West | collected 2010
CCACGCCGACCTGCTCTTCCAGTTATTTGAGTGAACTGACTCGGAGTTAAAAGTTCGTGGGTGTGACCATTGAATTTGGTCATTTTGTCAATGACTACTGATCGCGCAGGAAGATTCACACCAAGGGCGAGAGTTTCCGTCGCGTAAACAACCTTCAATAGTCCTTCTTTAAAGAGTTTTTCCGTTATCTCTTTGAACTGTGGAATCAATCCTGCATGATGTGAAGCCACGCCCCGATATAGACCTTCCCTCCAGCGCTTAAACCCTAAAACCTCTAGATCTCGGTCATCACTTGACCCTAAAGACTCGTCAAGAAGAGCGCAGACGGCCTCCTGCTCTGCAGGACTATTTAATGAAATTCCTGATTTGAGAATATGATCCCGTGCATCATCACATCCTGCTCTACTAAAGACAAAGTGAATGCATGGCAATAGTTTTTGTTGCTGGAGGGATTGGAGCACCTCTATATATCTCGGTGAAGTAAACCGCCTATATGGATTTTTCTTTTTAGTTCCTTTACCATCATGAGAAAACTTTCTTCCGTCCGGGTTTGCCCTGTTCCCCAATAAAAGTGGAGTTATCTCTAATTCGCGCTTCCTCTTCATGCGGTTCGTGGCAAAATAATGGAGTTTTAGTGGAACAGGCCTTTCGTGATGAACCACAACTTGAGTCTCACCTCGAACATTTGTCAACCATTGACCAAGTTGATCCACATTTGAGATAGTTGCGGACAACGCAACTATCTGAACTTCTTTTGAAAGGCTAAGAATTACTTCCTCCCAGACCGGACCCCGGTAAGGGTCTTCCAAGTAATGCACTTCATCAAGAATGACCCAAGCAAGCTTTTTTACCGCTGCTGATTCTGCATAAAGCATGTTGCGTAATACTTCTGTTGTCATAACCAGCACAGGTGCGCTCGAATTAACGGTTACATCTCCAGTAAGAATTCCTACATTTTCAACACCGAAACGTTCTCTAAAATCTAAAAATTTTTGATTTGATAAAGCTTTTATCGGAGCGGTATAGAAAACACGCTTTCTCTCTTTTAACGCGCGATCAATTGCATGCTCAGCCAGAACTGTCTTCCCACTTGAAGTAGGTGCTGCTACTAAAACTGACCGACCTTCGTCAATGGCTGAAATAGCTTCTAACTGAAACTGATCTAAGGTAAACGGCCAACTATTCTCAATCACTGGATAAATCGGCTCGTCTTCGTCTTCGTTCAATTAATCGCCCAAAAAGAATGGCTAGTTCATAGAACAACATCATTGGAACTGAAAGAATCACAAGAGTTAGTGGATCGCCGCTTGGAGTCAATATCGCAACTAGCGTGACAATTCCTACTACGGCATAGCGCCTACCGCGCCTCAAGGTTTGATGTGTGATTATTCCCACCAGTTGGAGCATTATTAGTATGAGTGGGAATTCGAATCCAATTCCAAATGCCACGATCATTTTTACTATGAATCCGAGATATTTTGTTGGTGAGAAAACACTCACTAGGTCCGGGCCACCAATTGAGACTAAGAAATCTAATGCTCTTGGAATGCTCCAGTAAGCAAGACCAGCGCCTACAACGAATAAAAGTACCCCGAAAAATACAATAGGAACTACCCATCTTCGTTCTTTTGGATACAGGCCTGGAGATACGAATCGCCAGATTTGCCAAAGGATTATTGGTACAGCTAGGACCAATCCCCCATATCCCGCTACCATCATTCGAACACTGAATGGTTCTAACGGATCAGTGACTAAAAGGTCGCAGTTCTCTCCAAATAATGAATCCTCCGCAGATGACCCTTCGCGTATCTCGCAGTATGGCCGAAGAAGTTCGTCCAAGATTTGTGGATAAAAGATCCAGCAGACAATAGCCCCGACAAACACAGCAATCGCCATGAACAACAAGCGTTTGCGAAGTTCTTGAAGATGAGCCAAGAGAGGCATCCGGTCCTTGTTCATGGATCTTGGCTTTCATCTTCCGTTAAGTTTTCGTCAATTGTTGAAGGTTCTGAAACTCGCTTCTCCCCATCTTGCCCTTTCAAGTCTTTCTCCTCAGCTAGCATCTCTCTACCTTTTTGACGAGCAGTTTCTTCAATCAGCGGATCCTCTACAGCTGCTTCAAGTTCAGCTTGAAAATTGCGAGAAGTTTGTCGAATCTGCCTCAAGGCATTTCCAAGGTTCTTACTTGCCTCTGGAAGGCGCGTTGGACCTAAAACGATCAATCCAATTATTAGTATTACGAGAATTTCTCCGCCACCTAGATTACCCATGATGAGATCCTACAGTGGTGTGTGTAGTTCTTCTAGATAATCACCAAAGGCTATGTACAGTTCCGACTTGAAGGAAAATATATTTCTATAACTGAAACGTAGGCGTAATTTCTTCTTCCACCCATCTAGCGCTTTTCATCTTAATTTATCCACTCGGCAACATATCCTTCTTGCCCAGTTGAGTAAGTTTCCCCAGTCTCAATATTTACCACGGAAATTTCTAGAACATCTTCTCTTTTCGTATGGAAAGTTATGTAATTGCCATCGGGCGACCAAGCCAACGAGCCATTTACCATGGTAGACAGATTTGCCCTGATCCATTCATAACTGTCAAGCGGAGCGGATCCTTCGTGGTCAGTGAGCTGACGCACCTCTGTACCATCAGCGTTCATCACAAAGATCTCGCTATCTCCATCGCGATCACTTTCAAAAGCGATACGGGTTCCGTCTGGAGACCAAACAGGTCTGCTATTGAAGTTCTCATTATCGGTGAGTTGCTGCACCTCTGTGCCGTCAGCATTCATTACGAAAATATTGGACTCGGTGACATCCCAAATCACATCATCTCCAGTTGCTTTCTCAAAAGCAATGCGAGTTCCATCCGGGGACCAAGTTGGAAGAAGATCAAAATCTTCATTATCAGAAAGCCATAGTGCGTCGCTATCAGCACAACCTTCACAATCGACACTTACTACACCTATATTTTCGCGACTAAACAGATTACTGTTATATGCAAGATGATTACCGTCAGGCGACCAAACTGAATACTGCGCATACTTCAAGACTTCTCGCTTGTCAGTTCCGTCTGGTTTTACGGCCATAAGATCGAAAAAACCTTCACCTACATAACTAGTAAAAGCAATTTCATCACCTTCTGGTGACCAGCTCAACTGAGAGAAGTCATACCCATCATCAAAGCCATCAGTGAGTTGCCGCACCTCTGTGCCATCAGCGTTCATTACAAAAATCTCGCTATAGCCATCTCTTTCACCCTCAAAAACGATTTGACTACCGTCTGGCGACCAAACAGGATTACTATGCAAACTGTCGTTATCAGTGAGTTGCTGCACTTCTGTGCCATCAGCGTTCATTACAAAAATTGCATTAGTTGTCCCGTGTTCTGTTCCCTCTGGTCGAGAAATATAAAGAATCCGACCTAAAGGCTCCATAACTATTTCAGTTGCAGGTGGAGCTTCAGTGACTACTGGGACTTCAGTAACTACTGGGACTTCAGTAACTACTGGGGCTTCAGTAACTACTGGGGCTTCAGTAACTACCGAAGTTGCCTCTTCATCTATCTCCGAGACTTTTCCACACGCTGGAATAACTATCGCTACAGCTAAGAAAAGGCTGACAGGGTAAGTGATTTTAATATTTTTCATTTCTCTCCTCTTTGGTGAGTAGTTTCATTACTCATAAGAGATCAATTCAGATGGATTATCTTACAATTTCATAAATTATTTGTAAAAAATTATTTCCAATTTGGACTCAGTAAGATCGAACTGAACATGTAAGGGAAATACATATTTCATGGCCCGCTATAACCCAATGAGTTCACATGAAAAGAATGAAACAAGAGAAGAAATCAGATCAATCGAATCCGATCCTTTTTGCCCATAGAGGAGGACGGGGGCATGCAGAAGAAAATACTTTAGAGGCATTTTCTCATTCAGTTTCTCTAGGGGTCACCGGACTTGAAAGCGATGTTTGGTTGAGTGTCGACGGCGTTCCTGTCCTTAGCCACGACAACAAAGTTGGTTCCTTTGGGCGACGAGTCAAAATAACCAAAAGCCTTCGATCTGAAATTCCTAAGAAAGTTCCATCCCTTGAAGACCTCTATACCAACTTCGGAAATGAAGTGAACATCTCTTTGGATATCAAAGACTCTAATTCTATCGAAGCTACCGTTGACGTCGCTCTGAACTATAACGCTGCTCACAAACTCTGGGTCTGCCACCCGGACCTGACCGTCTCTGCACCATGGAGAGAAATTGATTCTAATTTTAAATTAGTTGATTCGCCTGGAAAGAGAGGATTTCCAGAAGGAGGGGAAAGACGTGCATTCTTCCTTTCCGATAATGGATTTGATGCGATCAATCTTCCTGAGCCTCTTTGGACTGCAGGATATGTGGAACTATTCCATAAATATGAACTAAAATGTTTTGCGTGGGATGCCCAACTTCGCCGGCAGATTGACCGCCTCATAAAGATCGGAATTGATGGCATCTACAGTGATCACACTGATCGGTTGGTCTCAGCCTTGAATTAAACAAAGATCTCTAAAGACGCTTAAAGTCTCCCAATGGCCAAACTCGGACAAAGGCACGACCGACAATACTTTCTACTGGTACCGGACCGAAAATTCGACTGTCTCTAGAATTCCAGCGATTATCTCCCATTACGAAGACATGGTCATCTGGAACTACGCAGATATTTGTTTTCTCTAGTGAACTTATACATCCTGCAGGAGTGCTGAAGTCGCCAGTTGTTTCAGAATCTGCTAAATACGGTTCAATCATAAGATTTCCATCAATGTAGATTTTCCCATCTTGAACTTGAAGTGTTTCACCGGGAAGCGCTACCACTCTTTTAATTAGGTCAGATACTTCGTTGTTCGTTTGTGAAGGGTTGCTAAAGACAATCATGTCTCCGCGATTCACATCATGGAGCCTGTAACTCAATTTATTAACTATTACTCGATCGCCTATCCCGAGAGAGGGCTCCATGGAGGGCGATGGGATGTAGTAGGCCTGAAATAAAAATGCTTTGATTACAAAGGCGACTATGAAGGCTGTCCCGATTACTGCCACCCATTCAAAGATCTTTCGCAAGTTTGATCGGAGCGGGCTGGGTAAACCCAAATCAAAGTCATCTTCATCAAAATCCGACGCTGATTTGGTTAGTTGCGTTTCTTCGTTGTCAGAACTCTGCTTGGAGTTACCAGTCACATCTGTTTTTATTGAAGTCGGCTCTGAATCTGCATCATTTTGTTCAGAGTTTTCCACTCTTTCGCGCGCTCGTTCTAATATCTCATCAGACCACTCAAAAGTTGGGTCTTGAGGAGAATCCTTTTCTTCTGTTTCATCCTTATCTTTGTCCACAAAGAGAACTTACTCCTATTTTACTGACTTAAGGTGTCGCCTTTGAATAAGAGTCAAGAATTAATTTCGCTGCCTCTTTTCTGAATGACTCACCAAGATCTTCTGGCGCTTCAAGAATTTCAGTTCTCGATCCAAGGCGAAGGAGGAGCCGGGCTAACCATCCCGAAGAAGCAACTGGGAGTTTAACTTCCCAAGAATTTTCCTCAACTTGTTTGGCCTCTATATTTGGATATTCTTCGATTACCCATTTGTCTTCAGAGGGCAGTAAGAGCGTCACAGTAGGTAAGTCTTTTCCTTTGATGGGAAAGACTTCGGTAATTTCATCTGTTTGCCTTCTTAATGCGTCCTTACTCGTGAAAGTTGCGCCTGTTTCCACCGCTTCGCTGACACGATCTAATCGGAATATCCGTTGTGCTTCCACTTGATAACAAAAAGCATCTGCATACCAGTGACCTTTATCGGCAAATAGTCTGATCACATCGATTTCTCTAGTGGTTTCTTCTTTACGACCATAAGAAAAGTACTTGATTTGTAGTCTTTTGTTTTCCCGTGATGCTTCTTTGAACATGTCTAGTATTTCTCTGTTTGTGGACCCCAAGTTTATTTCTATTGCATCTTTTGCCGCTTGACCTGAAGATGCAATCAACTTCATCAATCCCTTCTCAAGTGAACCTAACTCGTCTGTATCTAAGTATTCCGCAACAGACTTTCCTGCAACTATTAGTTGAAGTAGCTCTTCTGCTGAGAGGCGCAAAGACTTCCTAAACCAATCTGCATACGATATTTCAACAAAGCCGTCATATATATGAACATCCACTAAGCAATCGGGTGTAAATGGATGAACTCCGACCATGAATAGCACTTCCTCTAAGTCAATTAGTAACTGTTCCGCTGGGTAATCAAAATTTGCTGATATGTCTTCAAGTGGTGCGCCGCCTCTATCTACTACCCACGGAATGACTGCTAAAAGGCGTCTAAGTCGATCCGTGGCGTTTAGAGAGTTCATAGCAGGCTCTCCAGCCATTCTTGCATACCTTCCCTTAGTTCCTCTGGAGCTAGAATCTCTGCTCCGTCAAGAAATGTCAAAGCGAAAGACCTGAAAGCCTTCCAGTCGCATACTGATTCCTGTATGACGACTGAGCCGTCATCATTTATTTTCTGAACTGATTCCTCTCCTAGGTAACTGATAATCCATGAGGCTTGTGAAGGTTCGATTTGCATCGTTACCGTTCTTGCTGGCTCCTCTCCATATCGCCAGGGGAATTCATTTAATTCAAGTTTGATTTGTTCGGGGGGGTCAAAAGAGGCCTTCTCCCCTAATTGGACTTTTCCTCTAATTCGACTTACACGAAAATTCCTATTTGCTTCTCGATTTAAGTCATACCCAGTCAGATACCAGCGGCCACGTTTGAAGGTGACCCGATGCGGCTGCACCTCCCTGTCTTGTTCGTTGTAAGTGAAGTTGACCGATTGTCTTTCAGTTGCTGCGCCGAGCAGCACACTCAAAGTTGGGTCTAAGGGAATCTCAGTGAGCGGCCGCACTTCTCCTTCTAGATTTGTATGAGAGCCCAGTTTCCAGAAAGGGTTGTCCTTCTCTGAGGCTTGGAAGCGAACAAGATTGAAAGCTACATGGAGAGCAGCCAGTTCATCGGACTCTAGATTTAAGCTCTGCTCTTTGGATGCACCTGTGTCGATACTGTAACCCTGAGTTGCTTCATCAAATGAAATAGGTATACCAATTTTTTTGAGTTCGTCTTTGTCTCTCTCAAAGGTTCTCCTGAAACTCTCTTTGTTATCTGAGTAAGTTCCCGCTGGAAGTTTTTCTTTGATTTCGTCACGAGTAATTGGCCGGGTAGCTTCAATCATCGCTGCCATCAAATTAAGTAAACGTTCTAACTTTGACATAACTTAATCTTCATAGCCTTATTCATAGAGTTTCAATTAACTTTTCAACCCTCTCATCAACATATTTGAATGGGTCTTTGCAGAGAACGCTTCGTTGTTGAGGGTGGTCGTTCAATTTCAAATGAACCCAATCAACTGTGTAGTCTCGATTCCGCTCTCTTGCGTGTTTTATGAATTCGCCTCGTAAGCGCGCTCGCGTAGTTTGCGGTGGCTGTGTGATCGCTTTTTGTATGTCGCCATCGGTGATTACTCGCTCCATTTGTCCACGACTTTCTAGCAAATAGAACAAACTCGTATCTTTCCGGATTTCATGATATTGAAGGTCCATCAATGCTAATCGTGAATCTGCTAAAGGTAAGTTGTGCCTCTCCCGGTAACCCTCAATTAGAAGGTACTTGGCTACCCAGTCACATTCGCGACTTAGGGTTAGCGGATCGTCTTCGATGCCGGTCAAACAATGTTCCCACATTTCTAAAGCAAGTTTTTCTTCAACTGACATCTCATGGTGAACTGAAAACCTCACGGCTCTTTCGTAGAATTCTCGTTGGATATCTAATGCACGCATTTCTCTGCCGTTAGCTAGACGTACTGTACGTTGGCAAGTTATATCGTGGCTAACTTCTCTAATGGCACGTATCGGATTCTCTAACGTCATATCACGCAGAATCGTTCCACTTTCTTCAATCATTCGCAGTATTAGTCCACATGTAGCCACTTTCAGAAAGCTTGCATATTCACTCATATTTGAGTCCCCTACTATCACATGAAGGCGCCGGTAAAGATTTGCGTCCGAATGTGGTTCGTCACGAGAATTTATTATTGGTCGTGAACGCGTCGTTGCACTAGAAAAGTCTTCCCAAACGTGATCGGCGCGTTGACTTATGCAATACATAGCTCCACGTGCCGTTTGGAGAACTTTTCCGGCGCCCGACCATATTTGTCTGCTTACCAAATATGGGATTAATGTTTCACCTATCATTGATGTGTCTTCATCTCTCACGGTTAAGTAATTTTCGTGACTTCCGTATGAATTGCCGGCTGAATCTGTGTTGTTTTTGTAGATGTGTATTTCCCCATCTATTCCCTCTTCGTGAAGTCTTTCTTGTGCCCCTACCATGAGTTCTTCGACTATGCGCTCTCCTGCCTTATCATGGGTGATTACTTCCGATACTGAATCACATTCAGGAGTTGCGTATTCAGGATGGGATCCAACATCTAAATACAGTCGTGCCCCATTAGGGAGGAAGACATTAGAACTCCTTCCCCAATTTTGAATTCTTCGGAAAAGGTATCTCGCGACTTCGTCTGGACTTAACCGTCGTTGCCCACCCTGAGTGCAAGTAACTCCGTATTCTGTCTCAATGCCGTAGATTCGGCGATCCACGTCAGCTATTTTCGCTTAGAAGTTCGTCGAGTGCTTCACTTTCTATACGGCGAAATGCCCGACGTCCATTGCCGCGACTTAGAACTGCTACCTCTAAGTCATTAGCCACTAAGGAACGATCTGGTCCGGCTAGCGCTTTCACTGCCTGATTTAAAATCACATTCAACGGCTGATCTGGAGTCCATGATTCTTCAAGTCGTGCTTTCACTGTCTCGGTCTCTCCGCCTATAACTACGAAGGTTTCAGTGTCCATTACTGTTCCGTCATAAAGTAAATGAAATATCTGATCTTGACTATTTTCTTCATGAATTTCAGCTATTGCTATTTCAACTTCCAGTGGCTTCATTTCATGAGTGAAATACTGCCCAAGAGTCTGTGCATATTGATTAGCTAACCAACGTGCATCTACATCGTCTCGGCTAAATGAATAACCTTTTAGGTCGGCATGGCGCACTCCGGCTACACGCAACTGATCAAATTCGTTATATTTGCCCACCCCGATAAAACCAATGCGATCATATATTTCACCGATTTTGCGAAGAGTGTTGGAAGGATTTTCTGCACACAGTAGAACGCCGTCTGCGTAAACAGAAACGATCGCTGCTCGACCCCTAGTAATTCCTTTTCTGGCGTAATCAGCCCGATCCTTCATTAATTGTTCAGGGGAAACGTACATTGGCATGTTCATGACTGTTCTCCAGTCACTTCTTCAATTAAGGAGTTAGTGCGGTCCTTTAACTCTTCGTCTTCGATGCGAGCAAAGCCATTTGAGTCAATAACTGCAATTACGGGGTATATGCCTCGTATAGGGTCAGGTCCACCTGTGGCGCTATCTTCATCTGCTGCGTGGAACAAAGCTTCTATTGCAAGGTCGATGCCTTCGCTAGACGATAGTTCTCCGGTGTGTCTAAGTTTCAGAACTGTGCTTGCGTGCAGGCTGCCTGATCCGGAAGCTGCAAAATCTCTTTCTTCGTAGCGTCCGCCTGTAATATCGAATTCGAAGAGTCTTCCTTTTTTTAGTTTTTCGTCAAATCCTGCAAAGATAGGAACGACTCCTAAGCCTTGTAAAGCGGCAGGTAAATTGTTCCGAAGCATTTGGCTTAGCTGGTTGGCTTTCCCATCCAGGCTTAATGGCCTTCCTTCAACTTTTTCGTAATGTTCTATTTGTAATTGAAATAACCGAACCATTTCCATAGCGGGCCCTGCTGCTCCTGCGATAGCAACACCGGAATGTTCATCTGCTGGAAAAACCTTTTCTATCGTTCGATGACTTATTAAGTTCCCTGAAGTCGCTCTTCGGTCACCGGCCATTACTACCCCATCTACTGTTTGTATAGCGACGACTGTTGTTCCGTGCATGATTTTGGAGGGATCAATAGCAACTGTCTCCCAACTGGGTAAACGGTTTAACTCGCCTAGGAGCCCTAGGAAATCTGGTCCGGGATCGGATTCTGAAGAAAAGCGCGGAAGTGTCACGACTAAGAGGATACCTCTCTGATAAGCATTGCTACTCTCCACCTTTCTGTATGTAACTTTTCACAAACTCTTCTGCGTTTTCTTCAAGCACTTCATCTATTTCGTCTAAGAGGTCATCTAGTTCATTTTTTATATGCTCACTTTTTTTCGAAGCCTGTGGCATATTTTCTATGTCTTCTGATGCCTCTGGATCTTCGGAAGAATTTCTGTATCGCTTTTCTTGTTCTGCCATTTTGTTTCCTTTTAAGAGAATCTAATCATCCCTTGTGTTTTCTTCTAGTCTTTTTAGCAATTCCGAAACTGAATTTGAATTTTCTATCAGGTCTTCAGTTTGTTGTCGTGTTCCGCGTAATGGTTCCAACATTGGAACTCTTTGTAAGTTCTTCTCACCGGAGTCAAACACTAGTGAGTCCCAATTAGCGCTGACAATGTCTTCTGGCCATTTTGTTAAGCACTTTCCTCTGAAATAAGCCCTTGTGTCTTCTGGTGGGTTCTTTACCGCTAAATGCGTGTCTGTTTCTGAAACTAGAGTTTCCTGGTGAACCTTTTTGAATAAAGACTTGTGTGGACGTAAATCATGGTATTGCAGATCTATTGCGGCGAGCTGTGGATCCATTGAGTTGATCTTCTTCCGTTCTTGGAATCCATCCAATATGTGTTTCTTTGTGACCCAATCAAGAACTCCTATAAGTGTTTCTAAATTATTTGGAGAATCAAGACTTGTGAGTACTTTTTCCCACCAGCGGAGTACTAATTCTGCCGAGTCTCCTCCTATATTCTCTGTTCCGAACTTGTCAACATATTCTTTGGCTTGGCTGTATAGCCACCATTGAATTTCTAAAGCGGTACTTGTTGATCCATCAATAAGTTCTAATGGGGTGTTTAATTGCAGATCAAATGAAACTTCTTGAAGTGAGCGGACCGGATCTTTGAATTTGATTGTTTTATTCAGCGCATCTGATTCAATCATGCTTAGAACAATTGCTGTTGTGCCCACTTTAAGGAAAGTTGCAACTTGACATAAATTTGCATCGCCAACGATTACATGCAGCCTTCGATATTTTGCTGGGTCCGCATGTGGTTCATCACGAGTATTAATGATGGGCCTCTTTAGTGTTGTTTCCAGGCCGATTGGTTCTTCAAAGAAATCTGCTCGCTGTGTTATTTGAAATGGGATTTCGCTTCGGCTACGGCCCGAAATCTCACAACCAACTTTGCCTGCACCCGTAAATATTTGTCGGGTTATGAAATGTGTGGTTGCATGGTCAGCAATTCGTTCAAAAGATGCGTCTCTATTTACTAAATAATTCTCATGGCAGCCATAACTGTTGCCTTTTCCGTCTGAATTGTTTTTATAGACGACAAGTTCCTGTCCAGGCGGGAGAATTTCTTTGGCTGCTTCCATGGAAGAAATTAAGATTTGGTCTGCAGCGCAATCGTATTTTACGACTGATAGGGGGTCTGCGCATTCTGGGGAACTTAACTCTGGATGTGCATGATCAACGTAATATCTTGAGCCATTAGTAAGTACGGCGTTCACCATGTGTGCTTCTATTTCTGGCGCTATGGATTCTGGTGCGTCAAAGCCACGGAGGTCCTTGTCGGGTGTTTCATGAATGAAATCCCATCCCGGTCGTGGTGCACTTGGGCCTCTATCGGCGGTTGAATGGGCGTGCAAGTAGGCATTTATTAATAAAGAAGATGCGATGATTGGGTTTGGCTCTGTGACTCCCTTATGGATGATTCCATATTCAGTTTCTATCCCAAGAGTCTTCTTCACGTTCACCAAACTGACCTTAATGTCACTAGAAGGATAAGTGGGGTCAGAGATATTGACCGGTGGCCACTCCGTCGATAGACCTTCCTCCGGTCTCATCTTCATCGCTACTCACAAGCGTTCGGACATAAATGATTCGTTCACCCTTCTTCCCAGATACTTTCGCCCAGTCATCAGGATTTGTTGTATTTGGAAGATCTTCATGTTCACGGAACTCTTGCCGGACTGAACGAATCAAATCATCTGTGTGTATGCCCTCTCTCCCGCCTGCGAGTTGGCGTTTAATTGCAAGAGTTTTAGCGCGTCTAACAATATTTTCAACCATTGCTCCTGAAGCGAAATCTCTAAAGAAAAGTACTTCTTTGTCGCCGTTCTGATAGGTGACTTCTAAGAAGCGATTACTTTCCTTATCGCTATACATCGCCTCTACGGTTTCATCTATCATTGCAAGTACAGCTTTGTTGCGGTCTCCACCGCCAAGAGTTGTGACTAATTCGGAATCAATTGGTAGCTCAGGCACGAGGTAGCGTGAGAATATTTTTGCTGCCGCTGTTGCGTCAGGTCGGTCAATTCGGATCTTAACGTCTAGGCGCCCTGGTCTTAAAATGGCAGGGTCAATGAGGTCCTCTCGGTTTGAAGCACCGATGACTATCACATTATTTAGAGCTTCTACCCCATCGATTTCCGCCAGCAATTGTGGAACAATGGTTGACTCTATATCAGAACTAATTCCAGTTCCCCGAGTTCTAAATAAAGATTCCATCTCATCAAAGAAAACGATTACTGGCCAGCCTTGTTCAGATTTTTCGCGTGCTCTCTCAAAAATCAATCGGATTTGACGCTCTGTTTCTCCCACGTACATATTTAAGAGTTCTGGCCCTTTAATGTTTAAGAAATAGCTGGGA
>MDSY01088979.1_pt1 | contig 12816 bp, 15 predicted proteins | sample 811131 | NCBI WGS metagenome assembly MDSY01 (sample SAMN05326643, study PRJNA326480) | marine metagenome | isolation source: seawater | place: Atlantic Ocean: South West | collected 2010
TTAATTGGTAAAACATGGAACTTCAAATTCTACATTAAAGGTTCAAAACCTTTAGCTTATGAATTATTTAATATTAGATGGCACAAAAAATTAATACTGCAGGCTTTCGCCTAAAAAACCGTCTAAATGATAAAAACTTAGAGGTTATCAAAATTGCAAAATTTGCAAAATATCAAAAAATTATTGGCTGCAATTCTGGCAAATACTCGTTTAAAACTACTTTCAAGGCTTTTATTTACCTTATTAACAATACTGAAAATATTGAAGATAAGCTAAAATATCAAATATTATGGGAAAATTTTATTTCGGACACAAAAACTTTGGCTGATTTAATGGCTCCTGAAGATTCGTAAATTTTTATGTCGTTTTAGCCGGTATTTTGAGGTTCAAATCCTCATAAACGAAAATAGCATTTTAAATAGATAATAATTTTTAAAAAAATAATAACATAAAAGATTTTAAAAACAATGTTATAAAAATTTTAAAGTTTTCTTTATAAATTCTTTAAATTTTTATTCAGGTTCAAACCTTGAAAAATTTTTTTTTGTAAAGTTTATTCTTTACTAAAATTTTAAGTTGCTTGTTTTTTTTCGGGCAATTGTACTTTTTGTTTTTTTTTTTTTAGATGGACTCTCGTTATACTACGCCTAATATTTTAAGGTATTTTAAAGAGATTTGTAAAGAATATGGTTATAGTTGCTCTGACATAAACCCTTTAGCATTAACCGCTATTATAACTTTTATGTCAAGTTTTGACACTATAGGCAATCAAAAAACAAAAAAAATGACTTATAAACAGTTTTTGGATTTGTTTTTTTCTTCATCCATTTTTTATGTGCGCAAACCTTGTGATTTCCAGCGTCTTTTAAAGGAAAAAAATTGGTCTACAAAAAAACAGCTCATTGCTTACAGTCAACTAACTGTCGTAATAGCTTTGCTTGAAGGTCAAAAATATTCATGCGAGCACTTTTTTTTTTGATCAAACTTGCTCTGGTGTAAGCCTTTTAGGGCTTTTATCAAATTCTACTGCGATATCAATGCATTCAAATGCAATCAACGAGTCGCCTCATGTTAGAAATTGTGTTTACACTGCTTTTTTGGTTTTTTTGGAAAATGCTTTTCCTGAAATGCGGTACTTTAAATTTGATCGGAAATGGGCAAAAAAGGTGGTTTTTTCGCATTATTATGGAGCAGGTTTAAAGTCTATCGTTAAAGAAACTTTAAATTGGGTAAAGGGGCACGAAACTTTTAAAGATAAAGCCTACAATATTCATGCTTGTTTTAATTATGAGTTTAGCTCACAAGCTAAAAATGTAAAAGCTGCTTTAAAAAGTTTTTGCCCCAAAATCCAATGACTGCGTGATTTTTTTGAAAAAATCGCTTTTATATTGCTTTGCGACAAGATTTATTACAACTCTGGTAAAATTACGGAATCAGAAATTTTTTTTATTGATTGATGTCGGGCCGTTTTAATTTTAAATAACGTTTCGGGGGTTGATGCGAGCAATTTTTTTGGTTTTGGTTTAAAATCGTTAAAAATCAAAACCTTAACAGGCAATATTTTTGAATATTCTATTAAAAAACTAAGTAAAAATCATTCTATTCAGTGTGTTATTCCCAATTCTCGAGAAGACAGCACTCAAAAAGAATTTGCTCATCCTTTTACTTCGCATTTTTCAAGTTTCCAGTTTGAAAGTGCACCTCAAAGCTTTGATCTCAGACGAACTTATCAAAATTTTTTAGTGCATTTTGTTCATAGTCTTGATGCATCAATTATCCAAACGTTTGCTAATAACTATGCGGCCCAGTATGACTCTTCTTTTTTAATAGTCCATGATAGTGTTGGTGTGCCCCTTAATCGGTTTTGAGCCGCTCAGGAAATTATGAAGAGAGCTTACATTCAGTTAGGTTTTAGTAATCATATTACAATAATCACTAATTGTGTTATTCGGCCTAACTTTAAGACTGCTGGGGCTTTTCAAGATGATACACTAATGTTAAAATTTTCTAAAATTTTGATGCGTGAGCTTGTTATTGAGCTTGAAACGTCTGTCCCATTAAAAAAAAATGTTTTACGTATGAATAGGAAAGCTTTTATTAATTCGATTTATTGGTTTTCTGCAGGTGATTAAAATTAGCATTGTGATTTTAGTTTTAACCCAGACTTTGGTTGGGGGATTTATAAATTTTTATAAATTTTAGGTTCAAATCCTATTAAAATTTTTAACTTTTTAAAGATGGTGCAAAAAAGTTTAATTAAAAAAAAAGGTTTTATTGCTTTATTTAAAAAATTTTATCCGACTTATTATAACATGATTTTACAGCTAGCTTATTTGGACATTGTCTTTTTTTTTAATCATTTTTTTTGTAAAAGGCGCAAAAATCAAAAACCCTTAATGGACGTTTCCCCTAATTTTATTTTATTTATAACAACTATTAATACAGTTGAATTGTGCTTATTGATTTTGGAGGTAATTTTAGTTAATTGTTCTAAGAGGCGCGCGGGGCTGCCTATTAGTAGGGTAAGATTGCTTATTCTTAAAAAAATTAGATTTCTTGAAAAATTTTTTGAGCTTGACCTTTTTTTTAATAGTCCGGAGGTTAAGGTCGATCCTTGAGTTTCTAATAATTATAGGGATTTTATAAAATTATTTCAGGAGGTACCTAATGGTATTAATTACCCCAGCTATCATACTTTCCATATTTTTTTAGTTGAGCGTCAAAGCAGTCTTTCTCACGGTAAAATCATTTTACGATTAAGATCTGACTATTTTAAATTCAAGTTAGGCTCTTACTGTTTGAGTTTTTTACGTGTTTATAAAATACGAGTTTATCATCTCTTAACATCAATACTGTTTAAGTTTTCTCAATTCGAGTTCTTAAAAATTATTGTAAAAAGAACTGCTAAAGGTAAATTTAATCAACCCTGATTTATTTTAAGATTAAAATTATTTGCATTTTCACCTTTTAAAGGTACAACTGGTTTGTGTTGACCTAGTCCCATGCCTTTAAAAGGCTGAAAACATTCTAAAAAAAGCATATTCCCCAATTTTAACTTTGGGGGCCTTCATACTAATCAGAGCTTTAAAGACCATTTTTTAATTCATAACAAAAACCCCCGTGTAGTCCTTCACGATTTTCAACTTTCGGTACCAACCTTATCGGCTATAAACACTGTTCAAGAGTTGTCTTTTAAGCTTGATCCAAAATTTAGGGATGTTTTCAAAGAAAAATCTTTGTTTTATTTTTTATGGCAGGCTGATTTACCTATTCTTAAGGAGGGTGGTTTGAATTTAAAAGGTTATGATATTTTAGGTTTAAAAAAAGCAAAAAAGAAGTTGGTGAAAGGTTTAAAAACATTGGATCCTATTACGTTTTATGATCGCAAAAAAATTTATAAAAAGACTGCTTTAGAATTTCCAGAATTAAAAGGCCCTTTACTTACTAAAAAGTTTTATGAGAACCAATATCATATTCTTTCTAAAAAAGACTTAAAACAGGGTGCATTATGCGCTGAAATTGATCGCCAAATTAATTTAAAAAAAAAAAGGGTTCATTTTATTGATGCTGTTAATTTCATGTATGATGTTTATCAAGATTCTAGTTTTCATTTTGAATACTTTTTAGATTTTAGAACTCGAGTTTATAGTTCGGGTTGGCCTATCGGGAGTACACAAGGTATTTTTAAATACTTTTTGTTATCAAAAAATTCAGAAACTGTTCAGTTACCGGCTCAAACTGCACTTTTAGATAAAATTAAATTGGAATCTTTTCAAAAAAATTAAAGTTTTTTAGTCTAATTAAAAAACTTTAATTTTTTCTTTATTTAAATCTTTTCTGTACTTTATTTATTTTATTTTGGAGCTCCTTTCTCGGTAGTTTATAAATTCTTTAAATTTTTATTCAGGTTCAAATCCCGAACGTTTTTTTGTAAAGTTTATTCTTTACTGAAATTTTAAATTGCTTGTTTTTTTTTCGGGTAATTGTACTTTTTGTTCTTTTTTTTTTGATGTTTCAAATTTCCTATGTTATATTTTTAGTTTTCTTTTGTTTAGCTTGTTTTTTTGAATTTATAGTTTTTAACGAGGAAGTTTTACTTACTCTTTGTTTTTTATTTTTTATATTTTTTGTTTTTAATACCATGGGTAATTCAATTTTTAATAGTTTTAAAGATCGTGGTTCAAAAATTGAGTTTGATTTATTTTTAGGTTTTATTTCATTACGTAAAAATCATTATTTAAATTTTTTTACAAAAACTAAAGTTGGATCTTTAGTTTTAAATTTTAATATTATAGAAGATTTATGTACAATTTTTTTTTTTGAGCATAGCGTTTTTCATAAATTTTCTATTTTAAAAACGTTTTCTGATTACGCAAAAAATAGTTTGTTAACATTATATCGTTCACAGCAAGCAATAACACTTGCAGGTCATAAAAAAAGTGTTTCTATTTTATTGTACCCTATCACAAACAATAGGTTATCACAGAGAACTTTAATAAATTTCTCAGAAGGTTTTGCTAACAGTATCAATACACAAAACTATAACAACCTTTTAAAAAAAATTTAAAATAAATATTAAGTTGTACATCGAAAATAGTTTAAAGGTAAAACAGTAGTTTGTCATATTATAAATTAAGAGTTCAAATCTCTTTTTTCGAGTAGTTGAAAATTTCAAAATTTATTTTGTAGTTTTGGTGAGTATAGTTTAATGGTTAGAACAATAATTTGTGGTATTAAAGATAGTGGTTCAAATCCATTTATTTGCCTTCGCGAGGTTAACTTAGGTAGGTTAAAGTGATTGTTTTGTAATCAATTTACAATGGTTCAAATCCATTATTTCGCTTTGATGTTTTTTTTTTCACCCCTTGAGCAATTTTCAATTAACAAATTGTTAAGTATAACAATTTTCTGTTTTGATTTTTCTATTACAAATTCTACTGTTTTAGTTGTTTTTTCTTCTGTTTTTGCTTTTTTATTTTTTACTTTATCGTGTGCTAACGCAAAAATTATACCCGGTGGTTGGCAGTCTATAGCTGAATTCATATATGAATTTATTTATTTTAATGTACTTTCAGAGAATGTTAAAAAAAATGGTTCTTTATATTTTCCTATGTTATTCACTATTTTCACTTTTATATTATTTTGTAATATGTTAGGAATGATCCCTTACAGTTTTACTGTTACAAGCCATATTGTTGTTACTTTAGGTTTAGCTATGATGGCTTTTTTAGCGATTAATATTATTGGTATAAAAACACATGGTTTTCACATGTTATCGTTATTTTTACCCTCCGGCGCCCCAATTGCTTTAGCGCCCTTACTTGTTATGATTGAACTAGTTTCTTACAGTTTTCGTGTTATTAGTTTAGCTTTGCGACTTTTTGCTAATATGATGTCAGGTCATTGTTTGTTAAAAATTTTAGCCGGTTTTGCTTGAACGATGCTTTCGTCAGGTGGTATTTTAACAATATTACACCTTTTACCATTAATTGTAATTTTTGCAATCGTAGGTTTAGAGCTTTCTATAGGGTTTTTGCAAGCTTATGTTTTTACTGTATTGCTTTGTATTTATTTAAACGATGCTATAAGCTTACATTAACTAAAATAGCATAAAGGTAGTGCTTCGAACTCATATTTCGAAAGTACCGGTTCAATCCCGGTTTTTGGTATCTTATAACTTAATTGGTAGAGTATAACGCTGATAACGTTAATTGTAGGAGTTCAAATCTTCTTAAGAAAAATAATTTTATACTTTTAAGTTTGCTATTATTTTAGTTATTTTTGAATTGTTTATAATTTTTTACATAAAAATTGATGTTATTGTATATTATATTATTACCTGTTTTAGGTTGTTTTTTTTTATTTTTTATACCCGAAACTAATAAAAAATTAGTTAAAAATTTTAGTTTATTTTGATCCTTAGTAATTTTTAATATTACCTTTTTATTATTATTTTATTTTGATCCTTCGAATATACAATTTCAAATGGTTGACTCTTGTGGTTGGTTAAATGTTTTAAATATAAATTTTGTTGTAGGTATTGACGGTTTAGCTTTATATATGATTTTATTAACGGCATTTTTAATACCAGTTTGTATCTTACTAGCTTGGGGTAAAAGTGTTGGTAATTCTATTAAAAATTATTGCATTTCTTTTTTATTTTTAGAAAGTATCCTTTTTATTGTTTTTACAAGCTTAGATCTTGTTATATTTTATTTGTCGTTTGAGGCTGTTCTAATACCAATGTTTTTAATTATAGGTTTTTATGGTTCTCGTGAGCGTAAAATTCGATCTGCTTATTTATTATTTTTATATACACTTATAAGCTCTATTTTAATGTTTATAGCTATCCTTTATATTTACTTTAAGTTTGGTACAACTGATTATATCACATTAAAAACTATACAGTTTGATGTTATTTCTGAAAGGTTTTGTTGATTTGCTTTTTTTTTATCATTCGCCGTGAAAATGCCTTTAGTACCTTTTCATATATGGTTGCCTGAAGCACATTGTGAAGCTCCCACTGCGGGATCTGTTATACTTGCAGGCATTTTACTAAAATTAGGTGGTTTCGGGTTTTTACGTTTTTCTATAGGCTTATTTCCTGATTCGTCTGCTTATTTTACACCTTTAATATTTACTGTTAGTATTTTAGGTATAGTTTATGCTTCTTTAACAACTATACAACAGATTGATCTGAAAAAAATAATAGCTTACTCTTCAGTAGGTCATATGGGTGTTGTTACTATTGGTATTTTTTCTTCAACAACACAAGGTATTTTGGGTAGCGTTTTATTGATGGTAAGTCATGGTATCGTTTCTGGTGCTTTATTTTTATGTATAGGTTTTCTTTATGAGCGTCACCATACTCGTATTGTTAAGTACTATAGTGGTTTACACACAACAATGCCTTTATTTTCGACGTTTTTTACGATTTTTACGATGGCTAATATTGGCTTACCTGGCACAAGTAGTTTTATAGGTGAATTTTTAATTATTGTTGGAAGTTTTTTAATGAATACTCTCGCAGGTTTATTTTGTGCTTCGGGCATGGTTTTAGGTGTCTGTTATTCTTTATGGTTGTTAAATAAAATTTTATTTGGTAACACAAAAATAGTTTCTATTGTAAATTTTAAAGATTTAACTCGAATAGAGTTTTTTTGTTTATTACCCTTTTTGTTTTTAACTTTACTTTTAGGGATTTTTCCTGAGCTTATAATAAATTATGTGTATATTGTTTAAAATTTTATAATTGCAAAGAAGAGCAATGGTTGTTCAACTGTTTCATCCGCAGGATATAATTGGTTCGAATCCAATCTTTGTATTTTTAAAAGTATTAATTTAAGATGGCAAGTTTTTCATATATTATAAAAAACCCTAGGGTTATAAATAAAAAGAATAAAAAAAATTTAAAATTACGCGGCAACCCTCAAAAAAAAGCTGTATGTTTACGAATTTTTACATTATCACCAAAAAAACCAAACTCAGCAAACCGTAAAGTTATAAAGGTAAACCTTTTACAGTATAATAGTACTTTGGTTGCAAAAATTCCTGGTGAAAACAGTGCTTTACAGCAACACTCGACTGTTTTGATAAAAGGGGCTTCTATTCGAGACCTTATTGGTGTAAGTCATATAGCTACTAGAGGTAAGTTTGATTTACTAGGTGTTTCTGGTAGAAAAAATTCAAGGAGCCTTTACGGTGTTAAAAAATCACTATAATTTAAATTGATGTTGGTAAACTTTCATATATTTTATTTTTTTGCAAGTTTTTTGTTGTTGTCAGCATTTTTTGTTATTTTTTCTATAAACCCTATATTTTCAGTAATGTTTTTAATACTATCCTTTTCTAATGTTAGTTGCTTATTATTTTCCTTAAACTTAGAATTTTTACCAATAGCTTTTCTAGTTATCTACGTTGGGGCTATATCTGTGTTATTTCTTTTTGTTTTAATGACTTTAAATATTAAATTAGCAGAGTTGCACGAAACTTTTTATAATTTTGTACCAGTCCTTATCATTTTTGGTGTTATTTTTTTGCTTGAACTGCTCCTAATACTTTCCGGTGATTATGGTTCGTTTGATTTTCGTGAGAATTCATTGCTGTTGTTATCAGATTTTTTATTTAAAACAAGTCAAGAAAATGATTTTATAAATTTTATAACAGCTAATACTAACATTCAAAACATATCGCAAACACTTTTTTTTGATTTTATTTATGAATTTTTATTAGCTGGTTTTGTTTTATTATTTGCTATGGTTGGCGCTATTTTAATCACTATTGAAAAAACTTTTTTAAAAAAAACTCAAAATGTTTATTCTCAAATTTTACGAAATTATAACAACAGTTTGGTTTCTTATAGTTAAAATATAATCAAAATTTTTTGGGAACATTTTTATTCTAAATGTAACTAAATATACTAGTAGCTTGTAGTTTAATGGTTAAAACGTAATATTCATAATTTTATTAGTGTAGGTTCAAATCCTGCCAAGCTAATTTTTTCGATACTGGTGAAACTGGTAAACACGATCGACTTAAAATCGATTGCATTATTTGCTTAAACGTTCAAATCGTTTGTATTGAAATTATAATTTTGATGGATCTTTTTACGTTATTTAATTCTTATTTTTTTTTAAATTTCACAATTTTTATATTGGCAGTTTATATATTATGTTCAATTTGTTTTAATATTTATTTTAACACATCTGAAGGTTATGCTTATCCTCCATTATTAAATACGTCTACTCAAATATCAAAATATATACTTTTTTTTATTTTATTATTGTTAATTTTTAAAATAGATTTTAGTTTTAATGGTTTAGTTGATACTGCCTTTGCTTTAAATGAGGTTTTTCAGTTAATATTTTTAACTTCTGCTATTTGCGTGTTTTTTATTATTGGCGATTACTACCCTTCAAGGTTTATCAACAAATTTGAATACGATATTGTATTAATTTTTGCTTTATTTGGTTCTTTTAACCTTTGCTTTTCGAATGATTTTTTATTAATTTATTTAAGCATTGAATTGCAAAGTTTATGTATGTATATTCTTGCAACATTTCAACGAAATTCTGAGTATAGTACAGAAGCTGGTTTAAAATATTTTGTGCTTGGTAGTGTTGTTTCTTGTTTATTACTTTTAGGGTTTTTACTGTTATATTTAACAGTTGGGTCTACGTGTTTTGAGTTTATAAACAATTTAATTAGTTCGAAAAGTAATACACCATTTATTGGTTTGATTTTTGTCCTTTGTGCTTTTATTTTTAAAGTAGGTGGTGCTCCATTTCATTTTTGATTATGCGACGTTTATGAAGGTTCTTTAATAAGTTCTACTTTATTTTTTTCTGCTGTACCTAAAATTATAATTTTTAGTATAATATTAAACATTTCACAACAAACTTTTTTTTTGTTTAATGATTCTTGGTTTTATTTATTTTTTGTGTCAAGTTTATTATCTATTATTATAGGCTCTATTGGTGGTTTATACCAAAAACGTTTAAAACGTTTATTAGCTTATTCTACAATTGCGCACACAGGCTTTATTTTATTAGGTTTTTTAGGTAATAATCCAGAATCTTTAAAGTCAATTACTTTTTACATCAGTATTTACACAATTTTAACTTTATCTGTTTTTTGTATTATATTTGCTTGTTTAATTTCAACTAAAATTTTCCCTAAATATATTGTTAGGTGAACTTCCTCCGCATTAAAAAATATAGTTTTTATAGGTAGTTTTACTTTAATATTATTTTCAATTGCAGGAATACCTCCTCTAGTTGGTTTTTTTAGTAAATTTTTTGTGCTTTTTTCGGTTATAACCCAACATTTTTATGTAACTTCAATTATTGTTGTTGTTTTTAGCGGTGTTGCTTGCTATTATTATATACGCCTTATAAAAACTTTTTTTTTTCATAAAACGAAAAAAAATTACTTATGATTATCTACTAATAAAACTCAAAATATTGAGTTTATTTTAGCTGGTACATTATTTTTTAACGTATTTTTTTTTTTTAAACCAAATACATTATCAGTATTTTGTTCTATTAATAGTTTGGCTTTTTTTTAGATGGGTTATAGCTTAATTCGGTAAAGCGGTAATTTTTGATATTATGTATTCTGGGTTCAAATCTCAGTAACCTTTTTGTTTCTCTAATTTTTTTTTTTGGTGGTACTTTCTTTAAAAAAACAACCTATCGTTCAAATTTTTAATGATCATTTAATTGATTATCCTACACCTTCAAATTTAAATTTATTTTGAAATTATGGTTTTTTAGCTGGCATGTGTTTAGCTATTCAATTAGTTACTGGTATTGCTTTAGCAATGCATTATACTCCTCATGTAGATTTAGCTTTTTTGAGTACTGAGCATATTATGCGTGATGTTAATGGAGGTTGATTACTACGTTATATGCACGCAAATGGTGCTTCCATGTTTTTTATAGTTGTTTATATCCATTTAGGACGTGGTTTATATTACGGCTCATATGCAGAACCTAGAGGTTTAGTTTGATCTTTAGGTGTTATTATATTACTGCTTATGATGGCTACAGCTTTTTTAGGTTATGTACTCGTTTGAGGTCAGATGAGTTTTTGAGCTGCAACAGTTATAACAAATTTTTTTACAGCTTTCCCAATTATTGGCGATAAAATAGTTACTTTACTTTGAGGTGGTTTTGCTGTTGATAATGCAACTTTAAATAGATTTTATAGTTTTCATTATTTAGTACCTTTTTTAATATCAGGTATTGTTATAGTACACATGGCTGTAGTTCATTATGATGGTTCAAATAACCCTTTAGGTATATCCTCACAATCAGACAAAATAAGTTTTTTTCCGTACTTTTTTATAAAGGATGCTTTAGGTTTCGTTGCTTTTTTAGCTTTTTTTTCGTATTTTATTTATTATTCACCAAACTATTTAGGACATACTGATAACTATATACCTGGAAATCCCATGGTAACTCCTGAGCATATTGTACCAGAATGGTATTTTTTACCAGCTTACGCAATACTAAGATCAATACCTAACAAACTATTAGGTGTTTTAGCATTATTCGCAGCTATTTTAGTTTTATTAGTTTTACCTTTTGTAAATACATCTGAAGTTAGGTCATCTTTGTACAGACCTTTACATCAAAAACTTTTTTGATTACTTGTAGCTGATTACATATTTTTAGGTTATTTAGGTCAGCAAGTTCCCGAAAGTCCTTTTACTGAAATTGGTCAGATTGCTTCAATTTATTATTTTGCTTATTTTTTATTTTTAATACCTTTCTTAGGTCGTTTCGAAAAATTTTTGAGGTTGGTTTAAATTAGTAGGTTTTTTCACATTTAGGGCTTGTTGGATATTTAAAAAGTTTTTTTATAATTTTTTAAATTTTTAGGTTCAAATCCTAAGTATGCCGTTTTTTGTAAAAATATTTTTGGATTTATTGTTCGCAAAAAAAAGGGTGGGTGAATTGGTTATACCGCTAAATTGTAAATTTAGTATCTTTTGATATACAAGTTCAAATCTTGTCCCTTTAATTATTCGGTAGGGAACTTAGTTTTAGTTTTATCTATTTTTTTTAGGATTTTCATTAAAAATAAATTTGAGTTTGATTTTGGCTCAGTATGAACGTTATCAAAGTATTTTAACATGCTAAAATTTTACTTTACTATCAGAGTAAAAAAAAATTTTTTATAAAATAAAAAATATAATTTTTTTATTTTGTTTTGTTTTTTAAGATCAGACCAATAATATAGCTTAAATTATATTAGTCGAAGACCTTTAGCAAGCTTGCAAGAGTTTTTTGCCTGATTAGCTCTGAAATAAAAGCTAAATTCTTATGAATCGCAGTTTAGAATATTGGACAATGAATTTACGTTTGATCCAGTGACTTTGAGTGGTACGAAAAAAACTATTTTAAGTTTACCATATTGTAATAAACAATGATTATTACTTTAAAAATTTTCTCAAATTATGTGCCAGAAGTGTCGGTAATACATAAAAAATAAACGTTATACGAAAATACTAGGCCTAAATAACGTTTAGGGTAAAATAAAAATAAAAAAAAACAGCAAATTTTTTGCTTTTTTTTTAATTTTATATTTTTTGAGTTATTTTTTTGAGGTGTAGAATGGATTTTTTAACGATAAAATGTATAAAACATTCGGAATTTCTTTTGTGAAAACAACTCTCAAAAAACAACAAACAATTAATTATAACTTATAAAAACAATATGTTAAGTTTAATGTTTTAACTAACCCTGATTACGTGAAAGTTTAAGTAGCAAACAGGATTAGAGACCCTATTAGTTTAAACCATCAACAATTATTTTTTTTTTATTTAAAATAAGCGAAAGCAAAAAAATAAGCCTGAATAGTAAGATCGCAAGGTTAAAATTTAAAAAATTAGGCGAGGGAAAATAAAATTTTTGGATTATGCTAATTAATGTGAAACAACGCACAAACCTTACCTTTTTTTGAATGATTCGACAGTTTTTTGTAAAATATTCAAAAAATTTACCTTTTCACAAATGTTGCATGGTTGTCGTCAGATCTTATTTTAAGACGTTTGGTTAATTCCAGTAAAGATCGAAACTTTTTTTTATTATTAAAAAGTAATTAAATATTACAATACTTAATAAAATAACTTCCTAAAAGGTTGTTGAAAAAAAATGACGCCTAAATCTTTATGGCTTTAATATTAAGGGCTTTTGGTGTAATATAATGAAAAAGACAAAAAGTAATTTTGTAAAAAAAATCCTAATTAATCGAAAAATTTTTCACTGTTCGGATTGTTTTTTGCAACTCAAAAATATAAAGGCAGAAAAA
>MDSY01055188.1_pt1 | contig 12815 bp, 10 predicted proteins | sample 811131 | NCBI WGS metagenome assembly MDSY01 (sample SAMN05326643, study PRJNA326480) | marine metagenome | isolation source: seawater | place: Atlantic Ocean: South West | collected 2010
TAGCAGAGTCAGTAGCATCCACATCTTCAGTCGTAGCAGAGTCAGTAGCATCCACATCTTCAGTCGTAGCAGAGTCAGTAGTAGATTCAACGGGTGTATCATCCTCGATCTCTCTTTCTTTTTCCATCATAAGACTAATTGGATAATTAATAAATTCAGAATGTTTTTTAACTAAATTCTTAATTTCTGAAATTTCCAAAAATTCAAGATGTTCTTCTTTTAAATGTAAACTTATTCTAGTACCCCTTTTTAGAGTAGTTGTTTCATCTTGGGTTATTGTAAAAGAACCACCCGCGCTGGAACTCCATGTATATTCATCGTCATCATTATGCTTGGTGGTAACCGAAACAGTATCTGCAACTAAAAATGATGAATAAAAACCAACTCCAAATTGTCCTATTAGAGACATATCTGCACCAGATGATAAAGCCTCCATAAAAGATTTGGTTCCAGACTTGGCGATTGTTCCTAAATTATTAACTAAATCAGTTTTAGTCATCCCGATTCCACTATCTTCAATATGTAAAATATTATTTACTTTATCTGGAATAATATTAATGTGGAGACTTGGTTGTGTTTCTAATTTTTCCTTATCAGTAAGTCCCTCATATCTAATTTTATCTAAAGCGTCCGAACTATTTGAAATTAATTCTCTTAAAAAAATACTTTTATTTGAGTAAAAAGTATTTATAATTAAACTCATAAGTTGGGAAATTTCAGCTTGGAATGCAAACGTTTCTGTATTATTTTTTGTGTCGTTCATGGATAATATTTAAAATAAATAAATCTTTAAATATTTTAAAAAATTAAATATTTACATTGGTATATCTGCTATAATATATAGTAGCAATATATTCATTATTATTATTTGTTAAACCTAGCCAATAGCATTCATTATTAAAATAAGGTTTTATATTTTTATTAACTTGTTCTATTATTGATGAATTAACATTAAAAATTTTTAATATATTATTAAAAACTTCCATGATATTTTTAACAGAATAAATAAGTTTTATTCCAATATATATACTTATAGGTTTAGTTTTACCTTCATCATATTTATGTATATGAAAGTTGGATAATATTTGTTTGGGTATGATTGTTTCAAGTTGTTTTGAAATAATTGGTGGGAAAACGGATTTTAAATCTAAACTCCATATTGTTATATAAATTCTTTTATTATATATTTTATTTTTCTTTTCAATTAAGTATGCGTAATTTTTAGTGGTTAAAAATCCAATATAAACCTTTTCAACTGGAAGAAATGGATGTTTAGAATATACTAATTCGTCAACGTTCCCTTGTTTTGATAATTTTATAATTTCATTACTAATATATGTATCAACCCCAAAAACTTTATTTAATTCATTAAATGATTTTTGAAATGGTAGTTTATGAAATGTATCTGTACCTTCAATTTTTCTGTTAAGTTCACATGTATATCTTTCTTCAAACTTATTTTTATAAACTTTAATTGAATCCTCGATCATCAGATTAAGTTCTACTTTATCACAAATTTTTTTAAATTTTTCAATAGTATTATTACGATGATAATTTATTATTAACTTTTTTGTTGGTGAAAATAAGAGATAAATTATTATAAGGCATAATAAAAAAAAAAAATATTTTAATATATTCCATATATACTTATATAAATAAATATTTAAAATTGAATTAATAATATTTTATTTTGATGTAGTATATCATAATGAAATTAAATAAAAACAATAATATTATAAATTCTTATAAAGTAGGAATATACTTAGGGAAAGGGACTTTTTCTAAAGTATATATGGCCGAAAAAAATAATAAAAATTATGCCCTAAAAGAAGTAAATCATGAAGATAAATTTAAAAAATGTGCTCTTAAAGAAATCGGATTCTTAAAAAAAATTAATCATAAGAATATTGTTAAAATGGAAGATACGTTTGTTATAGATGGTAGAATTTATATTATTTTTGAACTATTAACTATAGATTTATTTAGTTATTATTTTAAAGAAAAAAATAAAATTACATTTAAAAATCTTATATTTCATTTAAATGGAATTATAAATGGTATAGAATATCTTCATAAAAATAATATAGTACATAGCGATATTAAATTAGAAAATATTATGATAGGTCAAAATTTGATTAAAATAATTGATTTAGGTTCAAGTTTTGAAATAGGTCATCTAAATAAATATTTTTATATTCAGTCTAGATATTATAGGGCACCCGAATTATTATATGAATTAGGTTTTAATGAAAAAATTGATGTATGGAGTTATGGAGTTGTAGTAACGGAATTAATTATGATAAAAACTATTTTTGGGGGGTCTGACTTTAAAAGTGTAATCTACAAAATCGCAGATTATATTAATATACCTAAAACTAGTAATTATCATTCAAGTAAAATTTTTAAAAAATTATTTTTTATATCAAAATTAGATAATACAAAGTGTTATACTAATGGTATCAGTATATTATCAAAATTAGATAATACAAAGTGTTATACTAATGGTATCAGTATTTATAGTAATATATATAAATATTATACGAATAAAGGTTTTCGTAAAAATAGACTTCGGGAATATATTAGTTACGGTTTAAAAAATAATTATGAAAATGTAAAACTCGAAAATGAAATAATTTTAATAGATTTAATAGAAAATATTTTTGATTATGATTATATAAATAGAATTTCCTCCGAAGAATGTGCTAATAAATTAAAAAAAATTATTTTGTAATATATTTAAATTTTAAAATAATTTATATTATTTTCATTATATATTATAATGAATGAAAAAAAATCAAAATTGGGAAGAAGTAATATTCCCATTGGAATAAAAAATAGAATGATACAAATTCATAACTATATTAAATACTGCAAAAGATTAGAAGAAGCTTACCGAACCAAACATGAAGAGGTTAAAACTTTAAATGAATATCTTAAAAGAATAAAAAATGTTATACCTAGAAATATTAATAATTGTCACGAGGTTAATGATATTATTAAATATATTGATTCTTTGCCGGAAATACCAGAGACTGATGAATTAAATGAAACTCTTAGAAAAATGATAAATCAACAAAAAAAATGGGAAGATGAAAATTTAAAAAATTATAATTTTATAAATGAAAAAATAGATAATATTTCTAATTCTAATGGTAATATTAATAATTTTATAGATAATAAAATGGAAGAATTAGTAATTGATGGAGTAAAAATAATACCTTTTTCCAGAAATAATATTCAGATAAATAAATACGGGGGAGAGTTCTTAAATAGATATTTTTATATTAATAATCCTATACTTTTAACTTTCGATAGTATAGGAACTAAAAAATTTTGGAATATAGAAACGGCTTTCCTATCTCATAAATCAGATTATATTCAAAATAAACTAAAAAGAGAAGCATACTTAAATTCTTTATCAAAAGCAAAATCAATTAAAGAAGTAAATTCAATTAAAAATAAATTCAATAATTTAATCAAAAATAATAAAAAATTTAATAGTGAATGGAATAAAAATAGACTTAATATTATGAAAAATATTCTTAAAAGTAAATTTGAATTAAATCCAGATTTAGCTATAAAACTAAAAAATACAGGGGGGTCATATCTTTTGGAACAATCTCGTAAAGATAATAATTTATTTTGGTCTAATAGTATATCTGATAATAAAAAATTTATTGGGAGTAATATGATGGGAAAACTAATTATGGATATTCGGAAAGAATTATATGGTAATAAAAATCCATATCAATCAGTAAATATTGGAAGGGTAAAAAATTATTTAAATAAAACAAAAATAAAAACAAACAAAATACAGAAAAAATACAGAAAAAATACAGAAAAATACAGAAAAATACAGAAAAAAGACAGAAAAAATACAGAAAAATACAGAAAAATACAGAAAAAAGACAGAAAATAACAGATAAAAGACAGAAAATGACAGATAAAAGACAGATAAAAAGACAGAGAAAAAAGTTAGATATCTAATAATAAATATTTAATTATACTTAAAAGTATAATAAAAATATAATAAAATTATAATGATTAGTAAAAAAACTAAATATTTTAATTTAATAAATCACCTTAAACAGAAGAATCTGGATTATAAATTTAATTATAAATTATTTTCTGAAAAGGGAAAACCGAATTACTTAGCTTGGTATGGAGAGTTTTTTTTTAATAACAAAAAATATGAAGGTATTGCGGTAACAAAACGAAACGTTGCTAAATTATTAATTGATAAAGCAGAGAAAGATATTTATAGAATAGTAATAAAAAAATAAAAATTTTATATATTATCTATAATTAATGAGATATACTTATATTTTAATAATTATAGTTATTATTTTTTGTATTACCTATCATTTTATAAGTAATAAAGAAAAATTAAATATAAATACTTCTTTATCGGTTGATTTTATGGATGAAAATGTTTTACGAATTAGATGTCAATTTAAGGAGTTTGATTGGTTAGAACCGTATTTAGATAAAAGTGTTAAGGAAACAATTGGAAGTGGTTTTTTTGTAAACGATAAAGGTAATATAATAACAAATTTTCATGTAATAGAAAATGCTATAAAAGTATTCGTACAAATACCTAAATATGGTAATAACACTTATGAGTGTGATGTTATTTCTATTTATCCTCATATGGATATTGGATTATTAAAAATAAAAAATTATAAAAATGAAAAGTATTTTAAGTTAGGAAATTCGGATATGATAAAAAAAGGTAATAAATCTTTTGCAATAGGATATCCAATGGGACAGAATAAATATAAGATTACATCAGGTATAATTAGTGGTTATCAGGACGGAGATATCCAGACGGACTCCCCAATAAATCCAGGAAATTCAGGAGGTCCTTTGGTAAATGAAAAGATGGAAGTTATTGGTATTAATTATTCTGGATATGCTAACGCTCAAAATGTGGGGTACGCTATTCCTATTAATTTTTTAAAAATTATTTTATCAGATATGTATAAAAAAAAAATTATTTATAATCCTATATTGGGTTGTTCTTTTAATAATACAACAGATATTATATTAAAATATAGTAATTTATGTAAAAGTGGATATTTTATTTCTTATATAGGTAAGAACAGCCCGATGGATAATTCAAATATAAAAGTAGGAGATATTTTATGTTCGGTGGATGGATTAAAAATAGATAATTATGGAGAAATTAAAATTATTAAGAATAATTCTTTTTTTCATATTTTTGATTATTTAAATTATAAAAAAGTAGGAGATATAATTATATTTGAAGTTTTAACATATGATAAAAATAAAAATAAATATAAATTATTAGAGAAAAAAGTAAAATTAGAATCCAATTTATATTACAAAATAAATAATAAATATCCTCAATTTGAAAATATAGATTATCAGATTATAGGGGGATTAGTTATAATGGAATTAACACTAAATCACTTTAATATATTAAAAAAAAATAATAATATAATTAAATACAAAAGAATTGATAAATTAATAGAACCTAAATTAATTATTACTAAGGTAATTAAAAGTTCCAAATTAGCAGAAGATAATATCTTTAAAGAATCTTGTATATTGGAAAAAGTAAATAATATTAAAGTTAAAAATTTAAAAGATTTAAGGAGGGCGTTATTAAAAGTTCAAGAGAATAATACATACAAATTTATATCTTTTTTAACAGAAACAAATAAAATTATCATATTAGATCCAAAAAAAATAGATGAAGAAGAAAAATTACTATCTAAAAAAATTAATTATCCATTAACAAAATTTACATTACAATTACTGGATTACTATAAAAATATTTATACTACCCCTGGATTAACCAAGGAAGAGTCATCGCCGCTTCATGGGAAATAGAAACCAGCGCAGTTAAGACATAGTAACTACCCAGAATTTTATTTTCTCTTTTAGGTGATGAATCCACTAATAAATTAATTTCATTTAAAATTATTTCTCTCATTTTTTCTTTTTCTGTAAGGTTATAAAAATGTTTAACACTCATCTTAAATATGGTGTTATTTAAAATAATTTCTTTTTTTTTTTCATTGGTAAGTTCCGCTCTATAATTCCAAATATCCTCTAACAATTTGTAGTACTCTCTTAAATTTCTTCTATTGAGGTTTAAAAACCAATTTATATTAATACCCCCCGCATAAGAATCTAATTCATCTATTTTTTGAAATACTCTAATAGTTTCAAATTTAATTTTATTTTTATTTAAAATTTTTTGATTAGTTTCATTATCATTAAATTCTAAATTTAAATTTAAATTTTTAATAATCTTATTATAATTAGAAAGGGCATTTTGTGGTATATTGTTTCTATTATATGGATTTATATTATTTTTCTCTATTAATTTTTTAAAAGACCGAATATCAAAACCATAAACAAAAAAGTCTTCATCTTTAAAAGAGAAAAAATATTTATCTGGTATATCCTTTAATAATTCAAATGTAAAAAAATCTTCTTTATTATTACAAATACATCTTTTTAAGTAACCCGGTCCACGTAATATTGATTCTTTATTATTTAAATAGTATTTTAAATTTTTTTGTATTTTTTTTACTTTTTTTAAATTTTTTCCAGAATTATACATTTTAAGTAAATTAAAAAAATTTTGTATTTTCAAAATTAATGTTACTTTATCTATTTTTTTAGGAATTTCTAATTTATAAAATGTTAATGTATTCATAAGAGTTAGAACACCAGTTTTAGTTGGTATACTTACTTCTTTTTCTTGAAACGACTCAAATGATATATATTTTTTGTATTTATTTGGTAGTTCTTGGTTGCATAAAATAATATTCTTTTTATTAAAATGTAAACCACAATAATCTCCAAATTTTTTTTTTTTATCACATTGTAAATGAATACTCGAAGTTTTATTTTTTCTACATATACAATTATCTTTATCTATTTTTTTTATTGGTTGATAGTGTGTCATATTTTAATATATATATTATATTCTAAATCAAGAAATAAAAGTTCACTTTTTTATTTATTATGTATGTTATAATTGGATATGGTATAAAAGGAGTGTATATTCTTGTAATAATTTTTATTCTTTTTGTATAAAAATAACCATAGATAATAAGATTAACTTATAGTGTTTAAACTCCAAAAAAAAAATTGAAAAATTTAAAAAACTTAAGGTTTTAGTATAAATATAAACATAAAAATAAACAATAATGACAACTATTAAAGGGAAAAATCTTAACGCCAGTCTTGTTACTGTTGCCGATAAACCCCGGCAACTAGACAACGGTAGTAAATTTGTTTGGACTGGATATAAAAAAGAAAAACTAATCGTACAAACTCCTAAAATGAGTGTTTCTTTTAATATGAAACCTAATACAATGGGTGAATATAAGAAATATTCAGTAGAACTTTCTTTCGGGGGTATGGAAACAGACAAGGGACTGAAAAAATTTCATGAAAATATCCATAATATGGATGAGCTTCTTATTGACGAAGGTGTTAAAAATTCAATGACCTGGTTTAAACAGAAGAAAATTTCAAGGGATGTTGTGGAAGCAAAATATAGTAGAATGATTAAAACCCCAACTGACAGGGAAACTGGAGAAATTCTAACCCAATATCCTCAACGACTAAGACTGAAAGTTCCATTTTATGATGATAAGTTTGGGTGTGAGGTTTTTGATAAAGATGGAAACAAAATGACACAATCTATGGAAGAAATTCTTGTTAGAGGAACAACCGTTAAAGCAATTATTGAATGTGTTGGACTTTGGATTTCCGCATCCAGTTATATGTGTCAATGGAAGGTTGTCCGGATGGAGGCAGATGTAGCAAAGGTTGTAAACGGATTTGCATTCCTTCCAGATACGGATGATGAAGATGATGATGAAGGAAGTAAATCTTCTGAAAAGAAAGAATCGAATACAAAAGATGTAAAGCATGAACCTATCAACGAAGAAAATGACAATGAAGATGATGACGATGATGATGATGACGATGAAGATGATAATGATAGTGACGATGACGATGACGATGACGATGATGACGATGATGATGATAACGATGAAGATGATAATGATAGTGACGGCGATGTTCCCGTTCAAAAAACAAAACCTAAGGTAAAAGAACGTAAGGGGAAGGGTAAAAAATAAATTAAAAATACAATAATAGAATAATACTTAATTTAATTTTTTCATTTATGATATCACTTCTTTTTCTTTAATTTTTTAGACTTCTTTATTTTTTTACTATTACCAAATAAATTGTCATGAAATTTGGTTTTTTTTTTTTTACAATGTTTACTAATACATTTTTCTTTTTTATCATAAAGTATTTTAAATTTAGGTTTAGGATTTTGTTTATTATATATCTTCGCACATTTAGGTTTATTATTAGAATTTTTACAATCTTCTGAGATTTTCTTTAAATGTTTCATCTGTAGTTTCATAATATCTTTATTAGTTGCGATATGGTTACATTTTTTATTACCACATAAGATTAATTCTTTATAAGACATATATTATATATATATATATTTATTTACTAAGGCATTACATTAATTATTATCTATAATAAATAATATATAATAAATTATTTTTTATTTTTATTTTTTTCTAACCATTCTTTTTTATTTTTGATTATAGTTTGAATATTATTCATAGTAATTTTTTCAGGATCATAAGATTTAGGAATACTATAATTTTTACCATTATATTGAAAGTATGAACCATATTTACCATTTTTAATAGAAACATCCCCAATTTTTCTCTCAACCGATGTTTTATTTTTTAATTTTATAATTTCAATTGCTTCTTCTAGTGTAGGGTCATCATCATTTTGAAATGAATAATTATTCTTATCATATTTTAGATATAGACCATATTGTCCTTTATTTAATTGGATTTGTTTACCTTCATATTTTCCCATATTAAAAGGATATTTTAAAATTTCAAGAGCAAGTTCAAGGGTTATATCTTCCATTTTAATATCTCCAATAGGTCCAAATTTATTTTTTTCTCCTTCTCCTTTAAGTTGAACTAAAGGTCCATATTTTCCAATATAAGTTATAACCTCCAGGCCTGTATTGGGACATTTACCCAATACTCTTTTATATTTATCTTTTTCTTTTACATTTTGGGTTTGTTCTGGTAATTTTAATTTAATAATATTATAGATTTCCCCAACAATATCAGTCCATGGCTTTTCTCCAGATGCAATTAAATCCAGTTGTTCTTCAATATAGACAGTGAATTTTTCATTAATAATTTCTGGATATTTATTTAATAAAAACTTATTAACAATATATCCAATTTGTGTTGGAATTAATTTATTTTTATCTGCGCCAATTTTAATTTGTTCTTTTTTTTCTGTAATATTCCCTTTTTCTAATTTTAAAAGTTCAACTTTCATATCTTTTCCTTTTAAATTTTTTTTCTCAACATATTTTCTATCTTGGACGGTAGTTATCATACTTGAATATGTGCTTGGGCGTCCTATTCCTAATTCATCCAGATGTTTAATTAGACTTGCCTCAGTAAATCGTGCTTTTGATGGTTTGGAATATTTTTGTTTAGAATCTATTTGTAGATAGCTGCATTTCTTATCAATTTCTATTTTTTTTAAAGTTTCTTTTTCTTCATTCATATTTTTAATATCATTTTGCTCTTTCTTTAATAGACCTTCTATCGCCAGAAATCCTTCAAATAATATAAATTCCTTTTTACTTGTAAAATGAGTTGTATATTTCTTTTCTTTTTCATCTTTGAATCCAATATTAATAGTATAAATTTCCATATCGGCGGGTTTCATTTGACTCATCATTGTTCTTCCCCAAATTAACTTATAGAGTCTATTAGCCCTATTAGAAAAATCATCATTGTCATCAAGATTAAATATTTTAAAATTGCAAGGTCTACACGCTTCATGTGCTTCCTGACTGTTTTTATCTTTATTTGTATATTTTGTTTCATTAAAATAATTATCTCCAAAATGTTTTTTAACAATTTTTTGAATACCATTTAAAGCGTCTTTAGATAAGGTTAAGGAATCAGTTCGCATATAAGTAATAAATCCTCCTTCATATAACTTCTGTGCTAAAGACATCGTTTCTTTAGGAGACATTCCTAACTTTAAACTGGCATCTTGCTGAAGTGTTGAAGTTATAAATGGTTTGGGTGGGGTTCTTTTTGTTTTTTTAGTGCAAACATTTTTTATAAAAAAATTATTTAGTTTCCATATTTTAAAGAGTTTATTTAATTCTTCTTTTTCTTTCATTTCTTCTGAAAAATCTCCATTTAATAAAATATTATTATTTGACGATAAAGGAATTTTAAAACATCCTTGTATTTTATAATATGATTGGGATTGAAAGTCTTCAATAAGTTTTTCTCTATCGATAATAATTTTAACTACTATACTCTGAACTCTGCCGGCGGATAGTGATATTTTTTCTTTATAAGAACTCTGAATTTCCTTCCATAAAAGAGGAGATATAAGAAAACCAATTAATCTATCAAGAATCCTTCTTGCCTGTTGAGAAAAGAACATATTAATATCTAATTTAGATGGATTCTTTATAGAATTCATGAGTGCTTTTTTTGTAATTTCTGTAAAAATAATTCTTTGTGTTCTTTCTGTTGGAATTTTTAAAACATTTTGAATATGCCATGCAATAGATTCACCCTCCCTATCAAAATCACTAGCCAGTAATAATTTATTACATTTCTTCATTTCATTTTTTAATTCGGAAACTACTTTTTGTTTACCCTCGGATATTTCATATGTAGGTCTAAAATTATTTTCTAAATCTACGGATAAACTTTTTTTTTTTAAATCTCGAATATGCCCGAAACTTGCTTTTACAATATAATTTGGACCCAAGTATTCTTGAATTTTTTTTATTTTAGCAGGCGATTCACATATAACCAAATTTTTTTTTTTAGTTTTTTCTTCCCCAAATTCATTTAATAATATTTTACTTGATAAACTCATTTTATAATTTAAAAAATAATAAATTAAATCAATTTTATATTTATGTTTATATTAAAAATTAAATTTATAATATTTAACTATATTTTACCATGATATTTAATAATATAAAATCATTTATCATAAATGTAAAGGAAAATAAACAAAGAAAAATTAAATGTGAAAAAATGTTAAAGCGTAGAAAAATTCAAAGTGAGTTTTTTATTGAACCTAAAAATAAAAATTCTATTGAAGGTAATAAAATAAGTCATATAAAATTAATAGAAAAATGTATTGAAGATGGGATAGACAATATATTAATTTTAGAAGATGATTTTAAAATTATAGGAGATATTAAAAATATACCTGAATTTCCTACCGAATGGGATATACTTTATCTGGGAGGAGAAGTTTTAAGGAAAATTGGACCTATAAAAAATGGTTGGGTAAGATGTATATCCAAAAGACATCACGCATATATAATAAATTTAAAAAATACTAAGTTAATCACAGAAATAAAAAAATGTTTATTAAAAAAAAATAAAAAGTATTGTGACTGGATTGCCGAGAGAATACACCCTATATTTAAAACATATATTCTTAATCCAATGGTAATTACCCAAAATAATGATTATAGTGATATAACAAAAACCTTCGAGAATTATGATAAAATGAGAAATAGTATTAATAGTTTTTTTATACCTCAACATATATTAAAAAATGATATGTATAATTTAAAATTACCTGAAATTGATGAATCCTTATTACCCAATATTTCGTTAGTAACTATATTAAATAATGAAAGAGATATATTTAGTCTATGTTTAAGAAATTATCAAGAAATTATTTATCCCAAAGAAAAGATAGAATGGATAATTATAGAAAAAAAAAATAATAAAGAAAATTATATTAAAGATTTATTAACCGGGATAAAAAATGTTAGTTTTAATCTGGTTAATAATACTTTAAGTAGCCAAGAATGTTTAGATAAAGCAGTAGAATTGTCTTCACACGAGTATATTGTTATGATTGATAATTATGGATTTTACTCAAGAGAAAGTGTTTTATCAAGAATAAAACTTCTTTTAAAATATAAATCACAAATTGGCGTAGGTACTAACAAAATAGGAATTTATGATATAGTAAATAATAAAAGTTATATTAATTATTCGTATGAAAATAAATTATTTGTAAATAGTTTATCATTTAGAAAAAAATTTTATAAAAGCGGTAATATTTTTGAAGATAGATTGGATAAATTTATAAATATACCATATACTTTTATTCAATATCAACTCCTTTTTGGTAAAAATGAAAAAAAAACAAATTCACAACAACTTTTAAATTTTTATGACACATGGGATATGATTGATAAACATTTTATTGATGAACTGGGAAATTATATTAAAAAAAAAAAGTAATTATAACAAATTAAAAAATAAGAACAAATAAAAATATTTATATAATATATATGTCGTTTAATTTAAATTCTGATAAACTAAAATGTTCTCTTATTTTAGGAATTCTTTTCTTTGTATTATCTCATCCTTATCTTTATAGAACAGCACATCGAAATTTACATTCAATAATATCATTCCTAGATTCAGATGGATGTCCTACAGAATTGGGGGTATTAGTGATGGCTATAATTTTTGTTTGTATAGTTTATTTATCACACGAACAATTTAATATGAAAAATAATAAAAATAATAAAAATAATAAAAATAATAAAAATAATGTTATTATGGATAAATGTAGGTCATATTGTCAGAAAGTTAGTAGTGAATTAAATAATATGGCAAATAATAATATGGCAAATAATAATATGGCAAATAATAATATGGCAAATAATAATATGGCAAATAATAATA
>MDSY01154994.1_pt1 | contig 12815 bp, 21 predicted proteins | sample 811131 | NCBI WGS metagenome assembly MDSY01 (sample SAMN05326643, study PRJNA326480) | marine metagenome | isolation source: seawater | place: Atlantic Ocean: South West | collected 2010
GGCCATGGCCAAGAAATTTAATTGCCAATTTACACAACAGAATATATCAATACGGTGCCAAAGTTATTCAATACAATATAATTTTTGCTGAAAGAGATAGATCAGGCAAAGATGAAAACTTTGCACAAAAACTGGCCGGCACAAATACTGTCATGATGTACAGTATCAAAGATTCTGCCACAGATGGACAAGTGGCCAAAGTTCCTATTGTGAAAGAAGGTGACCCTGATAAATTTTTATACAGTTTCAAGGGTGTGGTAACAAACATACCTGAACTTTTACAATTTGCTAATGGCGCCGGTGTAAACATAATGATTCCTAATATTGACGGAACTATTAGACAGATTCCTTTATTTGTAAACACAGACATAGGCACAATACCCAATCAAATTTTGGATACAATAAGAGTCTACAATCAAAACAGCAAATACAAAATTATTGCAGATAAAAATGGGATCAAAGAAATACTAACAAGCAAAAATAAAAAAATTGAAACAAATTCTAATGCAATGTTTAATATAAATTTTGCAGACACAAACACAATTAAAAAATACAGTGTAACTGATATTATAAAAAATAAAATCGATTTACAAAACAAAATTATTATTGTTGGATTAAATGCCGCGGGATTGAGTTATTTAAAAGACACTCCTTTGGGCCTTATGACTGACATGGAAATTAGTGCTCAGGCCATGGAAACAGATCTCACAGATACACAACTTACAAGAAATGGTATTACCAATATTGTAGAAATTGTAGGGCTTTTAAGCATAGGAATTTTTCTCATACTCATTGTACCCAGGTTGGGTATTACCAGCACTGTAGGAGTGTTTTTGACGCTTTTAATCGCCATGATATCCGTCAGTTTATGGCTGTATTCAAGACACAATTATCTGTTGGATGTTTCATTTGCAACTGTTTTTATTACCATCATTTGGGCACATTTGGTATTCAATAGTTTTGCCAAACAGTTTAAATTAAGGCAACAAATTAAGAAACAGTTTGAACATTATCTTGATCCACGCATGGTCAAAAAATTGCAAAATGATCCTAGCTTATTAAAACTGGGTGGCGAGACAAGAACAATGACATTTATGTTTTCTGATATCCGTGGGTTTACACCTATCAGTGAAAAGTACAAAGGCAATCCTGCAGGCCTAACAAAATTAATTAATCGTTTTTTGACACAGATGACAGATGTTATTTTGGCTAATGGTGGCACAGTTGACAAATTTATGGGTGACTGTATTATGGCATTTTGGAATGCTCCACTAAACACACCTAACCATGCACAACTGGCTGTCAAAACTGCAATACAGATGCAGAAACAATTAAAAAAACTTAACAAACAACTCACAAAAGAAAAACTTCCAAATATCAATATAGGTATTGGAATAAACACCGGAGAAGCTTTGGTTGGTAATATGGGATCTGATCAAAGATTCGATTATTCGGTAATTGGAGACGATGTTAATCTAGCAAGTAGACTAGAAAGCAGTTCAAAAACACTTGGAAGTACATTGGTAATAGGCGAAAAAACTCGTAAGCAGTGTAAAAAAATCAAATTCAAGTCTCTTGGCACTATACAGGTTAAAGGCAAGACAGAAAACATCAAGGTTTACACAATTCAATAAATACTATTATAATGACAGGAATAGACATCATCACAGTTATTTCAAAAATGTGGCCTATCTTTGTAGCTTTCATTTTATTGATTGTAACTTTAGCTCAGGCACACTACAGAATCAAAGTGCTTGAAGAAAAAGTTAAAGTTGCCTTTGAACTTATTAATAAAATCACAGACAAATTTAGCAAGTAAACAAATACTATTATCAAGAAGTAGTCGCTTAACTTTCAATTCACCTAGTTTAAATATTTGTATGAAATTTTTTCTAGTTGTTATCATGTGCATTGGGGCTAACTGTGAAACTATGTGGCATGAAGAACCTTACTCATCAAGATTTGAATGTGAAATTATGTCAAGAGAACTTGTACAAGATCTTTCGACTACTTTTCCAGATAGCGATGGCGAAATATATTGCTTAACAACTCAAGAATACGAAAACTGGAAAAAAGCTATCAAGGATAACACTCCTAAATTGCGAAAAAACCACCCATCTAATAGAAATACACCAAGCATTTAATTGACAAATTATACAGTCGTGTTATAATTGCTTATGTCTTCGAAGCCTACTAGGACTCTGGTTAAAACAATCAGCTGGCGTATATTAGCCACTAGCGATACCTTTTTGATTGCATGGTTAATAACTGGTAAACTAGATTGGGCTGGAGCCATTGCAGGAATAGAAGTTGTTACCAAAATGTTTTTATATTATATGCATGAACGAGTGTGGACAAAAATCAAATGGGGCAAAAAATATATAGACTTTCCTACAGAAATTTTTCCTTCAGATGACTGGAAAATTAGAAGATTAAAAAACTATCTTAATCGACAAGGACACAAAAGATTGGCAGGTTTATTAAAATGACAAAATGTTGGGAATTTAATTTAGATTTAAAAACTAGGAAAATAAAAACTTTTGTGTATAGTGACACAGGAGATGACATAGAATCACGTTTTCCTAATTATAAGGTTAGCAATTTAAAAGAAATTGATGATCCTTTAGATGAAAACAGTAAGGGTAAAAAATGATCCATGCAATGATTGATTTGGAAACGTTAAGCACCAATCCTGATGCTGTGATTTTAACTATTGGCGGAGTAAAATTTGACGCTCGTACACAAATGAATCCATACAATGAAATGTATTTCCGTGTCGATGTTGACTCACAAACTAAAATTGGCAGAAATGTAATGCAAGAAACTATGAACTGGTGGGCAACACAACCTAAAGAAGTTTCCGAAGAAGCCTTAGGTGATGGAAATAGGGTTAGTTTAGAAGACGCAATAAAACAATTGAATAAATTTGCTGTGGGTGTAGACATATTTTGGTGCCAAGGACCATTGTTTGATTATGCGATATTACAAGATTTATATAGACAACTTAACACTCCGGTGCCTTGGAACTATTGGCAGATAAGAGATTCAAGAACACTTTTTAGTTTAGTGCCAAAAGATCACAATGAAAAGAGAACAGGACTTCATAACGCACTACAAGATTGTATATTCCAAGCAAAAAAAGTACAAAAAGTTTATAGACAGTTAGGTATTGATGTCGGATATTAAGTTTTATAGTATTTCTGATCTATACACAATAGATAAATTTAAAATTAAACACAGGAAAGATCCTGTAACTAAATGGATCAAATTGCCTTGTGTTTACAAAATTAAGATAGGCAATCATGTTGTTCATGTTGGAAGATCAGACACGTGTAAAAAACATGGCGGAGCAGAAAAAGTAAGAAAGGCAATAGTTAATTTGCTAGGTGTTAATCAACACAATCCTAGTGTGCCAGAAACAAAATATTGGAAAGCAATTAGGTTGAAATATCGGCCAAACTCGCTTAATATTAGAATAGGAATAATAAAAACAAATGCAATCAACAAAGTCTATATACAAGAAGCCATTTGAGAAAATAACAACTTACGAAGAATGCACATGGCTTGGCAATGACAAACCGTTTTTTGAAAATGATGTTTGTGCAGTTTTTCGAGACAAGTATGCTGTTACACAAGGACATTTACTTTTTATAGCAAAACAAGATAATCCGGAAACAGTATCAAAGGCATATAAGTTGGCTCTGGAGTGGGGACAAAAAGGCATTAAAGACAAAGTTTGGGACGGCTTCAATGTTGGACAAAACATTGGCAGAGCGGCCGGACAAAGTATTATGTGGCCCCATGTGCATTTGATACCGCGTCATGATGGTGACAGTGATCCTAACAAACACAATGGAATAAGACTTTCATACCCTAACGGCAATCACACTAATTACTACTAATGCCGAAAAAGAAAAAAATTAAAAAACCTCGTTTATACAGAGAAGGCAAAATCTATATTAGTCCGGATGGTGGAGAAACTGTTTACGAACAAAAAAGAAATGGTGATCGTGGACCTTTAGTTTCTAAAACAGAACTAGCAGAAGACATAGAACTTGCACAAGATGAAATCGAACTGCACGGAGTTTATGCAATACAATTAAGAAAAAAATATCCTGCATTAAAAAAAGCCTGGGACAAATATAAATTAGTATGGAACATGGTGCACAATGACTAAATTTGTAACAATAATTGGAAATGGCGAAAGTAGGTTGGGATTTGATCTACAACCTTTGAAAAAATTTTCTACAGTAGTTGGTTGCAACGCCCAATTCAGAGATTATAATTTTGATTATTTTGTATGTGCCGATAGGCATATGTGCCAAGAAGCTGTCAACACAGTTGGCAAACAAACAATAATTTATACTCGAGACAAATGGGCCGATATGTTTGCCATGTGGCCTAATGTCAAAAAATTGCCTGCCTTGCCTTACGAAGGAGATAAAAGACAAGACGAACCTTTTCATTGGGGGACAGGACCATTCGCAGGAGTGGTGGCAACATCATTCAAACCCAAGGCTATTTTTATGCTAGGTTTTGATTTGTATCCTTTACCTGGTGCAGATCAAAAAAAAGACAACAACATTTACAGAGACAGTAAAGGTTATACCTATATCAAAAGACCAGTGGATCCATCATACTGGATACATCAATTTGGTAAGTTATTTGAACATTCTGACTGTAGATGGATCATAGTAAACAGAGAAGATTGGAAAATGCCAAAAGAATGGAGTGGTTACAAAAATGTTTTTCAAGAAACTTACGAAGGCATGGCCAAATTTGTACAAAAGCAGTTGACTAAATCTAAATAAGTGTTATAGTTAGATATGTTTGAAAATTTAAAACAAAATGATATTATCACAATAAAGTTAGCAAACGGTGAAGAGATACTGTGCAAGTTTGTATCAATTCAAGAAAGTGCGTTTGGAAACTTTGTTGAAGTTGAAAAAGGTTTAGTTCTTATGCAGGGACCACAGGGTGTTGCTTTAGGATCTTTTTTTAGTACAGCAAATCCTGATAAACCAGTTAGAATCACTGCAGATAAAATTATGTGTATATCAGATATTAATCCTAAACTGCTTGATCAATATAATAATGTGTTTAACAAAATAAAAACACAACCTAAACCAAGCATTATTACATGAAGTCTAAACACAAAAAAGCAATCGTTTGCTTGATTAATTCAACAGAAGCAGTATTAAATGCAATGGAAAAAAGCAAGATCGATCCTGATAAAGTTGCATCACGTCCTGAATTTAAAATATTAGTTCATTTGTTGAAGACTATTATTGATAACGAAATAGGAATACCAAATGATTTGGCTGAAAAAATAAACGAACTAAAGGACCATTTAGATCTTGACAACGAGGCCAATAAAACGTTACACTAGTAACAGAGGACTACAAGACTTTCATCCCTCTTTAAAAATTCTGCAAGTCATCAAAGGAGAAAAAGATGGCTTATTATTCTACTAAAACATATGATCATAGCGAAGGTCTAAGCTGTGCTTTTAGGCAATGGAGAGCAAAAGACTCGCATTGTCGATGGATCCATGGCTACGCTCTAGCAGTGAAATTTACATTTGGTTGCAAAGAACTAGATGAAAGAAACTGGGTCCAAGACTTTGGAGGATTAAAAAATATCAAAGCATGGTTGAAAGAAACATTTGATCATACTTTGTGTATTGCTGAAGATGATCCTCAACTAGAAAAGTTCAAAGCACTAGAAAAAGATGATATAGTTGATTTAAGAATATTGCCTGCTGTTGGATGTGAAAAATTTGCAGAACACATCTTTAATCACGTAAGTACTATCGTAGACACAGATAGACACTGGTTAGAATCTGTGGAAGTAAAAGAACACGGTAGCAATGGCGCGATATTTAAAAGAGGAAATTAGAGTTACCCTTACAGGTAAAAGAGATCTTACATATACTATAAATGTGATTAGTCATCCTTTTATGATAAGATGGTTAAAACTTTTACAAGATAATGTTATTAAAAACAGAGTTCTAGAAAAAAATTATTGTTTCCTAGGATTTGCTGGATCACAACGTAATCTAAAATATCTTTGTGCGGAACTTAATGAAGCTGTAGAACAAATTAATTCGTTTAGTTTCAAAGATAAAGGACTCGACGAATATACTATAGATAAAAAATTTACAGAAGATGATTTTATGTTTCCAGACACACTGCCAATTGGCCATGCTGTTGATGGGGATGAATCAAAAACTCCTGGATGTAGACTTAAACACGATGCTTGTAATTTACTACATAGATACTTTGAAGATTTACAAGGAGAAGCCTGGTCTTTATCAAAATATTATATACAAGCGGACAACAAAACAAAGTATGCTATAAGACAGCTTAATAATATTTGTCATGAAATTGAAGGCTGGGTACACGCATATAGAAAATCCAAATTTGATCAAGAATGGATTAGACCTGCACAAATAACAACATTTTTACACGCACCGAGAATAGAACTGGAGTATGAAGATTATGGATTGTTCAAGCACAATCGATATGATAGAGAACTAGGTGGTGTTTATCTTCATTGGAGTCAAGTTGGCAAAACACTATATGAAGTTTTTAAAGACGAAGGAGGCAAAGAACTTGATGCCGCCACTTGCTCTGCTATAAATCATCAACAATATTATAGTGGTGAGTTTGATGTTGAATGGGGCAAAACAATTACAAGAAGAGATCAATTCAAAGCTCAAGAACTTTCAGACTTTAGAAACTGGTTAAGCAAACATGGATATTCTTACAACACATCAGAATTAGCTTTAGGATATATCAAATTAGGGCAAGTTGATTTGAAAAAAAGTTTTGGGACTACAGATAATAAAGAGATATACAATCAACTGGTAGATTGTTTAAATATTAAAAAGATTTCTATTGTGAATGAAGAACGTACTCATGTTGGAAGAGAATATTCATGTGAATACAACTACACTCTAGATGATCCTGATTGGAAAGATATACAAATAAAGGAACTTAAAAAAGGTTATGAATCACATACTTTGCGTTAAATGGGGAAACAAATACATTAGTGAATATGTAAATGTTCTTAAAAGTATGATAGCTAGGCACACCACAGTGCCTTATCAGTTTCATTGCATGACAGAAAACAAAACAGGTTTACATAATGATGTAAATGTAATACCTCTTCCAAAAGGCGATCATATTAAAACATGGTGGAGCAAATTGGCAATGTTTCAAAATGACATTGGAATAAAAGGCACTATATTATATTTGGACTTGGACGTAATAGTTTTTCGAAACATAGATGAGTTATTCAATTACAATCCAGGAAAATTTATGATTATCCGTGACTTTAATAGATGTAGAGTAAAAGATTGGAAACAAAGTAATTCAAGCATCATGCGTTGGGACACTGGCACTATGAATTATTTGTGGAATGATTTTAATTCTAATCCATCACAGGCAATAGGTAAAATGCATGGAGATCAAGACTGGATAATGAAACGTGCTAAAGACGATATTAATCATTGGCCCGACGAATGGATAAGATCTTATAAATGGGAAATGCTTGGTAGAAAGGATACTAAGATTAGAAAAGGCAATAAACATATCTTTGAACATCCACCAACAATCGAAGAAAATACCAAAATTGCTGTGTTCCATGGAGAACCAAAACCGTTTAACTGCGGTGACCAATTTGTAATTGACAACTGGAAATAATCTGTTAAAATAATAAGATGCGTATAGGTTTTTGCTGTAAATGGCTTAATGATAGATCTGAATTTGGCGGAATGAAAGTTAACGCTAAAGACAGAGAACTTAATGGACGTTCTACAACAATGCGTTGGCTCCGAGAACATCCTGAAGATGCTGAACAAAGACAGTGGGATATAATGAACCATAATGCCGCGGCGGCTAAAAGAATGGTTGAACGTGTTGGATCATTGCCACCTGAAAGAAGAATGGTGAGACTTGGATCTGAAATGCTTCAAGGTTATACAGAAAAAAATTGGATTAAATGGTGGCAACAAAAAGAAATACAAGATCATTGTGCTAAAATATTTGCTCCTGTAGGTGAAACAGCAAGGCGTCTAGATGTTAAAGTTAGTTTTCATCCTGGACAATTTTGCTGTCTAGCAAGTGTCAATCCTGATGTTGTTGACAGAAGCATAGAAGAATTTGAATATCATGTTGACATGGCCAGATGGATGGGCTATGGTAAGTCTTGGCATGATGGTTGTAAAATTAATGTCCATGTTAGTGGAAAAAATGGACCTGAAGGATTTAGAAAACAGTTGCCTAAATTATCTAAAGAAGCTAGGAATTTGCTTACCATAGAAAATGATGAAATGGGTCATGGCCTAGAAGACACTTTACAATTAGCTGATGAAGTTGCTCTTGTATTAGATATCCATCATCATTGGATACGTGCAGAAGAATACATTGAAGCTAAAGATGATAGAGTCAAAAGGGTAATAGATTCTTGGCGTGGAGTTCGTCCTACACTACATTATTCATACAGTAGAGATGAACATTTGGTACCAGCTGGATTAGGTGATAAAATGCATTCAGAAATGCATGATATTAAAATGTTATTAGAAAGAGGATGTAAAAAACAAAAACTAAGAGCACACTCTGACTTATTGCCTAACAAAAAAGTCAATGACTGGGCTTTGAGTTTTGGTGAACATTTTGACATACAAACCGAGGCAAAAGGCAAAAACATGGCGGCAGAGCAACTGTATGAACAGTGGCTAAATACTGGTGCATGAAATTCATAGAAATAAAAGATAAGAGTTGTCCTAGAACTAGGGCATCAGAATGTTCTTGTGAAAGTATTAAAACTCTTTCTGAACAGGCCTCTGATGTAAAAGCATTTGTTGAACTACAACACAGTGACAAAGTCAAAGGCACAATTCTTTTAATGCAAAAACCAGGCACTCCTACAATGATAAAAGGACGTATAGAAGGACTTGAATCTGGAGAACACGGATTTCATATTCATGAATTTGGTGATATGACTGATGGTTGTGCTTCAATGGGTGGTCACTACAATCCTGACAATGTTGATCATGGAAGTTTAGATGAAGGTCATGTTGGTGATCTTGGAAATGTAACTGCAAATGATGAAGGTGTTGCAGACTTTACTATAATTGCAAAACGTGTGGATCTAATGGGTGACAGATCAGTTGTTGGTCGTGGAATGGTAATACACGCTGACAGAGATGATTTGGGCCAAGGTGGTGATGCTGAATCACTAAAGACTGGTAATGCAGGTGACAGATTAGCCTGTGGAATCATTGTTCTTAAAGAATAAATCATTTATAATATACACATGATACCAAGACCCTTAGAGCTCAGTAAAGAGTCATTAGACAACGGCTATGATAAAAAATATCGTTATAGTATTTTTTTAAATTCAGATGGTGTAGTAGAAGACTACATTCATTGGTGCGAAAAAAACTGTAAAGGTAGGTGGGGTTGGTGGTACATAACACATCCTGATTGGGATATACACTGGGACAGTTCAAAAAATAAAGCATACATGAGTTTTAGTCGCAGACGTGAAGCATTGGCTTTTTGGTTTGCAAATTGCGAAATGATATATGACACAGATTACGGAAAAAATTGAGTACTGGGGATCCAACCTTAAACTTCTAGAAGGAATGGACCGATTCCAATACATTATTGAACAGGCTAGACTTGCAAAACCTATGGATGAAAAATATAAAATACGAGAATTTCAGATTCATGGTTGTGCCAGTAAACTTTGGGTAGTGCCTGAAATGAGACAAGATAGATTATTTTTAACAGTTGACAGTGATGCTTTTATTACAAAAGGCACAGCGGCTATAATTGCTGATATATTTGATGGACAGTCATGTAGAGAAATAAGTTTAATAACAAAAGAAGATATTGCAAAATTAGGAATAATAGAAATTTTAACTCCACAAAGGCAAAACGGCCTAAGTAACATGATCACAAGGATCCAAATGTACGCAGGTAAAAAATAAGTATTAGTATGAAATGGTTTACAATTACAGAGTCAGCTAAAAAACAAATGGAAAATTTACTTTCAAAAAATCCTGAAAAGTATGCTGTAAGTTTAGCAGTGTTAGGAGGAGGTTGTGCTGGCTTTAAGTACGACTGGGGCTTTGTAGATAAAAAAGAAGACATTGGAGCAGACGACCATGTTGAAGATTGGAACACTGGAAAATTTGTTGTAGATGATCAAAGTATGCTTTATGTCGCTGGAACACAGATTGATTGGAAAGAAGAAGTATTTGGTTCTCAGTTTGAAATAACAAATCCAAATGCTACTGCTGGATGTGGTTGTGGAGAAAGTTTCGGGGTTTAATGAATAAAGAAGATTGTTTTGTTATTGGCAACGGTGAAAGCAGAAACATTTTTGGTGACCTAATGAGATTAAAAGATAAAGGCACTGTGTATGGTTGCAACGCAATTTACAGAGATTATCCTTTACTATGTGATAAAATTTTTGCCGCCAATCAAAGTATGTACGAAGAAGTGCTCGAAGGCAAAAAAAATAAAAATGTACCTGCTGAAATAATTGGACCGGAAATTTTAAATCAATATAGCTATAAAGTAGAAGGTGATAAGCCTTACCCTATGCCAAAAGGATTAAAGATATATCGTGTATGGAAAGGTGGCGACAACAAAAGAAAAAAAACAAGAACTATTGATTTAAGCACAGCAAGAGGTTCAGGAATGTCAGCAGTTTATCATGCCGCTGAACAAGGGTTTAAAAATATTTTTATAATTGCATTTGATATTTTGGGTGCAAGACAATGGGAAACAATTGGTGGGACGGCTAGTAGAATACAAAATAACATTTACAAGGATAGTCCAAATTATCCCACAAGAATGAATATGAAAGCCTATCTAAAATATGAATGGCTTTATCAACTTACACAAATGACAAGAAAATTTCCAGAAACCAACTTCCTTTTCATTAATAGAAAAGAGTACATTAAATTGAATTGGCTGTTGCCTTACTATGTTGATTACAGTAAAAACAATTTTAGATGTTATTCCTATGCCGAATTAAACAAACACATTGAATCCAATACTGGTGTTCAAAATTTAAAATATATCTTACCTAGAAACTAAAGAGTTATTGTAGTAGAGCTGGCATCCATTTTGTAAATGTGTCTCATTTTGACACCTACCTGTTGTGCAAACTTTTTGGTGTCACAATATGAACACACGTGTTTGTAGTCGTTTGTAGCTCTGACCGGATCAACATTGGCACGTTTTCTTAAAAATGTAACTCCACAACAATCGCACTTGAAAACGTATACTGTATTTTTTCTTTTGAAGGTATGATATATGCCAAGTTTGCTTTGGCGTTCGTAAAGTCGGAGTGTTTTAAGCCTTTCTATGAACATGGTCGCTCCATGAATTATTTAATAAATAGTATAAAGGATAATACGAGTAGATTTAACAAAAATGACAAGACTAACAATTGATACCGGCGTTCTAGGAAATCCAGCCACTGGAGACACTCTTAGAACAGCAATGGGCAAAATCAATAGCAATTTCATAGAACTTTATGATGATGTTGCCGCTAGTGGATTGGGAGGACAACTTACAAATCCAACCACAAACGGAGACATTAAAATTCAGCCTAACGGCACAGGTATTGTAGAAATTGACCAATTACAGATTACAGACGATGCAATCACTTCTATGATCACTAATGGAGATGTTACTTTAACAGGTAATGGTGTAGGTGGTGTTAAGATTGAATCAATTCTAATCAATGGCACCAGTATTTCAAGTGAAGACTCAACCACAATCAATATTAACGATGGTTTAATTATTGACGGGGATTTGTCTGTCACAGGATCTTCAGGCATTACTTTTAGTGACAACACTATCACATCATCGTCATCAAATGCCAATCTTGAACTGTCAGCGGCCGGCACCGGTGAAGTAACAACAGACGCTAATTTTAAATTAATTTCGGAAACACCGTTCCTAAAAATTCAGAGAACAGACAACGCCAACGTTCCTGGTATAGATTTCATAGGGCAGGCTGGTACATCAGGAGCAAAAATTTTATTTGATGGTACAAGTGGCACTGCAAACGAATTAATTTTCCAAACATTTACAGTGGCAGGTGGTCTAGCAGAAGCATTTAGAGTACAACAAGACGGAGCAAAAGTCACAGGAACTTTCAACATCATTAGTGGCAGTGATTCAACTTTGGGTGATGCTACCATCAGCATGACTGAGAATAAAATTACGACACTAAGATCAAACGATAATCTAGAAATATCTGCAAGTGGTACAGGTACAGTAAAAATTATAGGAAATTTAACACTAGATGATAGTGACGAAATAAAACTTGGTAATGCTGGGGACTTAAGGATATTCCACAATGGAAGTCATTCAATAGTGCGAGAAGATGGAACCGGAAGCCTTTACCTGCAGAGTGACAACAATGTAATACTTTCTAAAGATACTAGCACAGAAATTATGGTGAAGGGTATTGCCGATGGGGCAGTTGAACTTTATCACGACAATACCAAAAAGTTTGAAACAACAGCAGGTGGTGTTTCAGTTGTAGGAGCAGTAACATCCACTGGCGCTACTAATTTGACTTTAAGCACCAACGCTGGAACAGATTCAGGTACTATCACAATCGTAGATGGCACAAACGGAAATATTACAATAGAAACAGATGGCACTGGTGACATATTATTGAAAGCAGGCGGACAATTGGGAATTGGTTCGGTGAGTTCACCTGACACAGACGTTCACGTCAAAAAACCAAATGCAGTAGTAACACTCCAGAGAACAGCA
>MDSY01115812.1_pt1 | contig 12814 bp, 20 predicted proteins | sample 811131 | NCBI WGS metagenome assembly MDSY01 (sample SAMN05326643, study PRJNA326480) | marine metagenome | isolation source: seawater | place: Atlantic Ocean: South West | collected 2010
TTGGCATATTTTACCCCCTTAATAATAACCCTTTACTCTGCCGACACCCACAACGTCTGGATTAAGTGGAAATTCACTATGAACCATATAACCTAAAGCATCAGCCATATGGTCTAAACCTAAATTTTTATCCGGCATATTTGTACCCTCTTTAAATGTAAGTCCTTCTAAACTTTTTATTAATTGTGTGCATCGTGGGTTTATAAATAATCTTGTTGTACCCTCTGCATTTTCTAACATAGCATTTACTTCATTTATTCTATCAATTACTGGTGGCGCACTACTAGGTGCAACAACTTGAAAACCATAGTTTTCTAATATTGTAAAATCTGTTTGACCAACTGGCGCACTTGTACGCCTACTTTTGCCACTAGGGTCTGGATAGATTGTAATAGTACGATTTTTATATTTTTGGTCTATTTGCCTTGCCATTATTTCAGTATTAGCATTTGGTATTACTTCTTCATCAAATATATGTAACTGTTCGCCAACCCTTTGCGCATAACAACAACACATTGGGTTAACATTGAAGTCCATGCCAACTAAAATTTCACCACCATTATCTTGTATGTAATCGTCTGAATGTATTTCTCTTGTAAAGTTTTGATAAACTCTACCAGCCAGTGTTTCAAAACTTGCTTCAAACTCTTGACGAAATAATCTTTCGTCCATTATTTTTTTTTGCCGGTTTATTTCTTCTTGACTTACAATACCACTTTCAAGAGTTGTGCTTCTAAAACACTGCCATTGTTCATCTTCGTGTGCATTTACCCATAAATCATAAAACCAATTATAACCTTTTGGTGTACCACATAGTAACGCTTTACCATTTTTATCTGCTAATGCTGGCGCTAAAACAGCTTCCCATGTTTGCTGGCTTATGTCTTGCACCTCGTCCATAACCAAAAAATCAAGACCGACACCACGCAAACTATCTGGATTATCTGCGCCACGCAATGCGATCAAACTGCCATTTTTAAGCGTAATACTCATATCAGTTTCATTTGGTAAACTGCCACTACGCCCACTGTTTAAGATTAAATCTTTAATTTCACCCCACATAATTTGTTTTGCCATTCTATAAGTTGGCGCAACATACCAGCATTTAGTATATTTGTTATTATTGGCATATTGAAAAATTAAAAACTTACTTAAATAGCTTTTACCACTTCTACGCCCAGCAACATTAATACGAAATCTTTTTTGAGATAATGCCACATTACGTTGAGGTATTGTTAATTTTATTTCAATAGGTTTTGGAGCGCCTTCTAATGGTTTGCCATTATTTTGGGCTTCATATTCTTCATATGCAGAGTACATTAATCACTTGAAACAACTATTGGTGGTAAATCTTCGCTTGCAACTGCTATTCTTTCTGTCCATTTACCCCTACATTTTAAATAAAACATAGTCATGGCTGGCTGGTTTCCACTTACAGCCATCTCAAACGCTTTTTGCGAAACCCTACCTAATGCTTTTGCTTCACCCTCTTTAAGTTCTTTTTGAAAATATTTAAATAAAGTACCTCTAGAAACATCAATTATTGCACAAATTTGATCAGCAGTTAAACCATAACCAGACATACTGGTTACTTGTGTTTTTTGCTCTTTTGTGGGTTTAAAAGAGGGTCTTCCTTTTGTATTTTTTTTTGTTTTTTTTGCTGTCATTTCTTTTATAGCGTATAAAAAATAGTTAAAAACCTAGCCAATGGCTATATATATGAGTTAATTAATATACTTTTACAAGATATTTTTTATTTAAAACTCTCTTTAATACTTTTAATTACATTTTTTAATGTAAATGGTTTTTCATTTGGGCGATATTTACATTGTATTTCTCTTGGACATTCACCAGCGCCTATTGGTACATATTCATTCCACTGCGTGTAGTTTGCACCAACATAAACACATACTCTTGTTTTATCTTCAAGTAACTGTTTTGCAAGCCGGCAAGTAGTATGTTCAATATCTCTTGCAAAAACAACTATGCCTAAAATAGAAAAAACACATATAAATAAAAGCAAGTAATAAATAAAATTATAAAACATTATCATTACCCCATCACCCAAATAAAAAACAAATTAAACAAAACCCAGCTATGGCAAGAATAATTACTGTATAACAGAAAACGATATGATCCAGACCATCCACCCTACAGCCCCTAAACCAATTAAAAGTGCTAAACCAATTATCGTATAATCTCTAATCATTTTTTTTTGTTCTTCACGAGCATAAATAGCTTCTTGCCTAGCTTTTCTTATGCGCCCTTCTTCTTTTAATAAGTTATCCCACGCTTGCAATCCATAATGACCAACTAACCAGTTTTTAAGTTCTTCTCTTTGTTTTTGAACTTTTATTTTTGCGCTGTAACTGTTCATGGCTACTTCTTCAACAGAGCCATTAAATAATTTATCAAATGTAGACGGATTGTTTGAACTTTTATTTATATTATCAATATCTGAAACTGCGCCCATCCACTTGCCCAGCGTATCGGACATTTCTTCTATATCCTTGCCGGTTTGTATAAGTTTTTTTATTTGCCCATAGGTTTGTGTTGCCACCGTAACAGCAGTTCCCAATGTAATAGGGTCTATCATTTTATTTTTTACCTTTTTTACTTTACAAGTAGTGCCATATGCACTATATTAAAATTATAACAACTTAAACTTAAAGAGGAACAAATGAGAAAATTTAACCAACATGACTTAAACGAGTATGAAATGAACATACTTGCAAACGCTGATTACTTTACACTTGTTAGGTTTGCCGGAAGAGGTAAATTTATTACAGAAAAATTTACAAGTTTAAATGTACTAAAAAGTTTTGCAGACCAATATACACATAATTATATGGTTTATGCTTGCACAAATGAGGGGCGTGATGCACCTATTGGTGATTATAGTTAGTTTCTTTTTACACCTCTAATAGAGGTGGTTATATGTTTATCACTTATTAAAAGCCGTTGCTCAATGTAGTTTACGGCTTTTTTTGCATTGCCCTCTTTACCACAAGTGAACACATCTATAGCAAAAAATTTTTCTTCCGGATAAGTATGAATTGCAAGATGACTTTCTGCAAGTACCCATACGCAAGTTTCGCCTTGAGGCATAAATTGATGATAAGTTTTTTTTACAATATTCATACCACCAGCCTTCAACCCACTTTCTATAATTTCTGAAAGTTTGCTCCAAACCACCCACTCTTCTAGCCAAATATCTCCTTGAACTAAAGTTCCTCTGGTGTTCATTCGTCATTTCCCTCACTATTGTGAATAATATCCCCAAACTCATTTTTTATTTCCTTTTGATTGCCCTTATAAAAAACTAACACGTTTTGGTGCATACGACCAACTTTTCTATTTGATTGCATTGCTTTTTTAGCTCTTAAGGGCAATGTACCCTCTTGATTAATTAATATTATTTCATTCCAGAATTTATACCCAGCATTAACCATAATATCTACGGTTTTGGGTACTAAACTTATATAATTTCCCTTTTTGCTTCTTACTTCGCTTATAGTAATTACAGCAAATCTATTTTCTTTTAATTTAGCATAACTTTTTGTTAAACATTCTTTATAAACAAGAAAAAAATCATCATGCGACATATTGCTTAAATCATCTGGCAAATCACTATAAACTTCTAAATCTGCATATGGTGGACAACTAAAAAATAAATCAACACTTTCATCTTTTACATATTTATCCATGTTTTTGCCATCATCGCATATATATTTTGCGCTTAAATTGGCATCTTTTACTCTTTTATTATTTATTTGTACTTGTTCATGCCTTAATTCTATGCCGGTAAATGTTAAACCATTACTACCAGCTACAAAACCAAAGACACTATCGCCAGCAAAACAATCAAAAGCATGAAAATCTTTTTTACCAAACCATAAACAAATTAGTTCAGCCAAAACAGCATCTAATATAGAAACACTGCCTATATTTTCCATTATACTTTTTTCTTTATCTAACGTATTTTCACGGCTTTGACCAATATCACCAATTAAACTATTCCAATATTCTTTTCTATCTTGCCAATAACCTTGCCTTGTATCTAATATGCTAAAAGGTGGTACAATAAAATTTTTATGTAAACTTCCCTTTTCCCATTCATCATATTTTTTAAAAGGATCACGGCTTTCAAAATTTAATAATTCATCTATTTCTTTTTGATCAAAACCAGTAAATTTTAAATCAAAATCAGTTTCTTGTAATTTTTTAAATTCTTCAGTTAGTAATGGAAAATCCCATTGGCTTTCTAAACCAGTTCTATTATCAGCTATTCTATAACCCTGTTTTTCTTCTTCTGAAAGTCCTGTTGCCACATGAACTGGCACTTTTTCTTGTTTTAAGTATTGCCCAGCCATTAGCCTAGTATGCCCAGCAATTATAATATCATTTTCATCTACAACTATTGGTTGTCTCCAACCATATTTTTTTATTGATAAAGCCGTTTTAACAACGCTGTCCACACCTATTTGACGTGGGTTGGTATCATAAGCCTTCGGCTTATTAATATCCCACATATCTACTTTAAAACTTGTTTCTTCCATATAAACTTATTAAAATTTATTTTAGGTATAAAAACGCAAGGCTCTTGATCTTCTTCCCAATCCCTATCGCTCCTACCACCCATCCTAACTTTAACCCCACTTAATTTATCAAGTTTGGTTATATTACACCAGTAATCGCCATCGTCAACAGCAACAGCAAGAATAAGAGGAAACGTAAATAAATGAGTTTTACAATGTGAAATGCATTTTTCCCATTTTTTGTAAGCAATCATATAGGTGCTAAACTTATTCCAGTTTTGACCATATCTGCATTTTAATTCTAAAAAAGCTACAATTTCATTATTACGGCTTATTGCAAAATCTGGACTATACGATTTACCTAATTTGGTTAATGTACAATGCCAGATTTTGCTTATTCTTTGTGAAAAGTTTTTTTCATTGCGCAAAGAAATGAAAGTTTCTTTAGGTATATAACCCATTACTTTCTTTTCTTTTTGCCTTTTCTGCCTTTTTTCTTACCCATTACCATTTTCTAAACACCTCCTTTGATGCAATTCTGTTAAATCTTCTTTATCCCATTCATCGTAGTAACCCTTCTTTTCAAGGAAGTAACTAGCTTCATTCAGTTGGGATAAACGCTGAATGAAAACCATTGTAAAATCATAATCTAATAATGGTTCATAATTTGTATCATCAAACCCTTTTATTGGGCTTGCATCTTTATCAGCATTTGGGTGAAATGGAATTAACCAAATATCATTTACAATGTTTCCACTTGGGCTGTTTAACATTTCACAAAATGTGAACAAATCATCAGCTTCATATTTTTCGTGGTCTTTATCACATAAAATAAAAATTTCTTTTTCGTTTTGTGCTAAAAAAGTATTTGTTAATTCAATAATTTGCCTAAATATTTTTCCGTCACATTCAAATACTTCAACCTTTTTATCACGCCATGCTTTCATAGCGTATGGACAAACTGTCATTCCATTAATACTTTTATAAGGTTTATTTACGACCTTTTTTACCCAATGAAGTAAATCTTCTTGGTATGTTATAGGGTTCTTGTGTTTCAAATTTTTTGGGTTTTTTACCATTTGCAGTTTGGGTTCTACGTCTTGAATTACTGATAACAGTATTAAGTATTAAAAGTTTTCCTTTCATTAATACCCTCACTTTAACAAAGTTATATCTCAGCAGTGACTTTCGCACAAGAAAAAAAAGACCCCCCAATTAAAAAAAAAGGGGGGTAAGTTGAGAAAACATAAATTGCTTAAAAATAAGTATATACGGTTTTTTTTAAAATATTGCAAATTTTAAACCAAAATACTTAAATTTTTGGCGTTTTAAACACCGAGAAATGGGTGAAAACACTAGCGCTGGTATGTTTGTACCTCTGAAATATGTTCTTTTGGCTTGGTGGGCTTGACGTACAAAATACGCCTTGCTTGGCTTTCTGTAATACCAAAATGGTCAGCTACATCATCTAAGGTATATTTTTTTGATGTTTTACGTCTTAAATGTACACCGGTTTCAGCAACATATTTCACTTTGCCTTTATTTTCTTGCCAATGTGTTTTTACCTTATCAATAAATTCATCGGAAAATTTAGTCATTATTCTATCTCCCATCTATAAAAAATATGGTCATTTATTCTGACCGTTTGTGTAAAACTTTTACGCCAGCTTGGCTGAACATAATAAGCGTGATAATGTGTTGCCCCTTGTGTCGTATCATACAAATATCCATTAAGCGTTGCTTCGGCAATATCCAAAGCAAAACCCCATGCTAATTTATCATTTATTGTTTCCGGCAAACCATCGCACCAAAAACTGAATTGGCATTTATCTTTTATTGGTTTTGTACTATCCCAAGTATAATAATAGCCCTGTTTTACAACCTCGCAAACATCATTTGGGTATCGCCAATCTGCAACACGATTAATGACCACTTGGGCTACTGCCACTTGCCCAACCATAGGCTCTCCTCTAGCCTCGAAATAGATCGCAGTGGCTAGGCAGATTAATGAGTTAAACATTTTTCTTTCCCCCTTAAAATATAATCATGTTCAATTACGCCAATATTTTTATCACCAACTTTCATTGGTTCTATCCATATACGCTTTTTACCATTTTTATAATTTTGTACTCGCCAATGTCCTCTGCGCCAATGTTCAGCTTTTGGAGAACCACTGCCGGTAATAATGCCTTTGTAAACTTTTCTTACTTTTGGCTTCGGTAAATCTATTGTAACCAACCTATAAGAATATTTTGGTAAAGACCTACCGTTTCTTGTATGTAATATTTTTGGGTTTGGCTTTGCATCATTATAAACAATATGGTCATAATTTAATGTTGCTAAAATTGCAGTTATTAATCTTAAATCACCACCAATAGCTTTCATATCAGATGCAACCCACCTTGACATTTCTTCTTTATTAAAACCTTTTGTTAAAGTTTTATCCGGAAACATCATATTAGTTGCAATAGTTTGTGCAGTTTCTAATCTGCCATCTAACCAATTTATCAATCGTGATGTTTTTTCATTTTCACAATAATGTTCACCAATTAAATGTTTACAATGAAATTCGTGTGATTCTCTTATCTGTTTTTTTGTAGCACCAAAAGTATTTTGTTTAAAATCTATGGTGTTTTGAAAATCATTGTTAGATAGTTTTTCATCATTGGATAAATAAAAACCGGTTAATGGTATATGAATTTTATTACTAATAGATTTGTTTAAATAATTATTACCATATTTGACTTCAAAATTAGGATCGGACTTTAACCTATCAACCATGTTATATGATGTATAAAAAAACATACCATTAAGGCGTTGTATATGATAGCCAACTTGAAAAAATGATTGTGATGCATCAGCACCAAGATTTTCAAGCCGTCTTTTTTCATTCCATTCAACAAACATATTATCGAAAGGTGGTATCGCCCTTTTAATTAATTCAATTATTTTGTTTTGGTTTTGTGATGCTAATTCACCAACAGTTTGCATTAATTTTTCGTCAATAAAAAACTTTTGGCTGTCGGCAAGCATTTTTAATGCTTGCCTTGAACTTTGTATTGCCAATTTATTTGTGTCGTTTGTTAGGTTTTTTTTGTTTACAAATCCTAGTATAGACTTTTCCGGATTTGCTAAACCACCTATGGCTTGATTGATAAGTAATGGAGCGCTCATTATGCGCCCCCTACTTTATGGAAATAACCTAATACACTGCGCCATAAGGTTTCACCCTCATATTCAGAAACGCTGGCATTCCAAGTATCATGCACAACGCCATCAACTAGGCTACTTAAGTGCCTTCGGCAAGAAACTATTATCCTACCCTCTTTAGGCAAATCATAAAACTTTTTATGCCCATCACTAGGGTCAAAGTTTTGCAATGCTCGCCACTGCCAATTATTTTTAAATAACCAGCCTTTATAAATTTCTTTGTGAACGCCATTACGAGGTGTTTTGCTTTTATCGTACCAATTACCTCTGTATTTTTTACGATAGCTTTTTGCCACTTTGTCATTATGAACAGAGCAGTACCATTTAATCTCGTCTGCAAGTGAGTTGTAAACCCACTCATAATCATATTCACCAGCTATGGCAATGGAACGTGTTACACAATCACCGGCATTTTTGCCCTTAAAATATTTTGAGCGCCCACCGTCATTATAAACAAATTCCAACCCTACATTTGGGTTATTTACTAAAGGATTTTCCATGTCCTTTCCTTTCATTAAGGTTTAAGTTAAAAACAGTTTACCACAATTTGCAACGCATTGCAAGTTTTATTTTTTTTTATTCAAAACCCAAAATCATAGGAACTGTTATGCAACTACTATTTTTTGTCCATAAATCTTTATCCCATGTTTGGCAATTTAATAAAAAATTTATTGCAACAAACCAAAATAATATAGCTACACCAAAAGTAACTAAAGTTAAACTTGAATATCTTACAATTTTATTTAACATATTTTTGCTCCTTAAATTACTGGGTTAAAAACATTTAATCTTGCATTTTCTTTTTCGTGCTTCAATAGCCCTTTATCAAATAATGCTATCGCATCTTGATCGTTTTTAAAACCATATTCTGATGCAAAATTAATTGATGAACTATATTTAATGCCTTTTGAGTGTAAACCTTTTTTCCTAAAAAGGTATGCAACCATATCCGGTGTTTTTGCCCAAGCAATTAATTTTTCTTTACTAAAAAAAGAAATGCCACCATGTTCTGCAACCATATAATCTATTGGCGCTTTTTTACCATTATGTTCAAACATAATAAAAGTTGATTGTTGTGTTCTTTTTTCTAACAATCTTTTTATTTTATTTTTATTCATTTTTTTTCTCCATAAAAAAAAGTTTAAGTTTTGCCTATTATAAACTAATAAAAAAATAATGCAAGTATTTTTTTTGCAAATTTTTGCATTTAGTTGAAAATAACTGTTGACAAGTAGTGCCAATGGTGCTATACTATAATCATAATAAATTTAAAGAAAGGAAAAAATATGTATAGAATTTATTATTATGAAAATATTAGTGGTTTAGGATTTTGGAACCAATATGGAAGTAAAAATTTCAAAACTGAACAATCTGCTTTAAATGAAGTTAAAAAATTAAGGGAGAAAGGTAAACTTCAAAATTATAATATTAAAATAATAAAAGATTAATAATATAAACCCATTGCAAATTTATGAATATTTTTGCAATGGGTACTTGACAAGTAGTGCCAATGGTGCTATATTAAAATTATAAATTAAAACAAACTAACGAAAGGTAAAACATATGTTAGGAACTAAAATAAAAGACGATGCAATAGAAGCAATACAGCAAGACTTTGTTGTTAAATTTTCAGCTTTAATTAAAGAAGAATTTAAAAAGTTGGAAAAAGCACCATCAGTTAAAGGACTTTTAAAATTTGAAAAAGGTAATGATGGACTAGACCAAATGTTAGCTGGAAGTTTAGAACTAATGTTTGAAGGTGCAATGACCCAAAAAACTATGGATAAATGGGTTAAGGCGCTTAACCAATAATAACTTAAACCAAGCCCCAGCGAAAGCTGGGGCAGAAAGGAAAATTATGAAACAAGATATTAATTTAATTGAACTAGCTAAAAAGCTAGAGGTAAATAAAGCAAAGAAAAAAGATATTGTTTTATCTACAGATAGATTAACTTTAGAAAAATCTATTACAAATAATGATTTGGCATTTGGTATTAATTCAGATGAAATGCCAAGTTCGCAATTAGCTATTAGCGATGTAGCGCATACGCAGATTGCTTCGCATTTAGATATACCTAAAAGGTATTATGATAAAATGCGTTTTGAAGATAACCAATCTTTATTAAAAGAAAACATAAAGCATTGGTTTGAAAAAAACCCAAAACCAAGAATGTTACGTTTATTTGATGAAGGTAAAAATGAACTAACCGGTATTGAAAAATATACTTGTAGGGCTTTTTTAAGCGATAAATATAAGCGCATTGATAATGAGTTAATTGCAGAGGGTGCATTACCAGCGCTACAAGAAATGCCAAATGTACAAATTAAAAGTTGCAGTTTAACTGATAAAAATATGTACATTAAAGCAGTTTTGCCACAACTTTCAGCCATTGTAAAAGAGGGCGATGTTGTACAATCTGGATTACTTATTAGAAATTCAGAAGTTGGCTTTGGCGCAGTAGAAGTAAGTATGCTGATATATAGGCTAGTTTGTGATAACGGTTTAGTTGTACAAGATGGCTCAACTCGTAAAACTCATATTGGTACAAAATTAAGTGAAAGTTATGATTTATTAAGTACCGAAACATTAATTGCAGATGCACATACGCTTAAATTGGCAATTAGGGATATTGTAAAAAACACTGCAAACGAAGTATTGTTTCTTTCAAATGTTAAAAAAATGAAAGAACTTTCAGAAAGCAGTGAAATGAATAAGCCTAATGAAAGCATTAAAATTTTAGCTAAACAATATGGTTTAGCTGAAAATGAACAAGAGGGTGTATTGGCTTCCTTAATTAAAGGTGGTGATTTAACTGCATGGGGAATGCTAAATGCAGTTACCGATTATAGCAAAAAAGCTGATAGCTATGAAAGGGCTACTGAGTTAGAGCGAATTGGTGGCAAAATACTTGATTTAAACCCCAACCAATGGAAGGTTCTGCAAGAAGTAGCCTAACATACCTAAAAATAAAAAAGGGGGCTTTATGCCCCTTTTTACTTGCTTTTTAGTGCATTTGGCACTACATTGCATTTATGAAAAGAATAGGTGATGAAATGGATTTAAACCCAAAAGAATTTAAGAAAAGTATTGAAAATGTTTTTGGCTGGGGTTCACAACGTAAATTTAGCAAGTTGTTAGGAAGAAACGAATCTACAGTTAGAAGATGGATAGCCGGTAGCCGTGCTATACCACCGGAAATGCCTTTGATACTAGCGCTATTAAATGAAAGAAGACAATTAGGTTTAAATGGCAGTATTGATATTAAAAGACATTTAGAGTTGATTTTAGAAAAATAATATGATATAAATAATTATACCAAAGTAATTTTTTTTAAAAAATTTTACTTCTTTTTCATGAGGAAAGGGGCTATGTCAGTAGCCCCTTTTTTTATTTAATACCCATAAAAATAGCATAATCATCAAGCGCTTCTCTTAAACGCTCCATAACATATTTTTCATTTTTAGATATTTTTATGCTTACATCTTTAACGGTATGTTCATAACAACAAACATCTAAAGCAATTTTAGAACCTATTCTGCCAAGTGTTTGAATTACTTCCTTTAATTTTTTTCTAGCGTGTATTTGTGAACTTGTAAGATCATCTTTTGTTGAGCCATAATTTTTATTTCTTGAATAATCTACAGCTTTAAGTTTTTGTATATTTGCTATTTGAAAAAATTTATATATTTCGTTACCAGCTTGATATTGGCTATCATCAATACTTTTTCTTTTATATAAATAATCAAGTGGTGTTTGGTTTGTAACCCTGTATAATCTTCGTTTGCTTCTTGCATTAGATATTTCATATTCATGGTGTTGGCTTTGCCATTTATTAGGTGTAATAATTGGTTCTTGGGTTGTTTTCTGTTTCTTCTTCTTTGACATTGGCTAACCCTTTATATCTGCCACTCCATCTATCCCAAGTAAAATAAGCAACATTTCCAGCCATTCCACACTCTTTCCATCTAACCTTTAGTACATGAAGTTCAACTGGCTGGCTAGGATTATTTCTATCTCTACTTAAACACCAACCCAAATCTGCTTTATTAGCCCAATGTGCAGATGATGCAATATCGTATAATGCTGGTATTGGAACTTTACCATCTATACTGTTCATTTTTCGTGGGTGCGCAACAATCCAAACATGACATTCATAAGTTTGTGCAAATCTTTTAATTTTACTTAAAACCATGCTTATAAATTCTGTTTCCATCATATTAGTTGGTCTTGTACTTTCTATTTCGTTGTAAGGGTCTATAACAAAACCTTTAATGCCAAACCTTCTTACCAAAACTTTTGCTTTATCAATTATCCAATCAATGTTTGGTGGTCTTTCATCTGGATTATCAGCCCTAACAAAATGTATTTTATCATTTAAATATTCTAAACCTTTATTTAATTCTATTTTGCTAATTTTATTTAAATTAACACTTCCACCAAAAAAAGGTGCGCCAATATGTTTTTCAAGCAGTTTAGCAATGTGATATTTAGGTGGGTTTTCAAAACTACACATTCCAAATTTCCAACCATGTAACCTTGCCATATTGAGAATTATTGCATCAACCATTTCAGATTTACCACTATTTGGAATACCAGTAACAACACTAATATCGCCTAGCTTTACTTTCATATATTCGTCTAAATTTGCAAAACCGGTACTAAACGGTGGTTCAACTTCACCATTATATAATTTAAAAACTTCATCTGCATAATCATTAACAGAATGAACATCAAAAATTGGAAATGGTTCTGCGCTTTCAACAGAATTAAATAAAACTTCTTTGCCTAAATTAATTAATACTTCGTTTGCATCTTTATAAAAACTGCCATTTTCTTTTGCTGGAAATGTAACCCTAAAACATTTTTCACGTCCTAAACGTCTGCTTAATTCTTGCATGGTTGCTTTACCCACTTCGTCATAATCACAAGCCAAAACAAATTTTTCACATTTACTTAACAAATCATCACTGTGTAAAAGAAAATTAAATTTATCTGCATCTTTTTCTAAATTACCAACACTTTTTAAACTTATGCCACCACTAGGTATTGAAAGCACATTTCTAAA
>MDSY01151881.1_pt1 | contig 12812 bp, 5 predicted proteins | sample 811131 | NCBI WGS metagenome assembly MDSY01 (sample SAMN05326643, study PRJNA326480) | marine metagenome | isolation source: seawater | place: Atlantic Ocean: South West | collected 2010
AATGCTAATGTCCCTAAGGCGCCAAGGAATGTGGCAATACCACCCTGTTTAGGGTGGTTTGTCATGATTGGCAAATGAGGTTGGTCTTCCAATATCTGAACCGCAAACATGGTCAAAGCCCGCTTTGGACCTACTTCGACAAAGGCTCGAGCGCCCGCCGCATACATGGTTTGAATTTGAGTTGTCCATTCAACGGCTGAGGCCATTTGAGGTGCTAATTTACTCAAAATGCCTGCTTTGGAATCTTCACCATCCATCGGATAGAAGGTTCCATCGACATTGGCCGTGATTGGAATTGACGGCCATCGGATATCAAGACCCTCGAGGAAACGGCGGAGCGGCTCATTTGCCGGCGCTACAATGCGAGAATGGAATGCATGAGATGTGGCTAAAGGAACACATTGGAAACCTTTCTCTTCAAACACCGCCATGGCTTGTTGAACCGGTTCAGTTTCTCCGGCAACAACGGTCATCTTAGGTGAATTTTTGTTGGCTGCAATCACATAGCCTTCGATTGATTCAAGAACGGATGCTACCTCATCATATGGCGCCATTACACTTGCCATCAATCCCTTGTCATCTATGACGACAGACCCCATTTCAGTGCCACGTGCTGCTGAAGCACGCAAAGCCCCATCCATATCCAAAATACCCGCAGACATCAATGCTGCATATTCGCCTAAGGAATGCCCGGCAACCATGTCTGGCATCTGCCCGTGGTCGTTCAAAGCACGCTCTATTGCCAAATCAGCAGTGAGCATTGCAGGTTGTGTGTATTCAGTTTGTTTGAGTTTGTGCTCAGCCTCAATTCGTTCTTCTTTTGAGAGATTAGAGCGAAGAACGAAACTTGACAAACTCTCTCCATCAAGAACTTCAGTCATTGTTTCATCAGCTTGTGCCCACACTTTTTGCACTGCGCTGTAACGCTGATGCAAATCATAAGTCATACCAACATATTGACTGCCTTGACCGGGATACATGTGCGCAACTTTGGCCTTAGGGTGTAGTTCAGGGTCGTTGGTCATCAAGATGCCTTGTGCTTGTAAAAAGCCCCATTTCTCTGGGTCACTCATCGCTTTGGAAGCGAGCGTTGTCCGCTTGTGAAATTCTGCCCATGAAGTTGCCACAATGCACATCCTGAATGCTTCAGACGAATCATATTCTGAGGATGCAGTGTTCAATGCTGATGAAAGTCTTAATCCACGAGGATCTTCATCAAAATGAGTGCCTGCATATTCAACTGATTCCAGTTTCGATTGCAGAGCTGGAAGGTCTGCTGCGGAAAGTAAGAGTATTCCGCCTTCAATCGCTTTCATTTGCTCATGCGTCATCGAAGGTGCTGCTGATGAGTCGAGGACAGATTCAGCATTAGAGTTGAGTGAGGATGTTGATTCTGTTTCTGCATAAGCATCCCATCTTTTATCCCACTTTTGTGCTAATTCCGAGTGATACTCAGGCTCGTAGCCTTCCAAAGCCACGTGATAATTTGTACCGCCAAATCCGAATGCAGACACACCTGCTCGCCGAGGGTTTGCGCTGGGGCGGGGCCATTCACGGGCTTGAGTAGGTACGAAGAAGGGATTAGCCCCCCAATCAACAGTTGAATTAGGAGTATTAAATCCGGCCGAAGGAGGAATAGTGCGATGGTGAAGCGACATTACGGCTTTGATAAGTCCAGCAATACCAGCAGCTGCTTTCAGATGACCAACTTGAGATTTAATTGAACCAACAGCAACATGATCACCCGCAGGCTTACCATCCCACAGTAAGGAAAGTGTCCCAAGTTCAGTCGCATCTCCAACTTTCGTTGAAGTCCCATGTGCCTCAATGAGTTCAACGGTTGTTGCTTCGTAGCCCGCTTGAGAATAAGCGCGAGCTATCGCTTGAATTTGACCTCGTTGACTTGGTGCTGTGATTCCTTTTCCACGTCCGTCAGAAGAGCCACCCACACCGCGTATAACTGCGTGAATTTCATCCCCATCACGAACAGCGTCAGAGAGGCGTTTGAGGACAAATGCGCCTGCACCTTCGCCCATTACAAAACCGTTGGCTCCAGCATCGAACGGTGTAGAATGAGTTGCAGACAGGGCTCCAATGGCGCTAAACTTGGCAAAAGTCGGTGCATCCATACTTCGATCTGTTGCACCTGCTATCATCACGTCGACTTGTCGCATTTGTAGAAGACGGCAAGCATCCATCAATGTCGCTAATGAGGAGGCGCAAGCCGCATCCATAGCAAAGTTGGGCCCTTGCAAATCCAGCAGATTTGAGACTCGACCCGCTACCACATTCGCCAACTCACCTGGCATTGTATCCTCATTGACCCGAGGGGCGCCTTCGACGATGGACTCCATGAAAGCAGCACTGTTTTGTTCTGGCATGCCTTGAGACTTGGCTAATTCTTTCGTGTGGTTTGAGTATATACGGATGTTAGAAAGATTACGATTCTCGCCACCAAGTGCATTTGCAAAAGCAACACCTGTACGCAATCGGTCAATATCTTTGGAATCACCATCGTATCCTGCCTGCTCTATTGCAGCAGCAGCCACAGAAACTGCCCATTGTTGAGCAAGGTCGATTTGTGTCAAAGTTCCAGGAGGTTGCTTCCACCGTCGCCAATCAAATTCATATCCTTCTACGACCGCACCAATTCGAGCATAAGTGAATCCTTCTTCGATATTACCCGGTCCACCTTCTCTGTAAAAATGGTCGATTGGCCCAATCCATCGATGTTCAGGAATGGTCCGAATACTGACTTTGGCATCCAAGATGTTCTGCCAGAAAGTCTCAAGATTCGGAGCGTCAGGCATGAGCGCAGATACGCCAATAATGGCTATCGGTTCAAACGGACCTTGTTCAAGTCCTTCGACTTCATTCCCCTTGCCGTCTTTCACCATAGATTCACCTCATTGATTCATGATACTCTGAGGCACCATTGTAATCGAATAACCACCATCGACATAGATGCATTGGCCAGTCACGCCACTTGAAAGGGAACTTGCAAGCCATAATGCTGCACCTGCAACATCTTCTTGGCTGACGTTTCGACGAAGTGGAGAATTCGCCTCAACATGGTCGAGAATATGGTCGAAACCCGGCACCCCACCTGCTGCAATGGTCCGAATAGGACCCGAGGATATCGCATTGATGCGATGGCCTTCAGGACCGAGATGGCATGCTAATTCTCGAGTCCAGCACTCAAGGGCTGCTTTGGCCATCGACATAATCCCGTAATTTGGAACGAAGCGATTTGCTGCGGCATAAGTGAGTGTGATCGTCGAAGAACCTGGGTTCAGGTAAGGCAATGCATGCTTCAAACATCGTTGAAGGGAGTTTGCAGAGATGGTCATGGCCGTATTGATGTCGCTGTCTTCAACAAAAAGTATCGGACGATCAAAACAAGCACGTGGTGCAAAGCCGATAGCATGAACGAGAATGTCTGCTTTCTTCCCGGGATGTTCTTTTTCAAAAGCTTCAAAGAATTCTCTCGTTGTAGCATCTTCCGCTACATCAAGAGGGTAAAACCCACCGATTTGAGGTAACTTATCCTTCAACTGGAAGATTCGGCTCATGAAACGCTTCTGATAACCAAGGTAAAGGGTAACTCCAGCCGCAGCCAATTGCTCGCAAATTGCCCACGCAATCGAGTCTTCACTGGCAACTCCGAAAACGAAGGCTGTCTTTCCTTGTAATTTGAGCATAAAAGCACCTACCCAATGGGTAGGTGTTGGCCGTCACACTCAACCTATGACTGTTGCCTCTGTTCGAAGGACGAAAACAGTGGTTCAGCGACCCTCTTTTGAGAGCCGAAGCCATCATAATTCATCGAATAAATCGTCAAACTCATCAGCATTTGCCGGTTCTTGGCCTAAATCGGAAAAGAAATCATCCAATTCTTCATCGCCAGAAACTCCACTTACTTCTTCTGGCAGAATAATTGGTTGAGTCACTTGAGGAACATCCTTTGCTTTTGGTTTCTTCTTGGTAATAACTCGAACAAGAACAACGAGGAAAAGTATGACTAGAATGGTTCCGCCCGCAATAGACACATACATCAATGTGTCATCAGAACTCAATGAATCTAAGCCATCAATGCCACCTGATTTGCTGGATGCTTTAATGTCGAGTTGAATGTTAATTTCGCTGAAAAGAGCAGAACTGTCATCTCCACTTTGCGCCCGAATAAGAAGGGGCATTCTAAGATCAGAACTGACACTAGATGGGGCCCGTATCGAGAGTGTCTTGACAGAAGAAGTCCCTTGGTAATCGACGTCTTCACTTACATACGTTCCACTCGGGAAAGAGAAACCTGCGGCTTCGAGATCGGCAGCGTTTGCAAAGACAACCTCAAGTTTGTCATCTGCATTCCCTTTGTTGGTTACTTGAAAACTGAACTCAACTACACTGCTGAGTTCCATGTAACGGGTAGTCACATCAGAAAGAAGAAGCTCGACCATGCCATAACTTTCAATTTTTAAATCTCCAATGTGAGATGTATTTGCCACCCATGGGCCTTCAGGTAACTCGCCATAAGGTAAATTATTCCAAGATTCGACTTTTGCCTCAATCTCAAAGGAATGCTGAACTGTAGCAGGGATTTTAGTTTGGCCTGTAAAAAGAATCTCGAATGTATCTTCCTCTCCAGCAGCCAGAGTAAAGGAATCTTCACTCAAGGTCATCTCAACCAATACACCATCCCATTCGATTTTGGTAATACTGATTTGTTCACTGGCCAAAGTGGGGTTGGTTACAGTACACACTACCGAAGCCTCGGCATCAGAAGTTGGATGGACATTCATTGTCGGGTCTGAACTACAATTCAATTCGACTGCAGGCAGTGGTGAACCTTGTGCGGAGACAGGATGAATGAGGCATGGAGCCAGAAAGAGACTGAGGACGAGTCCAAGAATCATTGACTTACGCATACTTGCCACAATGACCGGTAAGTGCTTTCACTCATGAAGGTGATGGATATTTGGTAGTTGAAACCTTGACTCCTATCAATAAATACTCGGGCCATACAATTCTTCAGCAAGTTCTTGATGAGCCTTCCAAAGGAATTCTTCATCCAAACCTGCATCCAATAACTGCATGGTTCTCTTTGGCACCGTTTTAGGGCCTAATACGGCACCAGGACGTCTTAAATCATCCATATAATCAGTCTCCAAAAGAAAACCATGAGAACATGATTCAACCGTAGCCATTAATTCTTCAATGGCTCCTTTTCCAATTAGGACGCTCGGAGTCACTCCTTGAGTCACCTGCTGAGATATATTGGCGGGGGCATAATGTCGAACAAGACGATTCGCCGCCAACCCTGCTTCTTGGGCCATAGAAGCCATGTCTCTATACGTCGTTTCAAGTTCTCCCTCGACATGTAATTGTAAGGCAACCCCTTCTTGTTGAGCTAAATGCATTGTTTCCAAGAGCAATGAATTGGATAATTCCCAAATCCGTTCACTCACAGGCCAGTGCGGTCTGCCAACTTCGCCAATAGCATGGGCTTTCCCTTCATGGACAAAATGCATAGCCGCAGAAATACTGTCATGGTAGTTCTCAATCGTTCGTTCAGCCCCCTGCTCCCCCGATTCCTCAATCCAAGAAGTAAATTGATGAGCGAAGGCTGCTGGGTGAGGACCGAGAACTACACGAACTCCTAGGCCAACTTCTTTACGAACTTCTTCCGCCATTTTGACTGTGTCTGCATAGGTTTCCGTATGACCTTGTTTGGTCGTGGGAGGGGCAGAGAAGTCTGGACAATGAACCAATACAATATCAGTACCTCCTACGTGCTTGAAATCACGAGCCGCATCAAGAAACCGTCCATTGCGATTCAAATGAAAGTGATTATCGAGAATCGGACCAGTCCATCTGACATTGTCTTGCATGACGACCCTCAACCAAACGCTAGAGTTCATGCGATTTCAACGCATGGGGGAAAAATGCAAAATCAAAACTATTTACAGTCTAAATGAAGATATTATTGTCCTTCAATTGAGTTCTCCAATAAACTGCAGCCATAGCTACGATGTTTTGATGTCGGGCATTCGGCACAATACATCGACCATTTGGCCAAACATGCAATGTGAGATTGTGACGTGAATCTTCAATGGTGCTGCACCCTAGACGCTCATCGTATGTTGCACTTCCAGCATGGTAATTTCCGGATAACTGTCCGATATTCAATGCTTGACCAAAGTCAAAAGAGGCAACAACGGGACCTAATTCAGTTTCAAGGCCTGTATCGCTTAGCCCTAACCTGAGCATTAACTCCTTTGCTGCGGCTCTGGCTGCTTCAACACGGTGAGTTCCATGAACCGTAATTCGACCCTGGCTGTCAATAACCAATGTTGCGCGTGGTTTGTCAAGGACTTTAATGACCACACCACTGGTTTCTTGACCACCCAGTTGTGAAATTACAGCTTGTTGATCAATAGGAGATGGAGGGATAAAACGAACCAAGTGATTTTCAATTCGAACTTCGATGGCGGTCGCTGACAAACTCATTCCTCCTCTAATGTAACGGGTGAAGTAGTGTTTAAACTAATCTTCTCTCGTTTTGGAAGGTCATTCAAGGCCTCCAGTATGTTATTTCGATGTGGCAAATATAACGGTAGAAGCAAGACTGCTTCATCACCAAATTGTTCACAGAGGGTAGCAAGTGCCCCACGTAATCGGCGTGCGTATCGTTGGTTCCGAGAACGGCATACGTCAGGTCCGACTGTCCATTCACTCAAATCCCACCAAGTTGCTGAGAGAACTGCGGCAGAACCAAAATTACTGGAAACGCCCTTAGGAGGTTTTTGTGCATCAAAAATATTTTTCTTCACCCGCTTTCTCCATTTGCCACCAATCGAAATCATTCCAAGCAATTTTCTCCAGTGCGAGGCTGCTTTAGCTTCTCGAGTTAAGTGCTCATTCCACTCTTCATCATCGGCCGTGGGCTCTATGAAGAAAACTGGGCGTTCATGACGAACAGCATTACGATGTAAGCGTCGTGGTTCAGGATCTGGGAATCGACCACTGGTCACTTCTTCGACCATTGAAACCTCATCCAGAAAGATTCCAAAAGCCCCACCAGAAATCATACCGTGCGAGAGATTAACCCCCGGAGACTCCGCTTCATCTTTTTCTTCTTGAATCCATAAATCAACGACATCTGGAGCTTCGAGCAATGCCAAACCATTCCATGAGTCTCGAGGGCGCATTAATCGCGGATAAACAATGGTAGGTAAGACGCCATGAAGCAGTATACGGCCACCTTCTGGGTCTTCCCAAACTTGGTCGGCCCAGTCAAGTCGAGCGGGCACACTTCTCACGCTCACTGGCTGTTAACCCAATCTCGAAGTGCATCAATACTCCATCCTTGGTCGAAGTAACCTTGGATTTCTTCTTGCGTCCATTGTGGGAATTGTTGCATTGCTTGAGACATTTCCGGCGATACATTCGCTGCAGGTGCCGCTTGTGGGGGGCCAGATACAGGCTTCGATTGACCTGGTAATTCCACATATGCTTTGGGTTCCTCGTCGTCATAATCATCAAACATGTCATTTCCATTTCCTCGGCGAGCCAAGACAAAGACCAATGTTCCCAAAACCGCTACAGCGATACCGAGTATCGCTAGAATTAGGAATAATCCACTCGAATCTGAGGATTGACTCTCAACCTTGACATTGAATTGTTCACCGAGGTTTGAACCGTTATACAGTATTTCATCTGTTGCATCATCTGAAATAAGGTAATACATTCCAGTTGTCGCCAAATCAAATTGCTGAAGCGATACAGTAATCCAAGCGGATTGACCAACAGGAATGTCCCCAGTTGAAATATTGCCTTCAAACACTGGGACACCTTCATTGATGACTGAGCGTATGTTGAGTACAGTTGAACCATCCATTGTTCCAACATTCAAAACTTTGATTTCCAAATCCATGTCCTGTCCAACTTCTGGCTTTGCAGGCCGCATGACAACATCGGTTATTGAGAAGGATGCTTCTTCAAAAATCAACTCATACGTAGATTTGTGTTCAGCAGAACTCGACAATATCGGTTGAGCAGGGCTACCACCATCAAGGGCTTGAGAGCCCGCAGAGTCAGTAGCGACAAGCCAGAAGACAATATCAGTACCAGTGATTTGGTCTGCTAAAGGTTCGAGTTGTCCTTCAGTAATCGGCCACAGGTCTATACATTCTGCAGATGCGAAATACGAGGTACCACTTGGAGTAAGTGCGAGTTCTTGAGACTGTGGTTCCGCTCCAAAGGTGTCACGGTAGACTGCCCAGATGTCTGTGTCTGGATTCGGCCCGTTGTAGAAACTCCATGCAACTGAAACATCGCCTTGGAACAAGGCTTGTTGTTCTCGAAGAATGACTTCAACATCAACGCAATGGTACGACGATGTAGGAATGAAATTCGCAAGGGTTTCAGCGTTTGAATCCTTAACCGTCCATGAATCAAGAACAACTACAGGTGCGGTTCCGTCAACCTTCAAATTGAAACTTTGACAGCCATACGATGAACCTGATGCACAGATAGCAGATGATGTATCGACTGCACCAAATGGCAATCCTTCAACATCATTGCCGCACTCGCCGTTTGATCCGCCGTCTCCTCCGGTTGCATCATAAGGACACAAACGGAAGGTGTAGGTGTAATCATTCGTATTGATTGGAACAGTGATGTTGATATCGAAAACTCCACCGGTAAAAGAGTGATAAGTCACTTCTCCAGGATACGCAAAATATCCTTTAGCGCCATCAGGTTCCGCATTTTGTCGTGTTAATTCGAGCGTCAATTCAATTTCAGGAGTAATGTAAACTTCATTGAGAATTCCATCAAGATAAGCATACTGCCCTTGGAATGAAACGATGTCTCCCGGATAAACAAATCCATTTCGTACATCTTGAGTAACTGGCTCCATGAGGTCAGAAAAGATCGGTGTAATCATTAGATTATTGACTGCGTCAGCGCGATAATCGAGTTGAATACCATCGCTGTAATGCCAGTCTTGAATGTGGCGCCCAGGTGCTGGAAGCATTCTGTATCGTGGATTGTCAAGGTCTTGCATATACAAGACTGGATTGTTGAGTGATGTTGTAGCTCCGGGAAGTCCCCAAGTCATGCGTATTGGTAGGTCCAAGTAGAAATCAGATTCAAACGGATCAATGAGAACATTTCCGGTCATGCGAAGCACTTGTGGCCCCTTGAAATCACCGTCTTCTTGGAGGATTTCGATGTAAGGACTATTTGTCCATGCTGTTTCATTTCTTGGGAAATAATAGACGGTCATGTCATTTCTATCATCGGCTAAGTCGATTCGGAAATAGTCGATATCTCGCCATCCATTGTCATCATTTGCTTCGACAATAAGGTGGTATTCATTTCCAGCATACATTGTATGATTCCACTTACCGTTGTATTGTTGTTGGTTCGACTTCAAGAAACGATTGTCTTGGGAATCATCGATGAAGAAGTTTCGAACAACTGGAGATTTGGAGTTCATTGATACGTAAGTGAAATGATCATCCTCAAATCCTGGTGCTCCACCGTTAATCGGATTACCTGCCTTATCGTATCCTTCAATCCAAATACTCACTTTTCCAACTGGGTCTTGGCCAACGTTTGCATTGTCGTTAAACGAGGCAGAATAATTTGCATATGGTGCAGCGCCATCGCTGTATGCAGTGACTGTGATGTATTCATCTGCTTCAGCAAGGCCATTGGAGTTCGAGTCATGGTCATATTGAACCCAAACCTTCAGATCGAGTTCATCAGGAGCATTTGGCAAATCACTGGCATTAATTCGAACCGATTGATCGCCTGTGGAGGTCGGATTAGAGGATGGAACCACCCATGTATCGTCAACCATAACTCGCCAGTTGCTGTCAAGAGAGGGGTCTACTTGTCCGTTTAGAATTTGAACACTGAGCAAATTCGGGTCGAGTGTGTCAATAGAGAGGTTGAACGGAATGCCGCATGAACTGTCAGGTCGGTATTCTGCAGCCGGGCACAATGTATCGCCACCTTCATATCCATCAATACGGAATCTGTAGGTATCTTGACCTGCAGCCATTCCAAGGTCAATATCCCAATTGAAATCTCCATTTGGAGTACCAGATTGGTTTGCTACTTGATTCCATTCGATAGAGATATTTCCACCTGTATTGTTGATGGTCTTTTGCTCAAGAACCATGAAGTAACCACTTGGGTTTGGTGAAATCGACAAATCTTCGAGCCGAATTGAACCGACAACATTGACTGTCTGTCCAGATGTTCCATCATCAAGATCTTGAACAATACCAATGTTATTGAGAACTTGGAATGAGGTGATAATTGCGTCGTTTTCTACTGCATTTCCACCTGCTGGAGCGAGAAGGGCCGCATCTGGTAGGCCATTGACGCCATTTGATGCAACTAATCCGGAATATATGCGCACTTCATCGGTATCTTCCCAGTTTGAGTTGACAATAAAGCGCCATGTTATTTGCTCTCCATCGCTGATAGGAGTCATGCTAGAGGATTCAAGCGAGATAAGGTCCATGGGATCAAAGGATTCAGAGAAGAGTCCTCCGGCGGAACTTAGCACCACACCTCCAGTCTTTGATTCAAAGGTCAATGTTGCTTCAGCCAAACTTGCACCGGTCAGTGGACTGACAGTGTGGGTTGTAACAATTTCATAGATGCCGCCGTTTGGATACAAACCAATAGGGTTTCCAACCAAACTAATCGAATTGTCATATCCACTTGAGGTCATAACTTGAAGATTAGAAAAAGTAACTCCTCCGCCAATTGAGCCGGATACCTGCATTTTGACTTCTGCGGTTGTACCGCCTTCCCACAGTGCAATACCTTTGTTGAGTTCACGGTCGAAGTCCTCGGAAGAACCAATCGACTTGGTGTAATTATAGACGATATCGAGGTCTCTAACAACCATTTGAGCGCCTGTAGATGCATTTGGAGAAGTCGCCTTCATCCTGAACGTTTGCCATTCTGTGCCGTAGGTGTCGTAATGGCTGGTTGGGACCAAAGCATTCGAAAGAAGAGAGTTCAGAGCTGTTTTCATTTCCAAGTTTTCCCCTAAAAATTCAGGGAAAACGAGCGTGTTGTTTTCAATCGAACCGAGGACTACTTCTTGAGTTCCAGACAATATCGAGAGGTTAAATCCTTCACTGGAATCGCTGTTAGAATAGATCCCTACTTGGTCAAAGGCAAAATCAACTGAAGTAACTTCTGCTCCCTTTGGGAGCATGAACATAGCACCTTCAGCAACACCAGTACTGTCGATGCTGAGTGTCGAAGAGGGTTGACCGTAATTAATTCCGTCAATCTTGCTTTGCAAGAATGTAGTTTGACGACCAAAACCGCCAAACGCAGGCTCATCAAAGCCCCATTCGACTTGTCCGTCCGCAGCAACATCAAGTTGAACATTTTCAGTGTGGTGGCCGAAAGTCAGATCGAACCAAATACCGCCAACATTACATGGATTTTGATATGATATGAGTGAAGTGAAACCAAACAAGGGCTCAGCAAGGATATACTCGGTTCCACTCTCGATTCCAGTCAATCCACCACCACCATAACCGATGATTGAGAGGTCTGGAACTTCGGAACAGTCATCTTGAATCATTGGCATGATACGGGTAATAGGGCGATTGAAATTACTTCGCTCAAGAACCGGGGAGTAGGATGTATCTGTCACCAATGGTGAGAACATCATCGGTTGACCGTTTCCTGGAGTCTCCCAAACGCCATTCACAATGTCTAACATCATTCCAGTTGTTTGATTGAATCCTGTACCAACTCGAGTACCTATGCTAAATCCGTGGAATACGGGCGAAGATAAACGACTTGGGCCTGAATCAAATGTTAATTTGAAATCAATGGAAGGATACTCAGTAGAACTAATACCCCATAATTCGATGATTTTACCTTGGAGGTTGGTCATAATGTTGCCATCACGGTCAACAACAGTTTGACCTGTTGCTGAATCAATAACTTCAACCGAAATAGTAGCGGAGCTGGTTGTTTCGGATTCAAGAGCAAGTAATCCAAAACCATTGGGTTGGTTAACACCGGTTGAAGATGAAGGGAGGAATCCATTAATCGACATGTCTGCTGATTGAGGTAATGGGTCTCCAACTCGGAAATTATCTACATACCAGCCTGCTTTTCCGCCATCTGCACCATTGATGTTATTATCTTCCAGGACAAATCGGAATTGAACATATTGGCCGACATATTGAATCAAATCGATGGCAAGGTTTCCCCACCCGGTAGGGTTTGAGACCGAGGTTGAAGAACCTGCAAGGGCATAATCGCCTTGGCCAATTCCCTGGCATCGAGCATCGACTTGGCCTGCATTGGATGAACCGCTTCCTCGTGGATAGTAACCATTACCGTAGCCAACCCCTGAGGAGTTGGAAAGGTCGATATCAATTGGGGCAAAACCGGCTGGGTCGTTGTCAACAAAATCATCGTTGTATGATGCTCGGATTTCCATGTATGCACAATCTCGATAATAGACGGGAGGGTTTGTTCCTTGCCCAGTCTGCAAGTCGAGGTCGTGCCATGAATCGAAGAAAGCCATGTGGTTCTTCAACGAAGAATCAACAAATATGGAAGCGGAAGTCATGCGATATGTAATGCCATTTTGACCCGCCCACTCATTGGAATAATCGTCATCGGTCAATCCCGTACCCCAGCAATAGGCGCCACTGGAACAGTCAGGTATGTTGGAATTTGGACCAACGGTAGAAATGTCAATTGGTCCGTGATCCCACCCAAATTGATTTTGGGAAAAAGCGCGATGGTCA